>Ga0255755_1002064_pt1 | contig 16969 bp, 19 predicted proteins | sample 011ome_18_FD_179955 | JGI IMG/M metagenome (GOLD analysis project Ga0255755, IMG submission 179955) | Coastal salt marsh microbial communities from the Groves Creek Marsh, Skidaway Island, Georgia - 011501BT metaG (version 2) | ecosystem: Environmental > Aquatic > Marine > Intertidal zone > Salt... | reverse complement strand
GAGAAATTTCAGGATCTTTTATAGTTCCAAATAATGATGGCTTAAGATTTAGAGTAGGTGATAGACAAATAAAATTTTTAGATATTAGTGTAGATAAAGAAGAAAATGCTGGATGTATAGCAAGAGGTGCGTACTCTGCAAAAGGATTCTTGGACACTAAACAAGCAACATATACTTCTACTCGTCAATTAAATGTTCAAGGATTTAGGTCGCCTCCTCCAGTATATTACAATGAAGGGAATGATGATCATGATCATGATCCTAAAAATTTTGGAAATCCAGGAGTCGGAAACGAGGTAGGTCTTGGCAGCAGTTCAACTACTATGGGTGGATACTCAAACGATGCACACGCTTCTCAAATCGATAATGTAAATGGTAATGTAGGAGACGACTCAAATGATGATAGTACTGATCCCGGAGGTACGCACGTTTGTACAGCAACATATAATAATGGTTTAATTTCTGCAAATCACTTTAAAATACTTAAAAAATACGGATTAAATTTACGAAAAACCGATCCATATTTAATGAAAGGTTATGATATATTTGGCCCTAAGCTTGCAAGCTTAATTGGTAAATATAGTATATTTGACAATACAGGATTATTTTTAACTAAGTATTATAAAGCAAAACAAAATAACACTAAGCTTACACTATCGCAACAATCTTTCGAAATTTTATCAAAGGTAGTTTTAAGACCAACTTGGAGATTGATAGGTAGAATTGCAACAATGAAAAGGTATTTAAAATGGCAGTAACTTCAACTGGATATCAACTTAATAAACAGCCAATTGCTCAATCGTTTTATGTTGATGAGCCGAATGGTATATACGTAACAAAAGTTGATTTATTTTTTGCTACTAAAGATGCTTCTTTACCGGTTCAAATACAAATAAGACCTATGGAGAATGGAGTTCCATCTTCATCTGAAATCATACCAGGATCACAAGTTGTATTAGCTTCAAGTCAAGTAACAACTGATCTTATAGGTCCTGCTTTAGATCCAACTTCTTTTACATTCGAAGAACCAGTATTTTTAAGAGGTGAATTAGATTACGCGATTGTTGTTACTGCTGATTCTAAAGATTATCAAATTTATATAGCAGAAATCAATGAATTTACTTATGGTTCTACTGAAAAAAGAGTTAATAAACAACCAACATCTGGAAGTTTATTCTATTCACAAAATGGTGTTACTTTTACTCCTGCTCAAAATCAAGACTTATCATTTGTTTTACATAGAGCACAATTTAAACACACTTCTGCAACTATAAGACTTAAGAATGCTGCAGTTCCAAAAGAATTATTAAGAAATGATCCTATTACAACAACATCTAGTTCTACTACAATAAAATTCTTTCATACTAATCATGGATTGCAAATTGGTGATACAGTTGTTATAAGTGGAGCAGTTGCAGTCGGTGGAATTGCTGCTAGTAACATCAATGGAAGCCGTACTATTATTAATAGGGACTACACAGGATATACCGTTGCTGCTGGAGCAGCAGCAACTACAACAAATAGAGGCGGTGGGAATTTAGTACAATGTACAAAAAATATATTATTCAGTACAATATATCCACACGCAACAATGATTCAGCCTAAAGGAACACTTGTAACAGCAGGTGCAAAATATACAACTGCAAGATCATTTGCTGGAAGTGAAACTGCTTTTCAAAAATCAACTAATTTTTTAGATCTTAAATTAAATCAAACTAATGAAAGACGAGAGTTATCTTTAGTTGCAAATGAAACATCTGAAACTGCAGAACTTGGATCAGGCGTAAAATCTTTTGAAATGAGTATTAATCTTACTGCACCAGAAAACACAGTTGCACCAATGCTTGATCTTCAACGTTCATCTGCAAGTTTAATCAATAATATTATAGATAAACAAGCATCTAGTACAACAACAGGATTTAATGTCCCATTGAAGTATGTTGCAGAAGAAGGTGAAAGATTTGGAAGTCATGCTGCAAAACATTTAACTCGAGCTATCAATTTACAAACAGATTCTGTAGGATTGAGAGTTTATTTAGAAGCTAACGTTCCAACTCCATGTGATTTCCAGTTATATTATAGAACTGCAACTTCTGATGAAGTTTTAGGTGAAAAAAATTGGGCAATTGCTACGCAAGAAAATACTCTTCCTAAAGATGATAATCCTTTCATTTTTAGAGAGTATAGATATCTTATAGGTGGACAAGGTGGATTCTTACCTGCTTTTACTAAATTTCAATTAAAGATTGTTATGAGAAGTACGAATCAAGCTGAAGTTCCAAGATTTCAAAGTTTAAGAGCAATTGCATTGAGCGTTTAATAATGAGTTATAAAAAAGTTGAAGGTCACGTTGGTTATGTTAAAGATGAAAATGGTGTTGTTTTGAATGTAAATAATGATGAAATCGAAGCAGCAAGAAAACGCAAAGAATTAATGCGTCAAAAAGACAAAGAAATAAATGAATTAAAAGATGAAGTAAGTGATATTAAGAAAATGTTAACACAAATTGTAGAGAAGTTAAATGGCTAGAACAGTTATAAATTTATCCGATCCTGTATCCACTCTTGTCGAAAAAACTAATTTAATATCAACTCACCTAGGTGATATTACGACATTAAATACGGGTGCAGCTTATGATTCTGATATAGTACAAGCAATAAACTATGTAAATGAGATAGTTCAAAAAACAGATTCAGCAGATATTACAGACAGAATTATTACTACTGATTATGTTAGAGGAAAATTTCAGTCAGATAGTGCTAATGGTATTGAATTTGATAATAATGATGGTACTTTTTCTATTCTATCTAATAGCATTACTACTGCAATGATACAAGACAATGCTGTAACAACTGCAAAGATACCTGATAACGCTATTACCACAGCAAAGATATCTGATAACGCTATCACTACAGCAAAAATACTTAATTCTAATGTAACTACTGCTAAAATAGCTGATAATGCTATTACTCTTGCTAAGCTTGAACATCAAACTGCTAATCATGTAATAAAAATGTCAAGTGATGGCATACCAACTAGTGGTACAGTAGATTCAGCAAATATTGCCGATGATGCAATCATTACTTCTAAAATATTAGATGCTAATGTTACTTCTGCTAAGATTGCTTCAAGTGCTATAACTGCTTCTAAAATAGCGTCATCAGCAGTCACTACAGCTAAGATAGCGGCAGATGCAGTTACATCTGCCAAGATCGCAGATGATGCTATCAATTCAGAACACTATGTTGATGGATCTATTGACACTGCTCATATAGGTGATAGCCAAGTTACTACAGCAAAAATAGCAGACGGAGCAATTACTGCAGCAAAATTTGCAACGGGTGCTGTTGGTCAAGCTTCGCTTGAAGATAATTCAGTGACAACTGTAAAGATAGTTGATAATAACGTTACAATGGCTAAGCTCGAAGATAGAACTGAAAATCACGTATTAAAATATACTACTGGCGGTGCTCCTACTAGTGGCACTGTAGATAGAGCTAATATTACTAATGATGCAATTGATGGAACTAAAATCGCAAATGATGTTATTAATTCAGAACATTATGTAGCTGGATCTATTGATGCAGAACATCTTGCATCTAACTCTGTTACCAATGCTAAGATTGCAGGAGACGCAGTTAATGGTTCAAAAATAGCTGATAACTCTATCAACTCAGAGCATTACGTTGATGGTTCTATTGACAGAGTACATTTAGCTGCAGATATTATTGATGGAACTAAAATTGCTAATGATGTTATTAATTCAGAACACTATGTAGCTGGATCTATTGATGCAGAACATTTAGCGAGTAACTCAGTCACTCAAGCTAAACTAGCAGATGATGCAGTAGGTTCTGCAGAATTAAAATCATTATCAACTTTATTAATTAAAAATTCAGCAGGAACTACACTTAAAACAATACATGGCGCAGGTGCTTAATTATGACAGTAAGATCACCGTTATATTGGGACGGTTCAGCTTTAAGAGAAATGAGCACCGCTCAAGTTAATCAAATAGTTGATAGAGCTGTATACATTTATGGTAGTAATCCTAGTGCAAATGTTAGTGTTGTTAGTAGTGGTGGAAACATATCACCAAATATGACTGACACAAGAATGACAGCTGGTGCTTATTCGACTCGAGTAGATAGATTTCCTACTGAAGGTGAAACCGCAGAACCAGGTACAGTTACAGTTACCTATGATAAGATATCTCAATCTAATAATAGTGTTAGTACACCAACTGATACAAATAGTAAAGCATATCCAGTGTACTATGATGGAAGTGACATTAGAGCGATGAATGCTACTGATGTTTTTGACACCTTTATAGATCCTGCTATTGACGATCTTGTTGATGGTAATGATCAATCTGGAACTTATAGAATACATACTTCAACATCTCTTTCTGGCCACACTCTTATATCAAGTACTCCTGTATTTACCGATACACGAGCAAACACTGGTGCATATACATCTGGTGGAATTCCAGAAACTTTAGATCAACCAACAACTATTAGTAACTATTATTTGTTCAGAACAAATCAAGGATCTGCACCATCATTCACTGCTCCTTTACAGATAGATAGTAGTAATAACTTACAAGAATACAGCGGTTCGGCACTAAACTCAATGTTACTTGCAGAATTAAGACATCATACTGTAAATACTACAGGATCACGAATATTATATAGTGTAAACGGAACTGGAAATAATAAAGGTTCTGGTATGGTTAATACTAAATTAAATGGCGGTGGTAATTATCAAACAAGATTTGTAAATTCTAATGATTATCGAGCACAAGAGTTTCCAAATGGTACTGCAGTTACTGTATCAACGTGGTTTTTAAGAATAAGAAGAGGTTAAACAATGGCTATTCCAGGACACGAATTTTTAACAGCACATTTTTCTAATAATGAAAGAACAATGGTTGAATCATATTGGGTTACACCAGATGGTAAAGAAACAAGAGTTGAGTATGTTGAAGCAAATCCAGAAGATACTGCTTGGAAAAAACTATTAACTCATATCAATATTGATGCTTTACATGAAAATACTTATCAACATATAAAACAGCAAAATGCAGCATTTGAAGAAACTGTTATAAAATACGGAAAAGATCGTGGTTTATTATATACCGGCGAAGTAAGTATGGAACTATATGAAACACTAATATCTTTACTTTTTAAACCATTTGATGAAAAAGAAGATAAAGAAAAACTTTTTATGACAAAGCTTAAATTATTTGAAGTTGATCAAATAAAAAAATCAAGCAATAGAGCATTAAAAGCAGAACTTCGAAAAGCTCCTACTATAGCAGCTGCTATAAAAATTGGTATTCAAATATCTGAAGAAATAATAGAAGAAGTTGAAGAAGAACCAATAGAAGAGTAGCTTAATTCAAATTCTTTATTTATGTGATGAAGCATGTGCGCCCCAGCTGTAGGTTCAGGGCATTCTTCATCTAGCATAAAATTCCACTGTATTCCTATATCTGTATAAGGAATATTATACTTTTCAATTAAATAATTCATATAAATTTCATTATTAGGTTTCCAGCAACTACTTATTTCTTCAGGATATAAATTGTCGTTAAGAGCTTCTTTATAAGTTTCATTTATTTTTTTAAATCTTTCTTTAAATTTTAATTTTTTTATACAATTTTTATTTGCTAATAAAACTCCAGTGTTGAGTATTGAATTGTCGCTAGTAATATCATCAATAAGAAGCATAGCCTGTTTACAACATATTTTAGTAAAAATATTTAATGGACCATATTCATATTTTTTTGGAAGATTTCTTATGTTTATTATTCTTTTTATAAAATAACCACAAATAGTATTTAAGTCAAATTCATTAAATACGATTTTGTTTGTGTGAGGAATTACATCAAAATCTAAATATAATATCTCATCATATTCTTTACATAATTTTTCTAATAGAAATATCTTTTCAAATTGTATATTATCGTAATTTGTAATTTTAGTGTTAAATAATTTATAATCTGCATTACAAAGATTAGCATAATCTCTTTGCGATTTTATTATTTTTTCTTTATACTTTTTAAACTGAGATTTTTTAAAATCATTGGTAGAAGTGTGTTCATCAACTTCATTTGTATATATGCTATAAACTATTCTTTTCACACCAATTCCTAACATATTCAAAATCTTTACTGATGCAATGGACAAATTTAGTTCCTTTTGGTATAAAACTCCATTTATCCATAAAGTGATGCCAACCAGTACCAAATAATTGTTGATATTTTTTTATTCTACATGCAAATATTGTTTCATTATCATAACCAAATAAATTACGAATATCTTCAAGCCAAAAATCATCGTTAATTAATTGTTTCATTTGTTTTAATGTTTTATCAAAATCTTTGAAATAATCTAATTCCTTTAAAGATTCTTTGTTAGCTCCTATGATTCCAGTATTAAACACTTCTTTGCTATAACCAAGTAACGCGTAAGCATTCCAATATTTTGCTAAAGGCGATCTTACATTATGACGAGTTCTGTGATGATCACGCAATCTCCATTCTTCGGACATTACAGCTATGCCCTTTGATAAATCCCATTCCTCAAAAAAATTTAAATTTGTAACAGGTATAACATCTAAATCTAAATAAAGTATTTCATCATAATCAAGTTGATATAATAAATGCATTTTATAAAAATTTATGATATTATATTCAGAAATTTCTGGACCAAACTGTTTAGAATATTCAATAAAATTATTGTCATAAGTAAAATGAATATAATCAGCATTACATAATTTAGCGTATTCTTCTTGTTTTCTAATTAACCACTCTAAATTATCATTAAATTTTTTTTGATTTTTAAAATGAGATACTGGATTTTGAATATCAATATAAAGACTATAAATTACTCTAGACATATCCAATAACCATAAACCTTTTATAACTATTTGGCATATCTAAAGATCCTTTATATAGTATTTTTGATAACTCAGATTTTTCTATCAGTTCTTGTTCATTATTAACACAATTAATATGATCTTTGATGTGAAACATATTATTACTTTGTAAAACAAATAAACACTCAGGTTTGTATTCTTTATTTTTTATGATTTCTTTTAAGTTAGGCATATGCTCAGATGATGTGTTAATGACAATATCAATGCTAGAGTCGTACTTATGAGGTGTTCTAACATCTCCACAAGTTGATTCTAATCTTTTATCATTAGTAAATTTTCTATATCTTCTAAACACAATAATTGATTTTTCATCAAGATCTATATTATGAATTCTTTTTAAGTTTAAATTTTGAGTGAGCAGTCTTGTAATTAGAATACCATTCCACCCTCCAAACAATTGGACATGAGCATTTTTGATATCAATCATAGATAGTATATTAACTAACCAAGATTTAGATTCTATTTGAGACTGAGAAAAGCTATCGAGAAAATGAGAGAAATCAAATCCAAGTTCGGCTGCTGTTTTCATACTAGCATATATAGCAGGATCAATTCCAATATTTTTCAAAACCTTCGTATCCTTTGTCATCTAATAAATACTTACCGTTTTTAAGCCCTTCTCCTTCATATCTTCTTCTTTTCCATCCATTAAAAATGCAAATATCAAAATTTGGTTTATAATATAAATCATTTGGAGGTTCGTCATATTTTTTTGTATCCCAATAATTTTTTTTATCATAGCCATAAAGTCTAGAATATACTATTTTTTCAGGAAAATATAAAAGTTTTTCATGTTGATTGTGATCTAAATATCCATCTATTCCATTATATTTTAACATATAATAATCTTGATCTTTTTTAAACTTGTTCCATATATCTGTATAATCGCCTTTCCATATCATAATAGATGAATTTAAATTTGTATCAAATTCTTTTAGTTCAAACGGTTTCCAATACGCTTTTATTAAACGCAACATGTTTTCAACACAATAGTTTTTTAAATGAGTAATATTGTTTTGTATTACTACATCTAAATCTAAAAATAATGTTATGTTTTTAGTAGCGTGTTCAAAGAGAGTAAGTTTCCACCACCATTTTTCTAAATCATAATTTGCCAACGGACGAATAATAATATTAGAATCTATATTATTTGAATCTTCTGTATAACAAATAAAATTAAAATCACAATCTAAATTTTTACATACCATATTGTATAATCTATTGACGTGTTCATGATTAAATTTATCACCCCACTTTAGACAAATAACGTCCATTAATTACCACCATATCTAATTCAGTTTTGTTGAAAGTATTTATAGCTTCTCTAGGAGTCTCAACTATTGGTTCTCTACAGTTAAAGCTTGTATTAAGAAGCATTGGCACACCTGTAATTTTATAAAACTCATTTATTAAATCATAATATTTTTTATTTTGATTTTCATTAACAGTTTGAATGCGAGAAGTTCCATCAGCATGAGTTATTCCTGGAACTTTTTTAGAGTTTTTAACTTTTACTATGCGGGACATATAAGGACTTGGTTCAGGCGTGTCAAACCATTCTTTATAATGCTCTTCTAAAACCGAAGGAGCAAAAGGTCTAAAATCTTCTCTCATTTTTATTTCGTTGTTAATAATATCTTTAATATTTGGATTACGAGGATCTGCAAGGATGCTTCTGTTACCTAGTGCTCTATGACCACTCTCCGATTTTCCTTGAAACCAACCTATAATTTTGCCGTCAGCAATTGCTTGTGCAACTTTTTTTAAGTTTATTTCTTTCCCTTCTTCATAATTATATTCTTTACCAGCATAAACAGAAGGTTTATGTGTTTTTTTATTTAAAACGTAATTAGCGTGCATGTATGTACCAATAGATTGGCCTTCATCACCAGGAGCAGGAGGAACATATACACTAGACCAATTTTCATATAACATTTCATTGATATATCCATTGTAAGCAACACCACCAGCTACACAAATATTATTACAAGATTTTAATGGATAAACATGCTCTCTTATTTTTTCTTCGGTAGCTAATTGTAAAGTGCATGCAATATTAGCAAATTCATTTTTATTTAGTTGTTTTTGCATAATTTTATATTGATCTTTCCACGTATCGATATTAATATTATCCCAATATCCGTCTAATACCATATGAATTTCTTCTTTATAAGAACCATAAGCAGCAAGACCCATAACTTTACTTGCACTTAAGTTTCCAAAGCCAAGCTCTTTAGCTACAAAATTCCATAGAGTTCCTATATTCATTTCTTTAGATAAATCAATTATTTTATTATCTTTATTAATAAAAATACAATTATACTTCCACCCTCTTCCGTCAATAGCTAATATATCAGATTGAGAATATTCTGATAATAAATATGCGTATGCAGCATGTGATTGATGATGATCAATATAATATAAATTATCGCAAAGCATTTTGTAATCCCATAGCCCATTAGGATGCCAATCAATATCGTCTTTAAAAACTTGTAAGTTTGTTATTTGATTCATTCCTCCTATAGTAGTGGTGAATGCATATATATCGTAATTGTTAGGATTCCAGTATTCTTTATAAAATTTTTGACCAGCGCTATCATCATTCGAATTCATTTTATCTGCATCGTCGTAATGAGGATATGCATCGTAATGCCAAGGGATATTGTGTTTTTTACGTGTATATCTTTCTCTTTGATTATGCCATTCACCGTCATACGTATTATGATCGTGTGGACTGAACGCTACACTAAAGATTTTCATAAATATATTCTGCCATTAAATTGTGTCCATATTCGCTTGGATGACTATCTTTACTAGAAATGTTAAACCATTTAAGAGTTTGTTTATTTTTTCTATTATCTGTTAAAATATCCTGTAAGCTTTGTGTTGGTGTTGTTTCTCCTACAAAGTTTTTAAAATTTTTATAATATACTAAAGATTTTGCATATTCATTGTATTTTTTTCTTTTCTCATTTATTTTTTTCCAGTCTATACTTTCTTCATCGTATGCATAATATTTAAGTTCAGAATATTCTTCTCTTAAATTATCTTTATATAATTCTATCATTTGTATTTGTTTATAAGGTATTTTAAAATATTCGCAATATATTTGAAAAGAATAATAAATCCTAAAACTTTTTTTTATCCAATATTCTATATCACCAAGTGTATCAAACATTTCAGATCTCCAAACTTCTCTATTACTTCTACTAAAATGCAATTGATAATCTCTTCTTCGGCACTGTGACCATGCAGGAATAACTAATCCAATACTTGATTTATCCATTGATTCTATTTTATCAATGATACTATTACAAATAAATTCATTTCCTGCTCCTGACTGAGCTAAATTAATACAATCCATATTAAGTTTTTCAGCAAGAATTTTTGGCCATTTATTCCATAAAAATTCTCTTTCTGGGTGTTGAGTGGATTTGTAATTAGCAGTAGTGAAACTGCAGCCTGAAACTAATAATATTTTTTTCATTATATTACCTTTGCTGCAGAAATTATATCAAGTATTTGTTCATTAGATCTTTTATCAATTGGCTCAAAACACTTTTTACAATATTCTTCAAATGCAAAGAGTTCATAATTCATCATCTTATCAATGTTTTCTTTTGTTACAACATATCTTCTAGAACCATTAATTACTTTTTTACTACAGTGCCTTATTCTTTGTAACTCAAAATCTATTACGGGCACTTTTGGAAAAGCTGCACACATTCTTCTATCAAATTCTGGAGCTTGTTTCATATTTATAAAGTTAGGTGATCTTGAATTAAATTTTTTGAATTGAGTATTTTTATGATCGAGTATACTTAAATCATGGTTTTCTCTGTACTTAAAATAGTTAGGAGTCATTATTATTATATTATAATTATTTAAATCGTTTTCCTTAAAAAAATCAAAATTACCAAGTTTTTCAATTCTATCTTCATGGAAATCTAATACTAAATGCTCTAAGTATAAAATATCTGGATCATCAAGTACATGTGGATAACGTTTTCTTATAAATGAATTTGATAAAACAACAGGTATTAAGTTTTTATGCTTTTTAATTTCAGCAATAACTTCATCTAAATTTTTTATGAGGCCCGGTTCACCACCAAGCAGCTGTATTCTAACAGCATAAGGTGAAAGCCATTTTAAAGTTTTACTTAAAAAATCCATATCAACTGTTAAGTTTCTCATTTCTAAAGTCCAAGCGGTGCAGTAATGACAAGATTTATTACAAGATTTTGACAAGTAAAAGTCTATCGCTCTTGTTTTAAATATATTAATTTTTCTACCTTTCATGCTATAATTCCTATGGTCATGCAAGTTTGACTAATTTCTTCTTTAGTTACGTATGGGTGACAAGGCAAAGAAAGTACTGTGTCACTTGCTATTTGCGCATTTGGACATGGCGTTAGATTAAACATGCTATTTTTTGATATTGGCGAGTCATAATGAATTTTTGCGTTTAAAGCGTTCTTTACTTGATCTCTTATTTCTTTATTTTCAAATCTTACTACGTATTTATGATAATTGTGTACTAAATTATCATCAGCTACTTGAGTTACAACAGGTAAATCTTCTAACTCTTCTTGATATTTATTAGCTATTTGTATTCTACGCATTTGTAAATCATTTATTCTATCAAATCTCATTTCAATATATGCTGCATTCATGTAAAACATTTTTGAGTTATAACCAAGCATTTCATAATCTTTACCCTTACCATGTCTTCTTATTTTGCGTAAATATTCTGCAGTTAAGTCTATGTCAGTAAATATCATGCCTCCACCAGATATTCCAGATATAACTTTATTATGATTAAAACTAAAAGAACTAATATCACCAATTGATCCTGCGTATTTATTTTTGTATTTTGATCCAAGTGATTGAGCTGCATCTTCAATAAATATTATATTATTTTCTTTACAATAGTTTTCTATTTCTTGTGTTTCAGTCATATTGCCAAAGAGATGAGTGTAAACAATTGCTTTAGTTTTACTTGTAGTTTTCTTTTTAATCTCATCAAATGATATATGATAAGAATTTAAATCGATGTCACAGAATACAGGAGTTGCACCAGCCATAAGAATACAAGATGCAGAAGATATCCAAGAAAAATCACTTACTAGTACTTCATCTCCTGGACCAATATCGTAACATTTAAGTGAATAATATAATGCGTCTGTTGCACTGTTAATTGCTATTCCATGTTTACGTCCAATATATTTAGAAATCTTTTTTTCTAAAAATTCTATATTTTTTTCGTTATCTTCTAAAATTGCTTTATCAAATAAATTTAAATATAATTCTTTATTTTTAAGATAGTCTTGATCCCAACCTTCATAATTCATTTATTATATGCTCCACATTTGGTTTTTCTATAGGTCTATTTTTATAAGTTTCTGCTCCTCTGTTTGAAGCTTCATATATAATTTCTTTATTGTGATATTTACACTCTTGAATAAGTCTAGGGGCAGGGTCTATTATATTTTTAGTATAAACATATTTTTTAAATGTTCCTAATAAATTTTCAACAGGCGCTATTATATTATTTAAACTAGAATCATACTCATAATTATCATATATTATTATGCCATGAGATTTATATTTATAAACTAATTTTTTAGCTGAATCATAGTAATTTTTATTTGTACCTATAAAAAGATGTTCAAATTGATAATTTTCTGTGACTGGTTTATGTATATCAAAAAATATTTTTTTTTCGAAATGCTTGCCTATTCCTTTTGGATACACGTCATAATCACATAAGTCTATTACTTCTTCTGGTTTAAAGTATTTTAAAGCCTGATAATATCTTATTTTATGGTTTTCAGAATATACTGATATAATTTTACTTTTAAAAAGAAGATGCAATATCATTAATTGATCTTGCGAATACGATTTACGGTCAAGGAAAGGAAGTGTTAGAATACTTCTACCCATTATTAAGGTGGTTTTTACATCTTTAAAATCGTTAAAAATTACATTTTTAAATGAAGTGTATTTTTGATTTATAGAATTTATATAATCTTGAGATTTAAAACGCGGATGTGTTATAATAATCATGTCTGTTTTAATTCCAGACATATTTAAATATTGTGTATATTCATAACTATAATAAAATAAACCATCACAAGGTTTGCTTGTACATACTAAATTTAATGCCAATCAATTACCTCTTTCATATTTGGTTTACATTGATATTTGTATTTTCTATACGGATAAGTATCGTCAGCATATCCAATACTCATAGATAAATAAATGTCTTCTTTAATTTCTGGCATAAGATGATTTATAGTCTGCTGAAAACACGCTGTATAAGCTATATCTAAATTATTATTTAAACACATATGCGCTAAATTATCACAAAACATGCCTATTTCTATACAAGGAACTATTTTAGATTTTTTATATTCATTTAAATCGCAATTAAGATGTCTCACGCCTCTTTTAATTGAATTTTTTACAGATTCACTTGGATTATCACACAAACGACTTGTAAATAGTAAAACATATGAAGCAAATATTTGATAATTAACAAGAGTGTTATAATTTATATAAACATTCTTACTTTTAGTTGCTAAATACAACGCTTCTTTTTCTTTTGAATGATTTGGTCCAAATACATGAATTTTATAAGGAACTAGGTTTTGTTTTGAAGGAACTAAATTATAAGTTTCGGCAATTAAAGATTTAATCATCTCTTCTTCAGGATGCTTATCTTGACGAAAGTGCCTAATTTGCTTAAAATTAAGTATAGGATTATTTTTCATAAAGCTATTTATAAACGTTAATTTGTATAAATAGTTTAAACGGCAGGGGCGTGCGCGTCCGACAAAGAAATCACTGGAGTATTTCATGGCCCAATACGAAGAATTTACCATCGATCAAGGTGCTGACGTAGCATTTGAACTTCATCTCACAGATAACACTGGAGCTGCAAAGAATTTATCAAATTATTCTGTTGCTGCAAAGATGAAAAAGAATTATAACAGTGATAGTGCTGATACGCATGACTTCACAACGCTTATTGCTAATCCAGCCACAGATGGAATCGTAACTCTATCATTATCAAATACTCAAACTGATGCACTTAAAACAGGAAGATATGTCTATGATGTAGAAATTTCTTTTGTTGACAGTGATTCTAATACTGTTGTTGAAAGAATTTTAGAAGGAAGAGTTCAAGTAACTCCATCAGTGACGAAATGAGTATTTTAAATGGCCACAGATAAAATCCTAGTTAAGGTTGCTAGAAACGCTGAAATAAAAGTTTCTGAAGGCCAAACTATTGTCAAAAAGATTGTAACAGGAACACCAATACGTAGTGTTAATCCAGCTGGTGTTAGCGCTAACATTCTTGATGGTGAATCTGCTGGTTACTATCTTGACTTTACTAATTTAACTAATGTTCCAACTATATTAGATTCTGGAGATGTGTTAGCTCTTGTAGAATCAACTGATATCGATAATCTTATTGATAGCGGATCTGGTATATCAATACTTGGTCCAGTTAAAGTATCCGATCACATTATTCCAGATTCTGATGGAACGATTGATCTCGGTTCTCCAACTAATAAGTTTAGAAGTCTTTACCTTTCTGCAGGAACTTTATATGTTGGTAGCCAAGCTATTGGTGATTCTTCTGGAATATTAGTAGCTAGTGATGTTGATGCTAGTGGAAATATTATTACTGGTACAACTAAACGAATTCTTACTGTTGAGCCTGGCGGTACATCAGAAGGTTTAGTATTTAATAAAACTGGCGATTCTGCAACAGCATCGCAATATAGAGATTCAGCTTCTACACTTTTCACTATAAGAGATACTTCTATAACAGATGGAAAGATAAAAGTTACGTTAGCATCATTTACACCAACTACATCAGCAACTGGTCAATCGCTTAATTGGGATCAAACTGCTACACAATTTTCTGTTACAGTTGACAATCCAAGTGATTTTACTAGTAGGTTTGTTAATTCTATTGGATCTATTAGTCAAGTTTCTGGAGATGTACATGAAACACTTTCAGACTTTACTACATCTGGTCCATCAGTAACACCAGCCGGCGGTGTAGATTGGACACAAACATTTAGTACAAATGCCACAGGATATATTAGATCAACTTCAACTACAATTGCTGGTGGATCAGCATCAGCATCAGTTACATTTTTAGAAAATGATGGCTCAACCAATTCAACTAGAACATTTACAACTAATTGGACAACACCAAATGTTTCAATTAGTATGAGTAATTTAAGTGGTAATATATTTTTAGCACCTTATACATCTACATCATATACAGTTTCGGTAACAGGTTTTTCAAGTTCTAGCAATCATACCTCTACAGTAACACCAAGTGGTGGTACAGTTTCTAGTGCAAGTGGTAGTGGTACATTTACATTTACTGATGCATTACATCAGGATAATACTGGTGGAAGAACCTTAGCAGTTTCTACGCAAATGTCGCGTCCAGTTGGAGTTACAGGTACTGCATATACGGTAACAGACACTGCATCAGATACTTCATTATCTTCAAGTTGGACATATCCAACAGTATCTCTTTTTACTGCATCAACAGGCACAGCGCCAACAAACAGTGATGTTGTTAGTGGTACAGGATTCGCTGCTGGTGTTACGCAACGAGGCAATCAATCTAGAACATTAAGTACAACTATAAACAATCCGGCAGCTACACCTCAAGCATTTTTCTTTGGTGTAAGAGCTGCAGCAACTCAACCAAGTACTTTTCAAACTGGTTCAAGTTCTGCATTGCTTAGTGATGTGACTGCCACAACAGTTGATGTTACATTATCAAACACACATACTAGTGAAGCGTATAAGTTTTATGGAATTACATTACAACCCGGTAACACTTTTGTGAGTATAAGCTAATGCCAAATTACGACGGATTAACACGAAATCAATGGCCTGGTACTTTTAGTCCAAGCTCAAATCACCCTATTGTTTTAGACACTGAACTACGAGGTTCATTAAGATATGCAAGTGGTGATTCTGGTGATAGACTTTCTGATATCACTGGTCAAAGATTACAAGATGGAATGTTAGTTTATATTAAAAATGAATATACCGAAGGTGGAATCACATATCAAGGTAGCGAATATTATAAGTATTCTATTTTATCAGGTCAAAGTAGAAACCCAAATACAGGCGAACTACCTAATGCTGCTGCAAACTGGACAAGTTTTAGTGATGCACAGGTTGGAGAGGCAACTGCTAATTTAGATAGTGCAGGCATTAATCAAGTAATAGATGCATTTCCAGCTTCAACCTTTAGAACTGTTAAGTACATAATACAATTAGAGCATGATTCTGACAATAAATATCATTCACAAGAAATTATGCTAACACACAATGGAACTAATGTCTTTCTAACAGAATATGCAGAAGTGAAAACAGATTCGTCTCTTGGTACTTTTGATGCTAGTATTGTAGATAGTAACGTATCAATTACACTTTCTCCTTCATATACTAATACAAGTTTTAAAGCAAAAAGGATCAGTGTAGATGCGTAACATTATAAATAGTATTAATAATTTTACTGTAGGTGTACATCATGGCCGTTAAACAGAATTTTGTAGTAAAGGCCGGCATTGAGATAGCAGATTCAGCAACAGTTGGTGGTGTATTTAAAGCATCTGGTATCCAATATCCTACAGCAGACGGTAATAATAATGAGGTTATAAAAACAAACGGTAGTGGTACTCTTAGTTTTGGTACTTTGAGAATTCGTGATTTAAGTGATGTAGATTTAAGCACTCTTCAACAAGAAGGTCTTTTGATTTTTGATTCGGCTACTAACACATTCCAGGCTAGAAATGAACTTATAGGCCAGGATATTAATTCAGACGGGGGCTTTTATTAATGGCATCAATAATTAGAATTAAAAGATCTGGCACCGGTGGTGCTCCTAGTAGTTTAAAACTAGGTGAATTAGCGTACTCCTATCTTGCTGGTACAGAAGGAAATGGTGGTGATCGATTATATATCGGTACCGGTGGTGTAG
>Ga0255755_1002059_pt1 | contig 16986 bp, 14 predicted proteins | sample 011ome_18_FD_179955 | JGI IMG/M metagenome (GOLD analysis project Ga0255755, IMG submission 179955) | Coastal salt marsh microbial communities from the Groves Creek Marsh, Skidaway Island, Georgia - 011501BT metaG (version 2) | ecosystem: Environmental > Aquatic > Marine > Intertidal zone > Salt... | reverse complement strand
CATTATGCTATTTAAAATAAAACTAACAAAAACTGATACGACCCCAAATATGTTAACCAAATTTGACTTCTTTAAAATGATACATGATAACACGTATACAGCTGAACCAATCAAAGAAGAGGTAAAAAACTTGTATATGCAGGCACTAAGACATTATGGCGCATTGTCTAGACTTGCATATATTTATAAGCTCAAAAGGGCTCCTCTACGCATTGAAACCGATTTATATTTAAACAAACTTAATGCTACTCATCCCAATGTAATTACTATTTTGCAAAATAAACAACGTTATTTGTTCACGATCACAGATCTAAATAAAATTATCGAAACTGCTTTGTCCAACTCGCCTTATTTTAGTTCAGAACCACTCCCGTCAAAAAATCCATATAACAATATGCCGTTTACTATCTCTGATTTATACAATATTTATTTCCAAGTAAGATCGCGATTAATTAAAACCCCCACTTTGTTATATCAATTCTTTCTCCATAACTTCAATCTAACCGACTTTCAGGAATACAACAAGGCTTTGATTAGAGACACGTATATTCGACAATGTGTTCAACATGAAGATGAAGATGTACTAATGGAATACGTACATGACATGCTTTCACTTGATAACCGAATTCGAGTAGATAGGCATTTTCCAAGAGAAGTCTTACTAGATATACTCAAACCCTATCTACGGTTATATCTAGAAATGAGTTATTCACTAGACATAAGCGTTAAACGTCGAGCATCTCGTCTCTTATATCAACGTCTAAATGCATTTTATAGTTTCAATCCAGCATTTGGACGAAAAATAATTAAAATGAATGGCAAGTTTAAAGGAGGTGTCGCTTACAATGTCGCCCATATGCAATATGACCAGCACGTAGAAAATTATAACAGTGTCGCTCAACCACCGTATATCAGTTCCCATATATCAATTGTTCCGCGTACTGTTGATATTAACATGATGGAAGCTGAATATCATCAGGATGATGAGGATGATGAGGATGATGAGGATGACGAGGATGACGAGGATGACGAGGATGACGAGGATGACGAGGATGATCAGGAAAACAATCCAGAAAGTGTTGTCGACGAAAACAACGATCCCAATATAGCAGAAGAACAGGTAACAGTAGACGATTTGATTACTATTATGTTCAATGCCAACATATCACAACCGCCTAGAATAATTCCTCGTATACCGTTAGTACCGACAAGAAGACGACCTATCGATGATGTTCAAGTAAGAGGAGTTGTCAATCAGCGTGAAATACAATGGATCGATGTAGAATATGAAGAAACAGATGAGACACTACATGATCCATAATTGTTCACGCGTATAACGAACGATGTTACATTACAATATTATTACCATTTACTTTTTTTTACATTGATCGCTGGTCCAGAACGCTTCTTCGCTTTGCTAGGATCATATTCGTCCTCGTCGTCCGACCCCATATTCTTAGAAATTTCCCAAAATTCTTGTGAGCCCAATTTGAAATCAGGATGCTTCTCTGCTTTATACCAAAATATTTGGTCATTCAGTTTGTTCGACTTCGCATTGTTGTTTATAACCAAACATTCGTAATTCTCAGTTGTTTGGTCCATTACTCCACAGAATGCCTCTAATGTTGGAAACATACTAGCGTAGTTCTCCCATATGCGTTTTCTGTTTGTGAGATAGGGTTCTCTTAGAATGAATACATAATCAATATTTGTTCTTAAATTTGGTGGAATACCTAGTGGATATTGCATAGTAATAATTAACATGACCTTCCAGTGACGCCCATTCATAAAAAGTAATCGCATCATTTTATCACGTGTCCAGGATTGATCATATAAACAATCATCTAATATAACGAAAGCACGTGGATCAATTGTTGTTTTTCGATACATTTCAATTTCTTTATTCACTTGTTTTAGTACAGTCTTTTGACGTCGTAATACATTCTCTATGAGAACACTATTGTATTCCTCATGAATGAATAATTTAGGAACATGAGCTGCATAAAACCCGTTTCCGGCTTCTGTCCCTGAAATAACGGTTCCAATCGGAATATCTTGATGATAATATAACAAGTCTCTCACTAAGAACGATTTACCTGTATCACGACGTCCAATCATAACAATTACAGGTCCTTTATTCTCGTCGGGCTTAAATGTAATCTCGCGCATATTAAATTTTTTCAATTCTAATGTCATTGCTATTATGTATACTTATAATGCCGATATTTCTATATCCAATCAAACGTGCTAAATGATTAGTTTAAAACGAAGAAAAAATTTATAAGAAACACTTATATTGTTTTGCACATAAAATGCCAAGTATGCCCATATTTTCGATAAATCACACTGAGAGTAATGATATTGACTTACATAATTTAGAAAAAACCTACATATCTTCCGCCGATGACATAGCGAATGAATATAATCCTTTTCGTCTGAAAGAAATCCAGAACTACAATCCCATATACAATCGTTTTTTTACATTGTCTGAAACAAACTATAATTCAATTCAATTGGACCACAATCTACATATGGTATCAATGGATCAAGTGAAGGATATCAGCAATAGCACAATACACAATATGCCCGTGTTCATTAAGTATTCTCCATTGTTAGATCCTATACGGTATATGATTGGGAAATATACAAAGGATGGGGATAACATTTATAAGCTTCCTCACTATAACGCTAATGGATTTCCTAAGATTGATGATTATAATAATGCCGCATACACAGATTGCTTCTTTTACTATCTTACTAGTAAAATACTACACGAGTATAAATTTATGCATGGCATAGACTTCTATGGCAGTTTTGTTGGTATTCAAGACAAATACAAAATGAATGTTGTTGACGATATGGAGTATTTAATGACGTCTTCTTATTTCAATGAGAACATTGACAAATTATTTACAGTATGTGATCATGATACCCAGTCTTATTTCGCAGAAAGTTCTCGTGCAAACCGTGCCAGACTAAGGATCTCATCATCAAATCCCCATAATATCAGTGCGATTTCATTGTCGGATTGCCTAGTATCAGATGATCTTACTCAAATTGGGTCGTTAACAGATACAGAAATAGTGTATGATAATGCAAGCATATCCAATACACCACATACATCTACAAATAGTGTATCACATAGTTCGTCTAGTTCAGAAGAGGATAGCGACTGTAATGATAGTTCGGACGAAGAACCTTCTTCTCATTCAGATGACGACGAGAGTTGGGAAACAGATACCCGATCTTGTGATGAAAGTGACGATAGTCTATCTACCGAAATGGAGGATACGCAATATGGATATATAAATAACTTCCCAGTACAATTAATATGTTTGGAACAATGTAGTGGAACATTGGATGAGTTGTTCTCAACCCGTGCACTTAATGAAGATACTGCTGCCTCTGCCTTATTTCAAGTAATTATGATGTTGGTAGCATATCAAAAGATGTTTCACTTCACACATAACGACTTGCATACCAACAATATCATGTACATTGTCACTGATAAACCATTTTTATATTATAAGTACGAGAACCTGGTATACAAAGTCCCGACATATGGTAAAATATTCAAATTAATCGATTTCGGACGTAGTATCTATAAATATAAGGGAAAGACTATGTGCAGCGACAGTTTCGGCCCTGGCGGAGATGCGGCCACCCAGTATAACTGCGAACCTTATATCGATGAAACAAAACCCATAATTGAACCTAATTATAGTTTTGATTTATGTCGCCTAGGTTGTTCTATTTATGATTTTATTATACCCGACGATGTACGTTATGTACAATATGACGATTTACAGAAAACGGTTTATCGTTGGTGCATGGATGATCGAGGGAAAAACGTATTATATAAAAAGAACGGCGAAGAACGATACCCAAATTTCAAGTTATATAAAATGGCTGCGAGAACCGTACATGATCATACACCACAAGAACAGCTTAATCATAGTTATTTTAAACAGTTTTTATATACCAATCCTAATAATACTATTGACCAGGAATGTATGAATATCGACGAATTGCCATGTTGTGCATAAATGAAGAATAAGGAGAACCTAGACAAAATGTTAAGTGCAGTTTACACTTAACATTTACTCATAATGAGGACCGGTATATTACACATCGTTTTGTGTATACATTCAGTAATAATTATGTTGCATAATCTATATCTTACATATTTGACATGTCCGAAAGTATAGATGTAGCAGAACCACTACCACAACAATGGTACTGTTATATTTTGCGCAATAAACAACCTCGATATAGCCATTTGACCTATAACGGATCTACCAACAATCCATATCGCCGACTTAGACAACATAACGAAGAAATCACAGGTGGAGCTGTTTATACCCATGGGAGAGGAGGAGGATGGGAAATTTATGCATTGTTAACCGGGTTTGTAGACCACAAGAATGCATTGTCATGTGAATGGAGAATTAAACATACTAACGGAAAGCCTGGTAAACGCCCACCAAATCATCTAGGTGTAAATGGGCGTATACGTGGATTGAATGAAGTGTTAAAATTGGATAAATGGACCAGTAAATGTTTAGTCAGTAATGCTGATGTACAATATACATTATATATTGCAGATGATGTTGCTGAATTCATCGAAAAAGATAACCTTCCCGAGAACATTCATGTAGTTCATGGCATACCTGAGTTTACCAAATAAACTAGGTAGTTAGTTAGTTAGTCTGTATTATCTATAAGTTCTCCCATGTAGTTAGCATAATCCGCGCGATACATACGAGTTAATTCGTCGTACTTCGTTATAAAGTTCCCTTCACGATTTGAAAAATCAATACTCTCTAACACAGTTTGGTCTTCGCATAGCGTTTTTTTCATTATACTGCGGGTTATATTATCGAATATTTTATTCAATATAGGATCATCAAACACCCAGTTGTTACGGTATACTTTAACAAACAGTCTCGTTTTAGTCTTGTTAATGGGAAGAGCAGATGTCACTACTGTATTTACAAACTTTCCAAATTTGACACGAGCAATTGTATAGTGGGGCAAAATATACTCGTTTTCTACAACTAGTGTGTTTATACCAAATATTTTCTTTGCAATAGAATTGTCACCTGAACTATATTCGTATATAGCTTTGGTCCTACCTGTATGAACATTTCGTTCAATGCGTTCCGATATTGGTAATGGACGTTTACGATTGCCAAATGTATGCACTTCTGATATATGGAGGATATCTAATGAATTTTCTGTAACAGTCCTCGCATCTGTATTGAAATCCTTCTCTATACTTACATAACGGAATGTAATGTCCATCGTTTCTGGCTCAATCCAATCCAATGCTTTGATAATATCACCGGGTTTTACATCATAAATCGGGGTATCTTGTAAAAATAACCATCCTTGATGTGCGATTATGTTATAAAATGGTACATCTGTACGAGCATTATAGGTTGAGTTTTGTCTACTAGTAACTTGTCCCGGTGTTTGAACCATCCTACCAGTGGAATTGAACTTAAATGTATGATATGGACATACCACACAATTCATAGTTGTATCGAAACGTCCCTTTGATAAGGATGCACCCCGATGAGGACATACATCATGTATACCACTAAAACCTTCCGCATCTTTCCAAACCGAAATAGGCGTATTGTTTATGATAACCTGTTTTGGTCTGTTCATGGCAAATGTCTCCGTTCGTCCAATTACATACCAACGATTAGTAAACAATAGTTTATTGTAATTATATGAATAACAGACGTTCACTAGTAACAACAAACAATAGATAATCTTCATTTGTATTTCATAGGTATGTCTCTTTACGTTTTTTTCACGATAATTATTGTAGCACGCATTACATTGTCCGCGATGGCATAACTATACCGAAAAGAATATAGAAATATAATGATGTACTTCTTTATTATAACCATGTTCAGGTTTCTAATTGTTGCACTTTACTTCACAATCGCAGTTAGTAGTGATTATTCGCCAGTAAAAGATTTGGATCTAACACAATACGCTGGTCGTTGGTACCAGGTATATCTAAACAAATTTGACACGACATTCCAGGGGGATTGTTCATGTGCAGTTGCTGACTATACATTATCTGGTTCAACTGTCGATATATTGAATAGTCAAATTAACAAAGACGGAAGTGTGGGACAAATCGCCGGATCTGCATTCTATAAGCAAGGAAACGTCGGAGGAGAACTATCAGTATCTCTGGACGGTGTGCCTCGGGTAGCTCCTTATTGGGTAATAGAGATTGGTCCATTACTCAATAATCTTTATGCTTATTCCATCGTATCTGATGATAAGAAGTTATCACTGTTTGTACTTGCCCGAAATGTTACACAGTATTATGAAACATATGACGACGAGGTTCTCAAATCCCTTAGTAACTTTGGTTTTACCAATATATTTAATAAACCGAAGACAGTATCCCAAGTAAATTGTGATTACGGTCGATATGATACTGGATACCAAGGGGTTTAAAACCCAGGATCCCCTGTAAATACCTCGGTAGCAGCGGGGTTTAAGACTTTGTTATCAGTGACAATATTGAAAAAATCAGTCATTGTTCCATTCGAGACATTAAATACAAAGAGGGAAGATATACTCGCTAATAATACTACCACTGCATCTCTGATAACAGTTTTAAGTGGCTTCCATTCCTTTGATACATATTTCATATCGATGATTTTCATTGAACAAAACAAGAACGTTATCAACAATGCTAACATAAACATTTTTTCCATTGTTCTCAAAAATATATAAAAGATGATGATTTTTATATATTTATCTATACGCATATTCCTAAATGTGATTTCTAGTTCGCTAGGCGACTAACTAAAATAATTCTTCGACATCATTTAATACAAAAGCGTCCGCTACTGGTTTTACGCTGGTTTCCTTGTCTAGAACATCAAAGCCACTTAAATCGATTGTATCACCATGTATCTTAATGCGATCCTCGTCGTCATCGTCCATAGCATCTTCCTCTAATTTGCGCTGAATTGCTCGTGACGTGCTAATCTCTTCTAATCGATCAATACTCTTAGGAGCGTCGATTTTCCGCACATTGTTGGTTTCATCTAACACCGTATCTAAATCATTAAACGACAGCTTTGTTATAACATCTTCGGTATCTATATTTTGAATAGCAGGAACCACAGACGGGATATCCTCTTCCTTTGTAATAACATTCTCAGGCGGTTTCTCATCAGAAGATACAGTAGGTTTTGTTTCATCTGTCTGTTCAACGACCGGTTCGGGATCGGGATCTTCGATCTTTTCAATGGTTACCTCTTCTTCCTGTTCAACACTTTCGTCCATATATGCACGAATAATCGCCTCAGTTGGTATACTATCTCGTATGGAAATTAATATACACTCTTGTATAATGTTCTCGATTTCACGTGTATTTTTCTGCTGATGTAATGGCGTCACATTCTTATCGAACAAATAGACATTTGCATACAACTTTCGTGCAACATTAATGTATACCTTGTGAATAAAGCTATCCAATTTTGGTATTGAGATGTCGATCTTCTTTTGTTTGTTTCCAACGCGTATACAAGTAAGTACCTTCAATTGAATGATATGAACACAGGTAATGAGATCTTCTAAATAATTGCATCCACTACGCTCAATTATACGCTTTCGCTCGTCCTCTACTATCTCATTGTTCCATTTTGGAACACGCGATAAGAGATTTTGGAAAGTCATCAAATATTTTGCAGCTTCATCATTTTCTAGACACAACTTCCATGCCTCGTTAAAGATTGATTTCACTCCACCCAATATCAGTGGGGTAAACGTACTAACTAAACGACTACACCATTCATTTCTTGATTCTTGCAAATTTGACAATACAAAGTCGTCCATTCCTAATTATAATGCTAAAACACTTTTTATATCCTTATTTGAACGTAAATACATATAATCCAACATATATAACATTAATAGGTTCTCACAACGATATTCTGATTTGATTATATTAAAACATGTAACTACAAGTGACCTGTTCTTTGCATCGAACAGGTCGGACCCCTTTACACAATCGATTAAATCTAAACCAGAACACCCGTTCTCGTATAGATCATTTGCTGTTTCTATGAGATCTTTATGGGTCACCTCGTCTCCGCGTATATCAACCAATTTGCGGTGTATCCAGTTTAAATCTACACTATTCCCATTTTCTTGGGTAGAATGAGAAAAATGTACATGTAGGTTCTTTACTGTATGCCCCTCTATATATTCGGGTATGTATATCTCGCAAAACCTCGATACAATTGGCTTTAATAATTTGTCTTTGTTCTCAACTACGATAAAGAAACGCGTGTTATGACTAAATAATTCAATGCAACGCCTGAGTGCCGATTGGGCATCTATCGTTAGATAATCAGCGTTCAACAGGATGATTGATTTAAAGGTTGATCCATTGTTTGATTGAATATTCGTCTTCGCGAAGAATTTCAACTCCTCGCGTATAAATTTAATCCCTTTGCCGTGTGCACAATTCACTGACATGACGTTCTTCTTAATTGTAGTCTTCTCGTCATTGTATATTTTGTTGATAAACCAATTTAAAATCGTTTTTTTACCAGTACCATGATAACCATACAATATTATATGTGGTATTTTACCCGATCTATGGAAATAGTTTAACTTGTCATATACATTATTATGATTTGAGATTTGTTCCATGGTGTATATTGTATTATTACAACCGGTTTATATGTTTTGAACAAAGTTATTCTTTTTTTACCAACGATAATTGTTTTGTAAATACATATCGTTCTTGGTTCATTGTTCTCCTCCGTAAATTACAATTTAAACAAGCAATAGTAACATTGTTGTGATTATGTCCTACGGAATTGTCAATACGTTCAAGTGACCATTGTAGTGGTTCCCTAACATATTCATAGAGAACCTTGGTATAATAATTACAATAATAACATTTATTATCACACTCGGTTAATAATTGTAATACTCTTGACATAGTAATAAAATCGGCCTCTGAATATATTTTTTTTAACAAATCTTGATTACGATACCCCGACAACTTATATTTCAATTGTTTTAATATTATCTTACAGGTTGCGTCATTGCATGGTTCTATGTTATTGTTGTAAATCTGTCTGATATAATCCAACTGCTTCGTATTATCCAAATCTGCCTCGGTGAAATCCCATTCAGAACTACTTGTTATCATTCGTTTACGTGGAACCTTCTTTTCCTTTTCATCTTCCATATTATCATAATCGTCATAATCTTCGCATTTATCTCGTCTTTCTTTTTTGGGTGTCATATCTACTAGTATATGTTTTGTATAACAACCGGACCCCAGTGACACATTATTACCAACCTCATCCGGCATATTTACACTTATTCTTTTGATCTCGTCCATATACTTACTATACAGCGTAAAATATAGAAATATGTACGCAACAAATATTAAAGACTATAATAAAAGAAGATAAACACTATCGTTGATATAATATAAAGAGTTAGAACAATATTATGTTCACAAATGATATCAGTAACAACGCGCCTATCAATGCAGAGGCAACTAATAACAAGAAAGTAAGCCATACATACCAAAACAATAACCATTATGATATGCTCGATCGACTACTAGAAAAGGAAAAAATAAGCAACAAACTTGAAACATGGAATAAGATTGACAAAACTGTTAAAATCCAGAAACTTCATCAATTTGCAGAGCGTTATGGCAAGGAGCACGGGTATCCTGCGAAGGACATCAAACTATTAAAATCATTCTTTGTTGAATGTCTCGAAAAGAACAAGCTTAAAAAAACCAAAGAGGTGACTTATAACAAGGAGAAGAATGAAATTGTAGCAATTCCGGCTCTCCATTTTAACCAAGCAACTCACAACTTTACTCTACGGATTATTGACAGCAAGCGTGTTTCAACCTTGAAGTCGTTAACCCCGAAACGCAATTCAGAAAAAGATCAAACCTATTGACCATATGCAAAATTGAATTTGTACAGACAAGGTGTATATGATAAAATATATAGAGGCAATATTTTATTATATATAATGGAAATGGAATTAACAAATGCAATAATCGAAACAGAAACAGAAACAGAAACCGAAACAGAAACAGAAACCGATGTCTATTACACATCTTCTTCCTATTCGAGCGACACGGAAGTCAGTGAGCAGGTATCCGAAACATCTAGCGAATTTTACATATTTACATTCGAAGATCTGACTAGTGAAGATATTGCTGAAATTATAGATGACGCATATGATTTAATTGATGAATGTTTTTGCAATAATCTAATTAAATTATCAAACCCCTCGTTTTATTCAGATGTTTGCAAACATGTTGCTGATACACTGTACCTAGAATGGGAACTAGCTGACTTATGCAATGATGACGAAGAATACGATGAGTTAATCGAATTAGTAGAAGGTGTGATGGAAACGTATTCAATGTATTGCGGATTACCCCAACGTTCAATACCCTATACAGTAAACACCATACAACCTATGATGTCAGATGACATTGACGATTTGACACAACAAATCACAAGGTTACAAGCTATACCTCAACCAGAACAACGCACTCCGGAATGGTATCAGTTTAGAAATGGTCTGATTACAGCCAGTAATTTATGGAAAGTATTTGGAAGCCAATCACAAATAAATAGTTTGATATATGAAAAATGTAAATCTATCGAAGCTGGTCCAGGTGAAACTAGACATTTCAATATAAATTCTCCTATGCACTGGGGTGTAAAATATGAACCGGTTACTGTAATGTTATATGAAATGATGTATCAAACTAAAATTGGCGAATTCGGATGTATTCAACACCCGGACATTTCGTGTGTAGGTGCGTCGCCTGACGGAATTAACATAGACCCAACAAGTGATCGTTTCGGTCGAATGCTCGAAATAAAAAACATCGTAAATCGTGAAATCACTGGCATACCAAAGGAAGAATATTGGATACAAACACAGATACAAATGGAAACATGCAACTTAGACAAATGCGATTTTGTTGAAACCCGAATGAAAGAATATTCAAGTGAACAAGAATTCTATACAGATGCGGCATCTGAACACAAAGGCATTATATTGCACTTTATAAAACGCGACATGGATACGAATATTGAACCGATTTATGTATATATGCCGCTATCCGTAGAAATTGAACATAACAAAATACATGAATGGATTGCCGGTGCAAGAGAAGAAGCTTACAAAACAAATCTAGTATTATTCACTACCATTTACTGGTATGTTGATGAATTTTCGTGTGTCCTCGTTGAACGCAATCGCAAATGGTTTGAAAAAGCAGCTCCCAAGATACAAAATGTATGGAACATAATAACATCAGAACGCGTGGACGGATATGAACATCGCGCTGCAAAGAAACGCGTTCCAAAAACGCCAACACCAACTACCGATATATCAGGCGCACATGTAATACAAAATATACAGGAAACGAAAAAAATTTGTCTGGTCAAATTGGATTTTTAGTTTAGAAAATGATATAGATAGTAATATATATCATTACTTAGTAATATGTCTAGCTTCACGTCTAACCAACAAATTGACAATATTGATGATGAAATGTATGTAACAAAGCGGTCAGGCAAGCAAGAAATCGTTTCATTTGATAAAATATTAAACCGAATTAAGACCATTGGTCTAGAAGCAAACATAAAAATAAATTACACGGCATTGGTCATGAAGGTAATCGACCAATTGTATAATAATATATCTACCACAAAAATTGATGAACTCTCTGCTGAACAATGTGCGTCCATGTCATCAGTACACCCCGATTATAGTGCACTCGCTGGTCGTATCATTGTTTCGAACCATATGAAAAACACATGTTCCTGTTTTTCTGATACAATGAAGAAGTTGTATATGTACAAGGACAAACATGGTGAACATTCCCCCCTTATTTCGGAGGAATTGTATAATACCATTATCAAATATGACGAACCAGTTGAAGGCTTTACTAACATCACTGTAAATCAGCTGGACAGCATCATCGATTATACCCGCGAATATTTGATTGATTATTTTGGGTTTAAAACGTTGGAAAGAGCCTACTTGATGCGAATTGATAAAAAAATTGTTGAACGTGTACAACATTTATGGCTACGTGTCGCTATTGGCATTCATGGTGATAATTATGGGAGAATTGTTGAAACCTACGAATTAATGTCACAAAAATACTTCACGCATGCAACTCCTACTCTTTTTAATGCTGGCACTCCACACCCACAACTATCTTCTTGTTATTTGATTGCAATGGAGAATGATAGTATCGATGGTATCTACAATACTCTGAAAGATTGTGCACTTATTTCAAAATGGGCTGGTGGTATCGGTTTACATATTCATAATGTTCGTGCGTCCGGTAGTCATATTCGTGGAACAAATGGCGAATCCAATGGCATCGTTCCCATGCTACGCGTTTTTAATCATACTGCAAAATATGTCGATCAAGGTGGCGGAAAGCGTAACGGTAGTTTTGCTATCTACTTGGAACCATGGCATGCAGATATTGAGATGTTCTTAGAATTGAGGAAAAACCATGGCGAGGAAGATCTGAAAGCAAGAGACTTGTTCTATGCATTATGGACCCCCGATTTGTTTATGGAGCGCGTTAAGGCAAATGGCGAATGGACATTAATGTGTCCAGACGAATGTCCTGGATTGTCTGATGTTTATGGTCATGAGTTTGAAAAGTTGTATACATTTTATGAGAAATCTGGAAAGGGTAGACAAACCATAAAGGCGAGAGATTTGTGGTTTCGCGTATTAGATGCGCAAATGGAGACAGGAACTCCTTATCTCTTATACAAAGATGCCGTTAATAACAAATGTAACCAGAAAAATCTTGGCACCATCAAATCATCTAACCTTTGCTGCGAAATTACAGAATATTCCGATCAAGATGAAACGGCTGTTTGTAACCTAGCTAGTATTGCTCTACCGGCATTTGTCAAGGATGATCCAAATGACCCTGACAACAAACTATTTGATTATGAGAAGTTACATTCAGTCGCCATGACAGTTACGTACAATCTGAATAAGGTAATTGATGTGAATTTTTATCCTACTGAAAAAACTAAGAGGAGTAATATGCGTCATAGACCTATTGGTATTGGTGTACAAGGTCTAGCCGATGTATTCATGATGATGAACGTTACATTCACTAGCGAAGCTGCTAGACAAATTAATAAGAATATTTTTGAAACGATTTACCACGCAGCATTAAGCCAATCATGTATCACTGCTAAGCAAGACGGTCCATATAAAACGTTTAATGGATCTCCGGCCAGTGAAGGCATACTACAATTTGATATGTGGGATATTGATCCTTCCGATAGATATGACTGGCATGAGTTAAAGGAAGACATTAAACGATATGGCATTCGTAATTCGCTACTAGTTGCACCTATGCCTACTGCGTCTACTTCACAGATATTGGGATACAATGAATGCATTGAACCAATTACCAGTAATATTTATAATCGACGTACCATTGCTGGTGAATTTATCCTCGCCAACAAGTATTTAATGAATGATCTAATTAAACTAGACATTTGGAACGAAAAAATCAAGAATGCAATTGTTGCTAACAATGGTAGTGTTCAAAATATTGATATTATTCCACAAGAGATCAAGGATAAATATAAGACGGTATGGGAACTTCCTATGCGTAGCATTATTGATATGGCTGCTGATCGAGGTGCGTTTATTTGTCAAAGTCAAAGCCTCAATCTATGGTTAGAAGACCCCACCTATTCTAATCTAACATCTATGCACTTTCATTCGTGGAGTAAGGGGTTAAAAACGGGAATGTATTACCTAAGACGTCGCGCTAGACATCAGGCACAACAATTTACGATTGAACCGGAAAAGAAAATATCAACCACAGTTATCGAAGAAGATGATGAAATATGTGAAATGTGCTCTGCATAAAAAATACAATACATACATTTGCAATGATTTTTTTTTGATTTTGATTTTGATTTTTTTGATCTTGATTTACTCCAATGTCAAGTATCCCGGGTCATAATTATGTCTCATTTGTAAATAACACCTAATGCACGCCAACACGTCGACCATGGAATTGTGCATACCATCCACTACTTCGCCATTGAATAATTTTGCATACAACTCTGCTAATTTTGGCCATTTCGCAGTAGGCGGTCTACCTGATCCGTTCGATGGTCCAATTATATTACACAATGCTGTACCCTTACGCATTGTGCAATATCGGTCTACTCCATTTACCTGTTCATATAACTTGTTAAACAATGTCATACATTCTGGCACTACACTAACTAGCTGTTCGCGGTTTCGTTCGATCTCAATCAAAGTCATCTTCTCATCGAAATCAATATTATGTGCAACTACTACGTCGCATTCTGTATATGCATCATACAACGCCTTCAATACGTTAATTATATTGTCTCCTTTATCGTTGCAAATATCGTTAGTTATTCCTGTTAGTTTAGATACATACTCGCCGATCACTACATCCCCTTTCAATTTCACATACGAATTATACGACCGGATCAACTTTTTGTTATTAATATCATATATTACAAAGCTTAACTGAATAATATGAGGATATGCTGATATTGGAATAGGACTTGTCGACCCCCTCGGCTTTCGTGGCAACAATCCGGTTGTTTCCACATCAAATACCAATGCCTTAGTATTCCTCTTAGGAGCTTCCACTTGATAATTCATGATTTTATTAATCGACTTAATTTACTTGTTAACTTTATTATATTTTGTATTAGTTATTCAATTTTTTAGTCTTTACATACTATATCTATATGGAAAATCTTACTAATATTGCCGGAACAGTCAAAACTATGGAAGATGTATTAAACATTACTGCAAACAAACCCATATCTCGTAAGGAAATTCTATATATCGACCTGGAACCTTGTATAAACGACATTAATATCGACTATCAGATATTCAATGTTGAAATCAAAGATATCGATGAAAAACTGCCAGTGGATGATCTATTGCCTATAAGTCAATCTTCTATTGTTAATAAACTTATGAATATTGATTTAAAACAAAACCAATATATACGATTTATTATTAAGCCTGATCGTGATAATAATCTGAAATTAATTGATATTATTAAAGCCAATAAATCTACCAACGTTGACATATGTGCAGATGGAATGCTAATATATAGCGAAATTAACATGAATGCATTAAATTTACAATCTATTGCAAAAACAGTAGCCGATAAAGCTGCGCAAATGCAATTAGATAAAAAAACGGTTAGAGATGAAGCTGCACGTATTAAGGCTGGTCGGGATGCTGCCATTCAAGAAGTTGCGAAGGAACAACAAGCACACCTGAAAGCTAATCAGGATGCTGCTGACAAGATTGAAGCTGCACGTATTAAGGCTGTTCGGGATGCTGCCATTCAAGAAGTTGCGAAGGAGCAACAAGCACGCCTGAAAGCAAAACAGGATGCTGCTGACAAGATTGAAGCTGCACGCATTAAGGCTGTTCGGGATGCTGCTATTCAAGAAGCTGCGAAGGAACAACAAGCACGCATGAAAGCAAAACAGGATACGGAAGAGGATAAATCTAGATTAAAAATTGCTCAGAAGACAAACAATGACTATGAATATAGTTCAGATGAACCAGATATATGGGGCGATGATACATGGCATGATACAGCTAGCAATATTGAACCATCTACCCAACCAGTTATTCCAAAATTATCTCAAAAAGAACGTCAAACCAAAATACATCAATTAGCTATTGGCGAACAAATTGAAAATGAAAAAAAAAGGAATTTAGAAATTGAAATGCAACAATTCGCAGTAATCGATACTATAAAGCAAAAACTTAGGGTAATTCTAACCATATTAACAAAAATAATGAACAATGTAAATTCAACACGATCTTCTTCCCAAGTTACATTAACGCAAATTAATGATATATACAGTTCGTTGCTTAACATAATGAATGTAAATAAAAGTGAAATTAGCAAATGGCAAGAGAACCAGACTGATCATAATAAACAGTATGATATAGATAATATCAGTACAGTGATAACAAACTATTTTGAAAGGCTATTTTTGCAACATTCATGGCGAGATAAATTTGCTCAGTTTGGAATTGAACGCAATTTCAGTGACAAAGTATCTGATGGTGCAAATTTGTTAACCAAACTTATTACTTATTTTGACACGGGAGATGTCGGTGTATTAAATAACTATGATATATACAAGACCCATGGTGATACATATTCATATCTTACCGGTTCAAAAATAAACATAAAAGGAGGCAAGAAAACGAGGAAAAAACATAAGGCTACAAAAACTACTATACGTAGTTCTAAACAAATTGATGACAATAATAAATCGCAAAAAATAACATATAGGTCAAAACATAAGCGTTCTCAAAAACGCAGAGCTAGCGACAAAGTATTTAGTAAATAATTTAATAATTTTGTATGCATTATATATAACTAGTCTGTATAATATGACCGATAATACATTTAAAATTATTGTAAAACAATCTACTCCTGTGGATGCAACTATTACGGGCGTAGAGATAAATGATGACATACAATCTCTATCATCGCCTATATCATTAAATGATTTAACTGACGAGACGATTAAAGAGGCTAGCAAGTCGTTAGAACAAGTCATTTCTGGTTCATCGGTTAAGCAAGTTACTGAACCTGAGGAAGAACCTGTTTCTGCAACTGAGGAAGAACCTGTTGCTGCATCTGAGGAGGAACCAGTTTCTGCATCTGAGGAGGAGCCAGTTGCTGCATCTGAGGAGGAGCCAGTTGCTGCATCTGAGGAAGAGCCAGTTGCTGCATCTGAGGAAGAGCCAGTTGCTGCATCTGAGGAGGAGCCAGTTGCTGCATCTGAGGAGGAGCCAGTTGCTGCATCTGAGGAAGAACCTGTTGCTGCATCTGAGGAGGAGCCAGTT
>Ga0255755_1002053_pt1 | contig 17015 bp, 20 predicted proteins | sample 011ome_18_FD_179955 | JGI IMG/M metagenome (GOLD analysis project Ga0255755, IMG submission 179955) | Coastal salt marsh microbial communities from the Groves Creek Marsh, Skidaway Island, Georgia - 011501BT metaG (version 2) | ecosystem: Environmental > Aquatic > Marine > Intertidal zone > Salt... | reverse complement strand
AGAGCGCATCAGCATCGTTTATTCTTTTTGTTTCAGAATCTTCTCCAATTAGATTTAGAGGAAAATTAATGTATTGGGAATATTTCTCAAGCAAAAATCTCACTCTTCCTGCTTCAGCAAATTCTGTATTCTCTTCATTTAAATAAATAACGATATCTGTACCATTTGTTTCTTTGGTAACTTCTGAGAGTTTATATTTTTCTTCACCAGAGCTTTCCCACATTATTGCTGCATCAGTTTTTTCAAAAATAGATTTTGAAATAACCTGTACTTTGTCAGCAACCATAAAAACTGAATAAAAACCAACACCAAACTGACCTATTAAATTAGAATCTTTTTTCTTATCGCCCGTTATGTTTTCTAAAAAGGATGCGGTTCCTGATCTTGCAATAGTTCCAATATTTGTAACTATCTCTTCCTCATTCATTCCAATACCATTATCAGAAATAATGATTTTGTTTTCTTCTTTAAAAACTTTTACATCTATCTTTAGATCCTTTGTATATTTGGCGATAGACTTATCTTCAACAGATTTAAACCTTAGCTTGTCTATTGCATCTGATGCATTAGATACCAACTCCCTAATAAAAATTTCTTTATTGGAGTAAAGAGAATGAATCATCAGCTTTAAAAGCTGCTTTGTTTCTGTTTGAAATGATTTAGTTTTTGATCTTGCCATAATAATCCTCTCTAATATCCTCTAAGTAATATTGAATTCAAGAAATTCAAGTAAATATGTTGATTTTATAGATAGGTAACTCTAATGATCTGAACAACAGATACTATAAAAATTACAAGAGTGTTAAAAACGCTTAAATTATGGAAAAACTTAAATAATCTATCCCAACCTCTATCTCTTGCAATATTTGTTAGGGGTATGATTATATATCCTATAAAAGCAAATCCTACAGCTGTAAGAGCAAAATAAAGGTCTATAGTTTGAAAAAAAAGATAACTTATTAGTAAAGCAATTAAAGCAATTAGCAAAATTAGTAAATAATATCTTGGAAAGATTTTTCTTAAAAAATTTGAAGCATTTTGATCATCAAGTACTTTAAACACAACAGGTGCTGTCAGTAAAACTTGAGCAAAAATTATGCCTAAAACAAGTGAGTAGCATAATATTAGTAAACTTAAGACAACTATATTCATATTTAAGTGGCGGTCCGACGGGGAATCGAACCCCGAACGCCGCCGTGACAGGGCGGAATTATAACCGTTTAACTACCGGACCACTTATTTACAATTGAATCATATATTTAATAAATAATAATTCAACTATTAAATATTGGTGGGTGATGACAGGATCGAACTGCCGACCCTCTCGGTGTAAACGAGATGCTCTACCAAACTGAGCTAATCACCCACGCTGGGTATTATATTGATAAAATCTAACTATACAAAAGAAATTTTATAATTTATTTTATTAGATTTTATATTTGGCTTGCTCCAACTTTTGTTGCCTCTTTTACCTCTATCATTTTTCCAGTTTTGCAATGATAAATATATCCATATACAAGAATAGAGTTTGGTACCAAAGGATGATTTTTAATATGTAAAACGTCTTCAATTACGCTTTTTTCATTATCTGAAAATGTTAACCAGTCTATTGAGTTGTTTGGTTCAAGGTTAAATTTTTCATCTATATCTTTGTTTGAAAATTTTTCTAGACCACAGTCGGTGTGGTGTATTACAAACCATTCATTTGTTCCAAGTAATTTATGTGATATTAATAAAGAACGAATAGCATCATCACTTGCTCTACCGCCCGCATTCCTTATTACATGAGCATCACCCTCAGATAATCCTGCAAACTTTGCAGGATCAAGTCTTGCATCCATACAAGTAAGTATTGCAAACTTTTTTATAGGCGCAGCCTGCAAATCTCCTTTTGTACCAAATTTTTCAGCATAAAGTTTATTTGCAGCTAGTAATTCATCCAAAATTTTTGTCATATATAGACCTTCTTTTTATTTTACAATGCTCAATCTTGCTAAATATATCCCTATGAGGGTTATGAAAACAAATAATATTTGTATTAAATTAAGAATCTCAGAAAAAATAAAAGCCGCAAGAATTGTTGCTGTCAAAGGCTGCATTAATAATCCAATTGATCCATTTGATGCTGAGACCTTTCCAATTCCAATAGTGATTAAAAACTGTCCGCCAAATTGACACAAAAAAGCCATTAAAAATAAATTTGTCCACTCAAAATGTGATGTTGGAATATGGTTTCCGCCGTCTAAAATCATTGGGAGGATAGAAAATAAACAACAGAAAAATGTTGTATAAAAAATAATATTTAAAGAGGTCTCTTTACCCAATCTTGATATCACTAATAAATATATTGCATATCCAATAGCAGCTATCATGCATAAAATATCACCAAAAACTCTTCCCGAGGTAAAATTATTTGAAAAAATAATCAGTCCTATTATTCCAATATAAGTAGTTAAAAAAGATATTCCAAAGCCTTTTGCTGGTTTCTCTTTAAAAATTAGGAATGCAAGAATTGCAACAAAAATTGGTGCTGAATTTACAATAATTGTTGCATTTGATACTGAGGTTATTGACATGCTTGCATGCCACAAAATTAAGTCAGTTGTAAAGGCTAACGATGCTAATGCAGTATAAAAAATTGTGTTTTTATTTTTAACTCTAAATAAGAATTGTTTGTTTACAATATAATTAAAGACAATTAATAAAGGTAGTGCTAATAACATTCTCCAAAAAAGTATTGCTGATGGAGACAATAGGCTCCACTTAACAAAAATTGGCGCAAAGCCAATTAACATAGCTCCAAATGCAAGCATTAAAAAATAATTTGTTTTCTGAAAATTGTTAACCATGAAGTTATAATTTAAGTATGCAAGAAGATATTGTAGAGCAGAACCAAGAAATTATCTCAGTCGGTGAATTAAATAGATCTGCAAAATATTTGCTTGAGGATGCTTTTACCAATATTGCTGTAATTGGTGAAATATCAAATATGTCTAGGCCAAGCTCAGGCCACATATACTTCACTTTAAAAGATGAAGATGGAGCCATTGGTTGTGCAATGTGGCGATCACAAGCATCCAAACTTAATTTTAATCCAGAAGATGGAGATAAATGTATACTAAAAGGTCAAGTTAGCTTATATCCTGCAACTGGTCGTTATCAGTTAATGGTTAAATCAATTGAACAAGCTGGTGCAGGAAACTTAATGCATCAGTTTGAGAAATTAAAGAAAAAACTAGAATCTGAGGGGTTGTTTGATCAATCAAAAAAATTATCTATACCTCAAGCACCGAAGCATATTGGAGTGATAACCTCCTCCTCTACAGCTGCATTTCAAGATATCGTAAGCACAATTCAGAGAAGAGCACCTTTTGCTCAGGTTTCTATTAGTCCTGCTGTAGTTCAAGGCGATACAGCGCCTAATACGATTATCAATTCATTAAATAGAATTATAAAATTTAATGATCATAATCAAGATAATCCTATTGATTTAGTTCTAATATGTAGAGGCGGTGGATCTATTGAGGATCTATGGTGTTTTAATAATGAAAATCTTGCAAGAGAGATTGCATCGTTCCCAATTCCAACTATTTCAGGCGTTGGTCATGAAATAGATTTTACAATTTGTGACTTCGTAGCAGACATGAGAGCCCCTACTCCAACTGCCTCAGCAGAAATAGCTACTGAGTTTAATTTTCAAGCTAAAGATAAAATAATTAACTTATATACTGATCTTGGCCGAACAATTACAAATTCTATCTTAAATAAAATACAAAAAATTGAATCTCTCAAAAAAAACATTAGAAGCCCATTAATGATTTTAAGAGAGCAAAATCAAAAAATTGATAGCTATGAATTGCAATTAAAACAAAATATTAAGATGCTTCTTGCTGAAAATAAACAAACCTTAAGTCTTCTTAGATCAAGACTTAAAGAAAGAAGTCCAAATAAATATATTCAACAGTTAAATACGAAAATAGATAACATTAAAAATTTGATAAAAAAAGAAATCAAATCTTCTATTAATCGAAATTCTGTCTTTATTCAGGAATATGAAAAAAATCTAGAAATCCTCAATCCTCTATCAATTCTTGAGAGAGGATACTCGATTATTCAAAATAAATCTGGGAAATCGATCAAATCCAATCAAGATGTAAAAGTTGGTGAAACTTTAACCGCAAGATTAAATAAAGGATTTATAGATATAGAAGTAAAAAATAAAAAAGATGATATTTAAAATATTAATCTTTTTGGTTTTTGTTCTATCACCAGAATTAAAAAGTGAGATAGTTGTTGATCCTGGCGAAATGATAGCAATCAAAACTGCTTCTTGCCCGGATATTAAAAATAAAGAAGTATTTTTTTATGTATTTAACAAAATTGAGTATGCAATAGTACCCTCACCTTATACAAAAAATAGTAAGCTGATTAATACGTATTGCGTTCCAATTAAGGTTAATAAAAAAAATTTTGGTGAATCAAGAATTACAATTTCAGATGTTTCTAAAGTGAATTTAAGCGAGAAAGACGCCCAAAGAGCCTACAAAGAATCTCAACTTATAAAAAATTCTTTAAACAAATATTCTACTGATATTAAACCGTCATTAAAATTTATAAATCCTGTTGAAGGAATAATTTCTAGTAGATACGGCAAACAAAGATATATAAATGATCAGCCAAGGTCTCCTCATCTGGCATTAGATATAGCTGCACCTGAAGGAACCAGAATTATTGCACCAGCTGCAGGGAAAGTAATTCTAATAGGTGATTTTTTTTATTCTGGGAACTATTTAATCTTAGATCATGGCTTTGGATTAATTTCTTCTTATAGTCATATGTCAAAAGCTCACGTTCAAATGAATGACTATCTTAGTCAAGGTGATCTAATAGGTGAAGTTGGATCTACAGGAAGAGTGACTGGACCCCATTTACATTGGTCTGTTTATTTAGGTGGTAAGAGAATAAACCCAGAATCATTGATTGCTGAAAATTTTTTTGAAAAATTATTTCAATGAAGATAAAACAGAACTAAGGCTATCTTTTGTCTGAGGTCTAAATAAAGACTCTACAACAACACCTTCTGGATTAATAAAGAATGTAGCTGGAACGGCTGGAGGTGTTTGAATGCCCCAAATCTCTCTTGGGTGGGATATTAGGGATGGAAGCTTGAGATTAAACCTTTTTGCAACTGGTTTGAGATCTTCTTTTTCCAACTCATCAAAATTGTACACATATACAAGTACATCATTATTTTCTTCAGCAAATTCAAATAGTTCAGGTAGCTCCTTTATGCATGGAGCACACCAATCAGCCCAATAGTTAACAATAATCCATTGGCCCTTTAATTTTTCAAATGAAGTATCTTTACCGTTATATACTTCTATATCATTTTTTTGACAACCAAATAAAATGAAAATACATAACAAAGGTATAATTTTATCTTTCATTAGCGACATAATAGGCTAAATTACACATATGGAAAATAAATATTTATTAATTCTTTTTTACTCTGCAGGAGGTTCTGTGAGAAACATTGCTCATGCTATTGCTGATGGAGCTGAACAAGAGAACTTAAATGTAAGAATAAGAACAGTTCCAAAGGTATCCTCTGTTACTGAGCAAACTGAAAAAAATATCCCTGAAAAAGATGAAGTATATTGTACAAAAGAAGATTTAATAAATTGCTCAGGTCTTGCTTTAGGGTCTCCAACTAGATTCGGTTCAATGGCCGCTCCTCTTAAATATTTTCTTGATTCAACTGGAGATCTTTGGTCAGCAAATACATTGGAAGATATTCCAGGATTAGCGTTTACCTCAACTGGTTCAATGCATGGAGGACAAGAAATAACTCAATTTAATTTATTAACCTACATGCTGCATCAAGGAATGATAATTTTAGGAACACCCTACTCCATTAAAGATTTAAGCAAAACTAAGTCTGGTGGCACTCCTTACGGCCCCTCTCATGTTGAAAGTTTCAATGAATCAAACAACCTTACTCCTCATGAATATGAAATTGCTAAAAATTCAGGCTCGCGAATTGCAAAGTTTATAATCAAAACTTAATGCTAACCAACAATAGAATTAAAGGATCAGTTAGTTTAATTTGTTGTTCATTGATAACCATAAAATTTTTGTCATTTTTTTATGGATCTATTACATTTTTATTTTTTATTTTTTGGTCGTTTCCTTTTATTGTCTTTATATATCTAGCAAATAAATTGTCCATTAAAGCTTTTCAAAGCTTTAGTTTTATAGTTTTAATATATTTTTTATCTGTTTCATTGAGAGTTTTTGGCATTGAACCTTACATTCTTGATTTACTAGAAATAATTTTTATTATCATTTTATTCATTCTTTGTATTTTGTCCCCAAAGTCGATTAAAAAAAATTCTGATTGATTTATGATTAAATTAATAACTGTAATCTTTACTGCTAATGATAAAAATGATAACTTTTGTCAACATTTTATTTCTTAGGAGTTATTCATGTCAGAAAAACAATCAATTTGGTCAAAGGCTGATAGCTTTCTAACAACAACAAGAAAAATAATAGTTAATTCTTTAACTGCATTAATTTTAGTTGTTGTTACATTTTCGTTATTAGGCGGGATAGGTTCTATGTTCAATAGTCCTGAAAAAATTGATACAAAAAATAAAGTTCTTTGGTTTAAACCTATCGGTGTTGTTGTCGATTCAGAGGTTCAAAGTTCTGGAAATTTTGATTTTAATAGCATTGTTTTAAGTGTTGGCAATACTGTTGAACAGCATGAACTTCAAGATTTATTAGATGTATTGAATCATGCAGCTAATGATGAAAACCTTGCTGCAGTTTATGTAAATGTTTCTGAATTAGGAATGTATTGGTCTTCAGCTTTTAAGATTGCTGAGGCATTAAGGTCAGTTAGAGATAATGGGAAAAGAGTTATAGCTTATGCAGAACAATATAATAACAACTCATATCTAATTAGTTCTCAAGCCAATGAGGTTCTTATTAATGAATATGGACAAGTTTCAGCTTTTGGTTTTTCAAGAAAAAGAGAGTACATGAAAGACTTATATAAAAATCTTAAATTAAATTACAACGTCTTTACTGCAGGTAATTTTAAATCCGGCCCTGAACCATATACTAGGGATTCAATGTCTGAAAATGACAAATTAGCATGGAACGAATTTGCAAATCCTATGTGGAACAAAATGACTGATATGATGGAAAATGCTAGAAATCTCGAAAAAGGAACTATACAAAATTATGGAGACAATGCATGGGAATTAAGTACTGAAAATCCAGAGATGGCAGAAGTAGCGCTTGAATTGGGCTTGGTTGACATGGTAGTTACTCGAGAGGAAATAAAAGCATATATGTTTGAAGAATTTCCAAATGAAGATAACGATCAATACTCTTTCCCAGATAGTATTTCAATTTATGACTATCTTTCAAAAATCAAAGAAGATGAGGTAAAAAATACTAGTAAAAATAAAATAGCAGTTATTAATGTAGAAGGTGCCATAATGACTGGCGAAGTAACTTATGGAGTTGCCGGGTCTGACACGATTGTTGATAACATTCAATCAGCTACTCAAGATAAATCTGTTAAAGCCCTTGTCCTAAGAGTTAATAGTCCAGGTGGAGATGTTTGGGCAAGTGAATTAATTACTAATGCTCTAAACGAATTTAAAGAGACTGGTAGGCCTATCGTTGCATCTATGGGAGATATTGCTGCATCTGGTGGTGTTTGGGTAACTACTCTATCCGATGAAATATTTGCAGAAAAAGATACTCTTACAGGATCTATTGGTGTTTATGGAATAGTTCCAACTTTAGATGGTATTTATGATTGGGCCGGTATTAAAGTAGATGGTGTCAGCTCAACTAAAGCTGCTGAATGGGATGAAAGATATGCAATGCCAGAGTATGTAAAAGACGGAATACAAGCTGGAATAGATCACATATATGAAAAATTTGTATCTAAAGTTGCTGATAATAGAAATATGTCTTACGAGGATGTTTTGCCAATTGCAGGTGGAAGGATATGGGCCGGATATAAAGCCCTAGAACTTGGCTTGGTAGATAAGATTGGTGGCCTTGATGAAGCCCTAATATCAGCAGCAGAAAGATCTGGTGTTGAAGATTTTGCAGTCAAGAATTATAAAAAATCAATGGATCCATTTGATGTTTTTTTAAATGAATTGCTTAAAAATATTAATATAGAAATTAATATCGATCCAAGACTTAAGCTAATTAATTCAAAACTAGAAAAACATCTTAAATTAATTGATCCTGAAAAAAGAAATTTATTAATGTATTGCTTTGAGTGCGAGATTAAATAACTTCCTTAATTAAAGGTATTGTAATTTTTCTTTTCATTTCCATTGAGAGCTGATCTAGGCTCTCAAGGATGTGAACTAAATTAGAGATATTTCTCTGGGCATATGTCACAAGATATCTTGCCTCTTTATCACCCAAATTTATTGATTTCAATTTTGAGATATATTTGAGAGCATCGAGAATATCCTTGTCTTGAATGGGTGTTAGTTCATAGCTCTCTATTTTTCTTAACCTGGATTCAAGATCTGGTAGAACAAAATTTAAGGATTGTAGATCTTCAGAGGAAGTTATAATTAATCTACTCTTTGAAATAAGGGTTTTATTAATTAAATTAAAAATCGCTTTTTCCCATTCAATTTTAGAAATTACATTTTCGATTCCATCAACACAAATTAACTGAATATTTTCTAAGGATTCAAAAATTTCGATACCATAATCAATGGCTTTTTTAAGTGGTATATAAAGAGATGATTTGTTATCCGAACTATACGAATTACACATTGCTTGAAGAAGATAAGTCTTACCAGATTCTTTTGATCCGTAAATAAATAAATCATCTTGAAAGGTCTTATCTTTGAGGATTGAAACTACATGCAAGTTATCCTCACTTGAATAAAAACCTTCCAAAGAAGATTTATTTATCGTATTCCAAGGAAAGGTTAGCTGTTTAGGTTTATTCATTATGGTACTTATTAATATCTAATAACCAATTTCTTGAATAAACTATTAAGCTCAATAAAGTGACTATTAGAATAAATGCATCAAGCACCATAAGCGAAAGGTTAATCTCAAAAATTTGAAAAAATAATATAACTACAATGTAAGCAATTTGAAGACCTGTAGTAATTTTTCCAAGAACATTAGGCAATGGTGTCTGAGACTCCATCAAAGTCATATGAACTGCAGCTCCCAATAAAATAGCAATATCTCTTCCAATAAAAATAACAAAAATGTATAGCGGGATATAGTTAGTTAGCCATAAGATAAAAATAGTTCCAGACAATAGTAGCTTATCAGCAATAGGGTCTAAAATAGTACCTAAATATGTTTGCCAACGCATTTTCCTTGCAAGAAAACCATCAAGCGCATCAGTAAGTGACGCAACTAAAAAATAAGTCAAACTGATTATAAAATTGCCAATAAATATATTGTTTAAAATAGGATAAACGAGACCAATTCTTACAATAGATAATAAATTTGGAATAAAGATAAAGTATTTACTCATTTTACGAATCTTAAGCTTAATTTATTCTCAGTTTTTTCTGACAAAAACTCAAAAAAAGTATTATTTTTGATAGATTGTTTAAAGTTATTGATGTCCCCCATTACATTTATTTTATATGTGATAGTGTCATTTTTTAAATTAAGTATTTCTAAATTTGTAATGGCAATATTCTTAGATAATTTTTCTTTTAAGATTTCATACTCCTCATATGAATTTATACCCTCTATGCTCACATCAAGCAATATAGTTTCTGAAGTATCTATTTTTAAATCTGAGAATGTTGTATTAATTAATGATTCAAGGTAATCATCTAAAGATTGTTTTATATCTTCTAAATAAGATTCTTTATTAAAATTAGTATTGATGTCACCTTCAATGAGCCATTTTTTCAATCCAAGATTTATTAGTTTAATATCTACGTATTCATCAAAATCGTATTTGGAAATTAGGTATTGTTGTGGTGAAGTTAATATACTCGTGTTAGTTAAAAATGTTTTATCTTCAAGATCAAGCAGGGGTAATTCAAGAAATAATCCTCTTTCATTTGCTAATCTATCTAATGACTCCTTAATATAAATATCTATATCATTTGTTGAATCTTTTGATATGAAATAAGGGTCTTCAGAACCTGACTCTACAGTAATTAAAAAAAAGATTACTGGCCTCGAATAACCTATAATAGGTATTGACAGTTTCTTAAATTTATCAATTATTAAGTTTTGATTGAAATTGACTTCTAAATAACTCTTGTCATTAATATTTTTAATTGAGTAGCTAGTAATAAAATCTTTTCGAGAGGACCCAGAGTTAATTATTTTCCATATGTTAGATGGAGATTTAGACCCACTTATTCTAAAAACTAAATTGTTAAATGATTGATTAATTGAAGATTCTATTTCACTAGTATTCTCAATTGGAACATAAATTGTAAAAAGTTCTTCAAACTCCTTCCCAAAGGAGTAATTAGAAAAGATAATAAGTGTAATTAATAAATGTTTAATAAAGCTGTTATTCATTTGATTCACAATAAGTATTCTAAATGACAAAAGAAATTATAGAAAATGATCCATACAAATTAGCTGGTGTAGACATAACAGCAGGCAATGATTTAGTTGATAAAATTAAAAATGATGTAGCTACATCTCATAATCAAAATGTTCTAGCAAACATTGGTGGCTTTGCTGGAATGTATGAACTCGATAAAGATTACATTGAACCTGTCATGGTAGCCTGCACAGACGGTGTTGGTACAAAAGTTGCTTTAGCTCAAGAAAATAATCAAATTGAAGGCATTGGGCAAGATCTTGTAGCAATGTGTGTTAATGATCTTATTGTTTGTGGGGCAAAGCCTCTATTTTTTCTTGATTATTTTGCTTCATCAAAACTTGAAGTTGAAGAAGCATCTAAGATAATTAAAAACATTTCAGAAGCCTGTAAAAATTCAGGATGCGCTCTTCTTGGAGGTGAAACTGCAGAAATGCCAGGACATTATGTTGGTAAAAATTTTGATCTTGCTGGTTTTTCAGTTGGGTGTGTTGAAAAAGAAAAAATTATAAATGGTAAAAATATAAAAGAAGGTGATATTTTAATAGGTATTGAATCAAGTGGACCTCATTCAAATGGGTTTTCTCTTATTAGAAAAATAATAAAAGATTCGTCTGCAAAAGAGGATGAGCTAAAAAAAATTATTAAGTTAGCATTAAAGCCTACTCATTTATATCCAAATATAATAATGAGATTAATAGAAAAATTTTCTATTCATGGAATGGCTCATATTACAGGTGGAGGCTTGACAGAAAATATACCAAGATCATTGCCGAAAAATTTATCAGCAGAAATATCATTAGCATCATGGGAATTACCTGAAATTTTTAAATGGCTCCAAGAAAGAGGCAGCATATCTAATGATGATTTATTAAGGATTTTTAATTGTGGTATAGGTATGGTACTTCTTGTTGATGAGAATATTTCTGAAGAAATAAAATCAGACATTAAAGACAGTGGCTTCGATTGCTATAATATTGGTAGAGTTGTTAAAAAAGAGAGTGAATCGGTAGTTTATTCATAATCCATGAAAAAAATTGTTGTCTTAATTTCTGGGAGTGGCTCTAATCTTCAAGCGATCATTGATAAGTGTAATATAAATTATATTAATGCAGAGGTTGTATGTGTGATTTCAAACAATCCAAATGCTTTTGGTATTGAAAGGGCTAAATCTGTTGGCATTAAGACTATTGTTATCAATCATAAAGAATTTCAATCAAGAGAGTTATTTGATGCAGAGCTCTATAAGATTTTATTAGAACAAAATGCTGATTTAATTGTTTTAGCTGGTTTTATGAGAATACTTACAGAAAAAATCACAAATAATTTTTTTGGAAAAATTATCAATATTCACCCCTCACTTTTGCCAAAGTACCCTGGGCTTAATACCCATGAGCAGGTTCTAGAAAATAATGATTCAATACATGGAATATCAATTCACTATGTTTCAAGTGAGCTTGATAGCGGTCCATTAATTGCACAGGGAGAAATTAAAACCGCCAATGAAAATATTGATATTCTTGTTGAAAGAATCCACAAACTAGAACATGAACTATATCCTGAGATAATAAAATATATTTGCGATGATAAAATATTTATCGACAAAGATAGAGTTATATTTAATGATTTGAATCCAAGTGGAAAATTTATTTATAAAAAGTATGAAATTTAAATTACTGCTAGCAACTATTTTTACTCTAAATCTGAGCTCATCTGTTATACCGGACTACAAGGCAAAATATCTTTTTGAACGTGATGATTTTTCAGTTACCGGAATAAGAGAACTAAAAACTTTAGATAACAATGAATATAGTTTTACGTTCAATGCACGAACCCTTTTAGTTGTTTCAATGGATTTTAAATCAAATTTTATTATAGAAAATTCTAAGCTTCTTTCTAAAAATTATAATGTGAAAATTAGACCAAAATCTGTAAATAGAGATCAAAACATAAAATTCGACTATGAAAATCTAATTATAGCCTCCTCAGGGATCAATACATGGGAATCACCATTAGATAAAATAACTTTTCCAGCTGACCCTCTAAATGCACAAATTCAAATAAGGCTTAATTTACTTAATGGTATGGAAGAATTTTCTATTAACTTAATAGAGATGAAAACTGGTGAGATCAAGAAAAATTTTTATAGTATAGATGGCAAGGAAGCATGTGTTTTCAATAATAAGGAATATTCTTGCGTTCTTTTAAAAAGATATAGAGAGTCTGATAAGCGTATTACAACATATTATCTAATACCTGAGTTTGATTACATGTTTTATAAAGTAATTGATGAGAGTCCAGATGAATATCAAAAACTGCAATTAATTGAATTGCTAAGTTTTGGGTAAAGTAACTCCAGTTTGGCCCTGATATTTTCCACCTCTATCTTTATAACTTATTTCACATTCTTCATCAGACTCAAAAAATAACATTTGCGCAACACCTTCTCCAGCATAAATCTTAGCTGGTAAATTTGTTGTGTTAGAAAACTCAAGAGTAACATGCCCTTCCCACTCAGGTTCAAGCGGGGTAACGTTAACAATAATGCCGCATCTAGCATATGTTGACTTACCAAGACAAATAGTTAGAACATTCCTTGGAATTTTAAAATATTCAACGGTTCTTGCGAGCGCAAAAGAATTAGGAGGTATGACACATATGTCTGATTCAATATCAACAAAACTCTTTTCATCAAAAGATTTTGGGTCTACAACTGCAGAATGAATATTAGTGAAAACTTTAAACTCATTTGAGCACCTAACATCATACCCATAACTTGAAACACCATATGAAATTAATTTCTGACCGTCTGTATCAAGTCTAATTTGATTCTCTGAAAAAGGCTCTATCATTGATTGATTTTTGGACATTTCTGTTATCCATTTATCTGATTTAATCGACATTTATTTCTGTTCTCCCTTGAATAGCCCTTGCTATTGTATTACCGTCAACATATTCCAATTCACCTCCAATTGGAATTCCATATGAAATCCTCGATACTTTGATTTCACTAATATGATCCTTAATATATATTGCAGTTGCATCACCTTCAACCGTTGAGCTTGTTGCTAATATAACCTCTTTAATATTTTCAATTTTTATCAATTTTAGAAAATCATTAATGCCTAAGTCATCAGGGCTGATACCATCAATTGGCGATAATCTTCCAAGTAAAACAAAATATCTTCCTTTAAATCCACCAGTGGATTCTATTGCTAAAACATCTGAAGGGTTCTCAACAACACATATACTATTCATATCCCTAGTATTATCTGAACATATCTTACAAAGAATATTTGATGTGAGCATTCTACACCTTGTACATCTTCCAATTTCATCAATCGCTTTCTCAAGGGTTTTAGCTAATATTCCAGCGCCATCTTTATTCTTATCTAACAAGTAGAGAGCCATTCTTTGTGCAGATTTTTTTCCTACGCCTGGCAAAATTGTTAAAGAATTTATTAAATCATTAAGAAGATCTTGATACATTTTAATTTACTGGCTTAATTGATCCATCTTTAATATTACCATTATGCTTATCAAGAAACTTCTTAATTGATGAATCTGATAAAACATCTTTTTCTGCTTTTAATTGTCTTTCAGATTCAACCTTTTTTTTATGGCTTAGGGGAGAATCATTATTATTGCCTAATTTTATTTCAATCTTTATATTAGAACCAAAATATTCATTCAAAACACTTTGAAATTCCTTAAAAACATTTTCAGGAATACTTCTTTCATCAGATCCTGCCAAAGTTAGAAGTGAATTTTCAAATGAGAGAAATGAAAGATTTCCAAAATAATTTCTAGCAAAAGCACTCAATGATAATAGATCAAATAGCCCTATCCAATCACTGTTATTATTTAAACTCGGCTTACCATTATTATTATTTGATACTATTTTTCTTAATTCCGAGTTGTCTTCAGTACTAATAGGCTCTATTTTTTTAGGATTTTTTAAATTTTTTTTTTCTTTTTCGTTGATGCTCGTTTTACTATCGATTTTATGAATAGGATTAAAAGCTAGCATTCTTAATATACAAACTTCCAGGGCCTCTTTTGGACTAGGATGAGCATTGAATTTAGAAAAGGAATTTACTGCAATCTCGTATAAAAGCTGACAAAACTCACTATCAATATTAGCTGCTAAATTTTTAATATCTGTGTCGGTTGAATTATTTAAAACTTTTTCTATTGAAGCTTTATGTAAAATTGAGATTAGGCTTTTAAGAATTACATCATATTCTGGAGATAGTTCTTCTATTTTTGATAGTGCTTCATAAGCACCAATTCCATCTCCATCAATAATTGCTTCAATCATTGCAACTAAAAATGAATTATCAATTGTTCCAAGCAATTCTTTAACATTAGATGATTTAAGAGCGCCGCTGCCATGAGCGATTGCCTGATCTAATAATGTCAATGAATCTCTTACTGATCCTAAGGCAGCATCTGAAATTAGATCGACACTTTCTTGATCATAATTAATATTTTCTGATTTTAGAATTTTCTGTAAATGATTAGATAAAACTGTTCCGCCAACTGTTTTTAAATTTAATTGTAAACATCTAGATTGAACTGTTTTTGGTAACTTTTCTGGATTAGTTGTCGCTAAAATAAAAACCACGTGCTTTGGTGGTTCTTCAAGGTTCTTTAACAATGAATTAAAACTCTCAGTAGTTAACATATGAGCTTCATCAAGCAAATATACTTTATATCTTCCATTTGCAGGGGACTGGGGAACTGTTTGCAATAACTCTTTCATTGCATCTATGCCTCGTTGAGAGGCAGCATCTTGCTCATAAAAATCCAAGGATCTACCTAATTTAATTTCTTCACAATTTACACATTTATTGCATGGTATGGCTACTGGTTTTTCTGAAGATGAACAATTAAGGCATTTTGCAAGAATTCTTGCAAGAGTTGTCTTACCAACCCCTCTTGTACCAGAAAAAATAAAAGATTGATGAATTCTGTCTTGAAGAATGCTATTAGCGAGTGCTTGTATTACATGCTCTTGACCAACAACTTCTTCAAAGCTAGATGGTCTATATTTTCTTGCTAAAACCTCGTATGACATTGCGATAAATCATAACATGAGCTAAGTAAAAACTGAGTCAATTTCTTCAAAACTAAAGCCTCTATTTTGCAAAAAAGCCTTTTGTTTATTTAATTCTTTAAAATCCATCGCCTTACCTTTTTTAAATTTTTTATTAAAGACTTTTAACGCAGCATCTTTCCAGCCGCCTTCATTTTCTATTGCTTTATAGGCAATATTTTCAATAACCCCTCGAGAAATAAGTTCATACAAAATTTTTTTTGGGCCAAAACCTTTTCTTTTTCGACTGACGACATATGCCTCTGAGTAACGTGAGTCATTTAAAAGATTTTTTTCAACAAGATTATTGATTACTGAGTTAACTATTTCTTCCTCACTAAATTTTTTTAGCAGTTTTCCTATTAACTCTTTTTGAGAATGTTCTCTTCTGGAAATAATATCTAATGCTTTATTATAAACAACTTTGAAAGCATCATCGTTCATTTAATCAAACGGCACTACACGGGATTTACCATTTCTCTTGATAATTCTTACTCTTTGATTTTTTGAATAATTATATGAGCTAACTTCTTGAATAATTGAAATTAACCTACCTGCATCAGTTTCGATTAATAATTCGACGCCATCTTTTTTGGTAAGATTTGATCCAATCTCAGATCCAACTCTTGAGCCAACAAGGCCTCCAACTATTGATGCTATATCTGACTCAGTCTCAGAATCAGTTACACTTTTTCCTGCAGCTCCTCCGATCAAAGCTCCAGCAACAGCCCCTTTTTCTCTATCGCCCTCTATAGTAACTGAAGTTATATCTACAATTGTTCCTAAAACAACATATTGTTGTTTTTGTGCATCAGACCTAGACACAATATCTGGTGAGTACGAATAATTCACACAACTCACAACACTCAACAATAGAAATGACAATACTAAATTCTTATTCATTTATTTTTTCCTCATTTAGCCTAAAGTAACTCTGAAGATCTTCAGTAATTACATAAAATTTCTTATTTTTATTAAAACCACTAAGAAGTTTAACTGCATAAACTCTATCAGAATATTTGGACTCCAGAATTTCAATAGAATCACCTTTGTTTAATCTTTGCAGGTCTCGTGAATCTACTACAGAGAAGATATCCCAGTTTCCAAATGTTCTTGCGTGAAAAGTATTATATGCATCACTTGGCATGTGATACAGAACTTTGCTATCTGAAGATAAACGGTTGCTTCTTGAGTCTAATGTCCATATATCACCTTCATTGATCAGATTTTCTTGATTGCCAAAGACGTTATTAATGTTAAAAATTAAACCAAAAATTATTAATAATCTCATAGTCATTTTGACAATATACACTTAAAAAA
>Ga0255755_1002046_pt1 | contig 17051 bp, 20 predicted proteins | sample 011ome_18_FD_179955 | JGI IMG/M metagenome (GOLD analysis project Ga0255755, IMG submission 179955) | Coastal salt marsh microbial communities from the Groves Creek Marsh, Skidaway Island, Georgia - 011501BT metaG (version 2) | ecosystem: Environmental > Aquatic > Marine > Intertidal zone > Salt... | reverse complement strand
TCAGCATACTCTTTTGATTGTATGATGATATGATTTGGATTCATTCCAAGAAGTTCAGCCATCTGTGTAATTTGTGGCGGTGTTGCTGGATAGTTAAAAGTAACATCCATAAATGTAACACTATCATTTTCAGCTTCTGGAAAGTCAGGTAAGGTTTTTTGGATCGGAGTACTCTTTGGTTCTGTCATACTTACAACGTCGAACTGTTGGAGTTTTTCTTCCAAAGCATTAATTAATTCTGCATCAACATCACCAAGTATTTTGATTCTATAATCAAATGTTTGACGTGTTTCTACAAGGTATTGTGCAAATGATTTCATCTTATTTTCCTTCTATGCAGTATTTAGCAGAATAGAGCTCATTTCTCTTCTTTGTCTTTGTTTAATAACCTGTCTAGTAGTGCATTTCTATCTAGTACAACACCAGTTCCTGTGGCAATCTCTTCGTTGTTAGCAATTGCTTTTTGATCTAGATTTGCTTTTTTAAGTTGTAGATCAACCATTTTTAGCTTTTTGTTAAGTTTTGCAGTTTTAGCAGTGATTGCATGTCCTAACATTTGACTGGCTACTCCAAATATATCACTGGCCCATCTACTGTCAACATTCATGCCTAAATCCATCATGTCATCAAATCCTTTAGTTGCTTTGTCAGCTAAAGCATCCATTTCAGCATCACTGGCTTCCAATCCACGGACTTGTGGAAGTGCTGCTTGTACTTTTTCAAGTTCAGTCAAGGTGTTTTGCATCATGGTATTGTTTTCTGGCTTTGCTTCTGGAACGTTATCAGGCACTACTTCTTCTGATAATCCTTCATCTGTCGGCAATTCAAATAGTTCTTCTAGTTTCTTGGTCATGTGTTTCCTTCAAGCAAGTTGGACACAAACAATCTTGATATTGGATAGGAACGGTTACAACTGGTAAATCTATACACCAGCAATTGTAATCTGATGAACAGTTGAATTCCTTACCACATAGATCGCAGGTCTTCATAGTACTTATTTACGTTTTCCGCCCTGACGGAAAATGTCTTCTTCTGTTATTACTCTAAAAGTCAAGCCGTTTCGTTGACACCACTTTTGTGCGGCAGCCCACTTGGCATAGTTTACTGCGACTATTGCTCTGTCTCTATTGTTTGCTTTGCTTTCTAAGATACTCTGTTTCTTAGGTTTAATTTCAATTAATTCTGTAACAACTTTGTTATGCTTGTTTCTGTATTGAATTAGGAAATCAGGAATATATCTTGTTTTCTTTCCTGTAAGTGGATTGATATACGGTATAACTAAACTCTCGCTTGACCAGGTAATTATATGATCGTTGGTATCGCAGAAACGCATAAATGCAAGTTCCCATCCACTGCGATATTTGGGTACACCTTTTCCTGCATATTTTTGAGGATTTAGAACTACGTAAGGTCCTTGTTGGAACTTGTTAGCCATAGTTCACCTATATTAGTATATTGCGAGCAGTGTACTGATTTGGAGTAGAGATTGAAGTGATACCAAGTAGAGTAGTATTACTGCGTTGGTTGTTTAGGTAATAAGCAAGAGTAGCAGTGATTTGTATGGTATTTTGATTACGTAGTTGATTGAGAATATCTTCAACTGATTCGCCATTGTCCTCGCTGATTTGGAATACACTTAAAGTGAAATTTTGTGCTTGATCTTGGCTTGCAAAAATACTTGAGAAAAAACTATATACTACGTCGTATTGATTTTGATCTATTACAAGTTCACGTTGATAAAACTCGTCAAATGCTCTAACAGTTGGATCTGTACCTGGATTTGGATAGTTTACTGTTGCCATACTAACCTCTATGATTTGGGTTTTTACCAACTTGATTTGGAACTGTGATTGGTCCGTTTAAGTTAGTTGGGTTTTGATTTGTTCCAGTATTAGAAGGTTTAAGTGTTGCTGCTTGCTCGTTAATTGGAGTAAATCTAGCCTGCTTTGGAAAGAATCCACTTCCTCTAGCCGCTCCAGGTAAATCTTCTTTTATAACACTTCTTGCAATATTAGTTGATTCAGTTTTAAACATTTCATTAAGATCTCTACCTTTAAAAGTTTGGTAAGCGGTTCCACCTTTTTGAATTGCTCCAACAACACCTGCGAGATTACCTGCACTTAGATCCGTAATAATTCCTGCACCTGCATCAATAAGTCCACCCTGTCCAAATATTGTAGCAGTAGCACCAGGACGAGCCAATGGTGATTTTCTTGTATCATAGTTTGCGTTATTACCAAAACTTGGAATAGCGTCGCTAGGTGAGTTGCCATTGATAGCACCGTGATAGTACTTGACTGTTTCGTATTCAAAAGTGAATGTGTTTTGCATAATGCCACCACCTTCTGAATAGTTGTAGGTATCATGTTCAAAAGAACTTATGATTGGATTTACTAGTACATATGCAGCAAACTGGTGATCGTTAAATCCAAATATTGTGATATCTCTAAAAAATGCTGGCTTGCCGCCTCTAGTGCTTGTAGGGCCATCCATGTAGCTTTCGCCTATGTAACCCCAGTCATTGATTTCTCTATCTTGAGTATAGATATCTCTGAAACCATATGGGTATGCCGCTCCAGGATCAACACCACTGGCATTTTGTCCTAGGCTACCATTTGTTACTGCCGCATCAAGATACTTTTGACTTGCATCTTTGTAATAATAGGCATAATAATTGTACCAAAGCTCTCTTGCTAGATCACTGTTGTCATCATGCATGACACATGTGATTGGATCATATTCAATTTGTGTTTGAACTTTGCGTTTTCTGTTGTATTGATTCATGGTTTCAACAGAAAATTTATATGCTGGAAGTTTAACTTCTTTCACCAACAAACTTAGGTTTGCTACATCTTGTGCTTGAAACACTGCCTGTAGTTGAGGAATCAGAAAACTATTAATGTTAAAAACTACATGAAATAGAAACTTCTTGCGTGGAGAAAGTGCCGAGTTGTTACTGCGAAAGGTTTTACTTCCGTGAGTATAGTCTCTTACAAAATCGTTTCCAAAAAATCCTTTAAGAAAGTCGTCACCAAAAGCCATAAGTTACTCCTCTAACTTAATTAGCCGGTTACAACGTCACCCAGTGTTCTTCCTACTGTTGATCCGATTCCTGATCCAATTGGTGTCTGTACTGCGTTATCATAACGAATTGAACATTCTACTGTTACAGGATCATTTGATGCATAGTCTAAGTCGCCATAGTTAGCACTTACTAGGAAGCAACCATATAGTTCCCATGTTTCAAGAACGTTTGGTGTACTTGTTCCGTTACCACCGTCTAGTACTTCACAGCGTGTGATAAACTTGTAGTCAATACCTGAACTTGCACTTGCCTGCTCTAGTGTATCCATTTGCTTTTGGATCTGCTCACCAACTAATCTACTCACATTTCCACCTGCGTCATCTCTAAATGTAGCTGATACAGCGTCCCATGTTTGACGTCCAGCAAGATAGATTCTGCTGTTGTAGATTGGTACTTCAATTTCTTCAAAGTTAATAGTGGGTCTAGTAAAAGTCATTACCTGTTTAGTAAGTTCTGTTCTAGGTGTAGATACGCCCATGTTCTCAAATACCACACGGTAGCGGTATTTTAGTTTTGGCATTAACAGTCCTTGAGTTGGACTTGATTGGTCTGATGCCAAAGGAACTGTCATTCTTGTTAGCGATGATACGGCCATTTTATAATTCTCCTTATTATAATTTTATTTATCTATTTTTGACCACAAAAAAATGGAGCCGAAGCTCCATTTTAAGTTTTTTCTTGTTCTTATGTTACCGCAGCCGCACTTGCAACATTACCAGCGGCAATTTCACCTGTGTTCTTTATTCGAACTGGTATAAAGATAAACTCAACAGCTTTCACCGGCTCAATTGCTACATCAACGTATAGTTCGTTTGCATCAATTCTAGCTGGTGTGTTGTTGCTATCGTCACATACAACCAAGTAATCGTAAATTCCACGTTTTGCTACAAGATCAATCATCAAGCTCTCAATAGCATTCTTGATCTCATCACGTGTAGTTTGATCGTTTGGTTCAAAAACAAAGTTTTTACCAATTGTTTCTAGTCTACCTCTAATAAATGCTACAAGTCTTGCAACGTTTATTCTATCAAGTGAACTACCAGTAAATGTTGTTTTGTTACCATAGTTAAGTATACCTGATCCAGGAATAAAAGTAATTGGATTTATACTGTTTTCATATAGTGTATCTCTCAACCCTTGTCTTACCGCAGTTTGAACAAACTCGCCTGTTTGAGCATTTACATATCCAATTTGACTAGCATTATCAACAGTACCACGTCGTGTACCAGCAGGTGCTAACCAAGGAAATGCTACATCATCTGAACGTATCACAGTTCTTAGTATCATATGTGTTGCAGGTGCAACAACTGTTTGTCCAGATAAGTCTGTTGTTTGACAACTTGGATAAAACACACCAAAGTATGGATCAGCAGTTGTAAGTCCATCACCATTTGCATTGGTTGCCCAATTGGTAATAGCAGTGCCTGTGTCCTCTAAACGCATTGGAGTATCACTTAGGATAAATCCTGTGTTGTTACGCTCATTGTTTAGTGCTACTAGGTTTGAAGCTAGTTCTTCATAGTTTGGACAACAAAGCAAGTTAAATATCTTTTGCTCTTCACGTAGTTCTTGTGTAGCATCAACTGATGCTTTAAGAGCTTGCACTACGATATTTCTAACTGCTTTTCTACCTCCATACATAGAACCATCTGATTGATTACCACTTGCACTGACCCAAGCATCTTTTACTGTAGGCAATGCACCATAAGTAGAAAATGGAAAATCCTGTGCATTAAAGTAATCTACCTGAAAAGACTTTACATTAAATCCTGAACGTCTTGTGTTGTATAATAGCATTCCAGTTGGATATAATGTAGGATCTGGTTTATCAAGATCCACATAGTTACTTGTCAATAGCGATTTAATTGTTGGATAATCATCTGTAATTGGATCTGTGGTTCCGTTACCGGCCCAACGAGCATCTGCAAAAAGTATACCATTTTGTCCTGTTTGATCTGAGTTATCAATTAGTACCCATTGATCAACTGAGTCTACACTTTGCCATCTATAAATTTGAGGCCAACTGTCTAAATCAGCAGTTGAAATCCATATGTCACCATAAACTAATGCACTATCATCACTCTGCTTTGTTGGTGCAGTTGAGCTTATAATTGGACCATCTGGTGAAGTTGTACTTAGATCAAAACCTCTAGCATCACTAGTTACGTTTTGGTAACCTTTCCATGTTCCACCATCTTGTATCATTATATCAACTGCTGAAGTATCACTGTAGTACCAGTATGTTCCATCTGCTGGATCAATACTTGGTGCAGTTGAGCTTGCTGTATACACTGGAGTTGAACCGTATCCTAATGGAATCCAGTTACTTAAAATTAAATCACTGTTGTTACCTGATCTAACCTGTCCTGTGGTTACCGAAGTACTAATTCCTGCGTCTGCAACTGGTGTTCCAGTGGTATCTTTAAGTACAATCACACCACCTTGTGTGTGTTCAATTTGTATTGCACCTGTGCTTAATACTCTTGCAGTAGTGTTAGCAACATTTGCGGCAGTAAAAGCTGCAACAAAATCAGCAGCAGTTGTTCCACCTAATGTAGCAGTAACCGCAGTAGTAAGTGTATCACTGTTTTTTGCACTTGCTTGAATTGTAAATTCGTCTGAACCAGTAAATGTTGGTGTAGTTGTTGTACCAGTTACAAGAGTTGCTCCTGTGCTATAACGACTAAAAAACTTTGTTGTGTAAGTAGTGTTTTCTGTTACGTCATACTGAGAGTACAAAGCACCAGTTGCGATAGCACTTCCACCATTTGCTGGATCTAATGCTTTCAATGCACTTTGATCATTTGCATAAAGCGGATTGTTTATTGTTGTAAATGAGTCTGTTGCTGACGCATACTCTTTGATAACATAGTTTGCACCAAGGTTAACATTGTTTGTTTTAAACCAAACTGAACCTGTTGGATGAGGCTCTGTATCAAAACTCTGCCATTGTGGATTGCTATAGTTTGGTCCAAAATGCACAACTGGTGCATAATAAGGCTTATCACCTCTTGAAGTACTTGTTGCAATTCCAACTTCAGTTAACAATGTTGAGTTGTTTCCATCATCGATCATTGCAATACCATTGCCATCGTCGGTAGAACCATCATTGGCTGCAGTACTATCTGCATAAATTTCTAATTTGTTATCAGAACTTACAAGAGCAGTAATACCTGTTATTGAAGCAGTGTTTATGTCACTTGCAAGTGATGTTAATGTAGTTCCTGAGGCAGTAACAGTTGTATCATTGATAACCATACTGTTACCAGCAGTAATTGTTGGATTGGTAGCAGTACCAATTACTGTTGGCCATGAATTTTTCCAACTGTCGCTTCCAACCAATACCCATGAATTTGCAGTAACACTAGCGGCACTATTTCCTGGTGACTTATAATACATAGGATTGCTTGTATTAGTAGTATTAATTGCATAGTCGCCGATACTACCAATTGAATCTAACGGAACACCACTTGATACACCGCCTACTAAATCTGCTACGTTTGTTATTACAGTTGGCACCTTGTTTGTAAAAACATTTGTAGTTGATGACCATTCAAATGCACCATATGCACTTATACCTGTATCAAACCAATATGCACCATCTGCTGGATCTCCAGTTGGTCTTACTGTAGTAGCAGTAAGTTGACTTAGATCAATGTCAGCTCTTTGTACATAAGCTCTGTTACTAATACCAAGTGCTGAATAGGCTGCTAATAAACCATATTCATTTAGTTCGTATCCGTTAATGCTTGTTCCTGCGGCTGTGCTATAAAAGAAAGGAGTACCAAATGTTGCAGATAAATCTCTTTGTGATGTTATCAGGTAAGGTTTATTTGCATTCGCTGCCGTTGTACCTGCGGCTACTCCTACTCCTGCTCCACTTACTTTATTTTGAGCAGTTGCTATCAAAATAAAAGGGACTGAATTCGTTGCGGCTGGTAGATAATTACTTTCGTCTATTATGGTAACTTCTACGCCTGGTGATGTTAGTGCCATGTTTCACTTCCTCTGTGTTAAAATCTTCTTACTGATATTTATAAGAATATCCATTTTCTTGCTTGATATAGTGCCCTTTGCAAAGGTTTATATTACTAAATACCCGTATGAATAGGCCTATTTGCAGTGCTTGTAACCGTAGGTTAGTGGCAATCAACTATATCAAAGAAAATAAAACACACTATCGCACAAGATGCGACAGTTGTATTCGACAAAAAAGGAAGATGCGTCCAAAGACTCCTCGTTGGATGAAAAGTGGATTTAAGAAAAAGCAAAGTTGCGATAGATGTGGCTTTTATGCAAAAAGCGGAGCACAGATTTTAGTATTTCATATGGATGGTGATTTGAATAACTGTGACTTAACAAATCTCAGAAATGTTTGTTTAAATTGCAGTGTTGAAATTACTAAACTTGAACTACCTTGGCGTGTTGGCGATTTGATCGAGGACTAGATCTTTTAAATCATCTACAGTGCCGTTATTTTGTAATATACAATTAAATTTAGTATTTACGTCTATCCATTTATATTCACTTTCGTGTATGTTCACATCAATCATTAGATTACTTGTGTCAGGATTGGCATTATCAAATATTGCTTTCTCAAACCATTCAGGATCCTCGCCTCGTTTGATTTGCCAAATTTCACCATTGAGATCCCGTATCATGTTTTGTTCGTTACGAAAACGCACATCAGGAACGACGTAGTTGCCAGGATTGTCAATCATGTGTTTCTTTAACAAACTTACCCATACTCCATTATAGAAACCATCTCGCATACATTCAGTCCCAAACTCTTGTAGCACTATTCTTGGAGTAATTGTTCTACCTGTTTCTTTGGTCCAAAAATCATCTTCTTTCTCACGCCAAGATCTGCTTTGGTCTGTATCGCCTTCCAACATATCTCGGTCCCAACCAAATATAGTAGCAACACCGTCTTTTAATTTGTCAGCAAAACTTACTTTTTTGTATCCTTGCTCCACAAGGATATCGGCAACTGTGCCTTTGCCACTTCCTATAAGTCCGCAAATTCCTATTATCATTTAAGTCCAGTTACTTTTAAATGTTTTATTGTTTGTTGTAACAAATCTATCTGCCTTCTACAATCTTCAAGTGCATGATGACTTGCACGTGGCTTAGGTAAATCAGGATATAAACTATAAACAGTTCTTGCATCTCTCACATTCCAGAACTGCCAAGGTATAGGCAAGCCTAGTTGTTTCATTGCATTTTCTAATATAACCATATCAAATGTTGTACCATTGGCCCACGTCAGATTGCAATGAAAACATATCTTACTCAGTTCTTCTAATGCTTTTTTAAGTGGTATTCTGCCTTCTTCAGAGAATGCTTCGTCTTGTGCTTGTTGTGGTTGTGTTGCCCACCATTCTACAGTAGCATCATCAACTTCTCTATCTGGTTGACTATCAACATCGACTCTTGCATAGTAATCTTGTTTATGGTACCCAACACTGAAAGGATCAAAGGTTTGTGCTGCTATTGTAAGAATACAGGCATTAGGTCCTGTGCCTACAGTTTCTATATCTATCATAATATCCATGTTATCATTATAGCAGGATACCAGTCGATGTCAACCTATTTTCTTGGTTTCACTGTTTTCTTTGTACCAACTGTGCCTTTTAGGCTTGTCTTTGGTGGCTTGTATGCACTCTTTACTTTTCCGCCTGATGAAACAGTTTGTTTGCGAATCTTGTTGAGCATTCCTAACAGTTTACTTGCTGGATTTACACGTTTTGTTTTTTTGGCTTTACGTGCTGCCTGTTTACTTTTGGTCTTACGAGTCACTTTCATTTGTGCTCGACGCTTTTGATCAATAGGACTATCACAATCTTTGGCATTGCCAACAACACGGCCACGTCGTGCACCACTTGTGCAACGCCATTTTGTTTTTAATTTGTTGCCAGTTCTACTGAACACCATTTCGTGTTCAGTGATAAACTCTTCTGCTCGCATTAGCCAATTACCCAAGTAAGTGGTTGCGATCCATCAACATAATTTTTAAGTTCTTCAATTTTTGCATCCATGATAGCAGATCCTTCTGCTTTCATTTGTGCACCGTTGAGAGCAGTACCGCCTTGCGGTCCAGCAATAGTAGCAAACTTTTCTCTAGCCTCGCCAATTATAAGTTTACAATTACCAATCATGTAATCTTTTATCCATTGTTGTGTAGAAAAGTCAGTTAACAACTGAACTTCTGGACGTAGATTATAACACCAAAGAAGCACAACTTCGCCTGAACCTTTTATATCTCGCATCAATGTAATTTGCTTAGTTGCACTGTTAAAATTATAGTTTAAAAATCCACCAAACATCTTAGCAGTAAGCTCTACATACTGTGAATAAAAATCATATGTTGCAAGTCCGCCCATTTGATTGCCATTTAGCAAATATGTATTAAGTGCAGCTGAACTAAATGGTTCAAAAGCTGATCCTTCGCCACCATTGCTAAAACCAATGGTTCTGCGAAATACTTGACGTACAGTCATTATTTCACTTGGCAAGGTGTATACGTTTGTGTCTTCTCTTAGAGTAAGAAAGTTGTAACTTTCCTCAAAAGCATTTTCAGCTCTTTGTCGATAAACACCAATTGCACGTTGATAGGCACTTTCATAGTGATCTGCATCAAGTTCAGTATCAATTATGCCTTCACCTAATTGTAACTTGATGTAATCAAATACTTCTTGTTTTTTTGTTTCTAATGTTTGATCTAATGTTTCAGTTGCCATAATACCATCCTATGATAGTATTTATGCAAATTACCAGGCCTTGAGTATTACAACGTGTTCGTTGCCTCTGCCATTGTACTTTATTTCAGTGGCTTTGATACTGGCAAACTGTTTACGATTGTTGGGTTTTCCGCCTTTCATTAGTTCTTTCAATTGTTCTGCAGGTTTACGCAGTGTTTTTTGCACACTTTTGTTTGGATCAAAACCTATTACACTATTGCTTTTTATACTGTAGGTTTTAATTGTTTCGTCGGCAACCACATATATCAGTTTTCGTGTTTTTGTATTGTATAGCCATGCTTCAGAACCATGGACTAATTTTTCTGGCGATAAACTTGTAAGTTCTAGTTCATCAAAACGTCTTAGATACTTGAATTTACGTACCAACTGTGCAGGTGTTTTTTGTTTGGTAGCTCTTGGTGCTCTATCTGCTTTTTTAACCTGTACATAACTTGCACAATCAGCAACTGCTCGTTCTAAGAACTTTTGCAAACTACGTATCTGTAACTTGCCCATGTGCAAATAGCCTTCTTCTAATTGTGCCACTATATCTTGTTCTTGCTCTGACATTTTTGCAAGTTCTTTCTTCGTAGGTGGATTCATAAGTTCATTGATTTCACTGAGTTGTGCTTTGAGAGGATCAGAGATTATATCAATGGTCTGTGGTGGACAACCTTCTTCTCTCAACAGTTTCATTACACTATACTTGTCTGGATCCTTGTAGTCATTGTTAACAAACTCATCAACAAGCTCATGGACTGCTCCTTCGATATCCATGGTTTTATCACGCATGTTTTCTTGGATTGTCTTACGTTCAACTTTTGGTTTTGTATTATCTACAACAAGTTTTGGTGCAGGAGGTGTGCGTTCTAGGGCATTTGCAATACTTTTTTTAACATAATCACTGGTAGGATGCACATCACCAATTGTGCCTGGCAATGTTTGCCAATATGCATTGTGTTCAGGATGTATGTCTGGCATGCCTTGACGTAAACATCTAGCATAGATACTTGGATATACCATACCATTATGTCCATGTCGTTTGATAGTAGCAATGTCTTCTTTGCTATAGTTGTTTTCTTTCATCCATGCTAGTAGATCAGGAAACAGTTCAATAGGCTTACGTTCTTGGTAGTACCAATCAACACTGACCATCTTATATCGATGATATGCTTGACCACTCATTTCAAGTGCAGTAGTCCAACTTGGATCTTGTGCTTTACTACGTTGTTTCCTTACAACTGGCTTTTTCTTGCGAGTGCCTGGCTTCATTAAACTTTTGCCTTTTGCCATTAAATGCTCCTATAGTTCTAACTGTGTACAGAGTATAACATGTATGTAGTTAGTGTCAACCTCAATTATTTTATTCTTTTACAATCAAAAGGTTGACTTTTAAATTTTACATGTTATTATAAAAATATAGTTAGAAACAAGGAGCGACATATGTTTAGGAAAATCCAAATTACTGGTTTAGTAAAAGAAAACAATAAATTAGTTGAATACGAAACTGGAAAACATGACTCAATAAGTTCAGCAGAAAAAGACCTTTTGAATATGATGGATAATACTCAATCATTTGGTAATATTAAAGATATTAAACTTGTTAAAGCTGTATACAACGTAGTAGAATGCTACGAAGATGAATTTAAGGATTGGAAATATGCTTAATGAGAAAATACTCAAACTATATGAACGTCGTATAGATAATTGCTGGCAAGCCGCTGGCAGTTTTGCTGATGGTACTTGGGGTAAAGACTTTTGGACACAAAATGCCATGTATCTTCTTAGAAAACTTAACCGTGAACTCAATGGAGAAAATTAATGAAATGGATGTTAATCTCAATGATGTTAGCAAACCCAGTTGTGTATCCTAACGAACAAACCTGTAACATAGCAGTTGATGCACTGAAAAATGTTGATATAGAAGCAGTGTGTATTCCTGCTGGAGAACAAGCAAAAAATCCTGGTGACGCAATGCTTGAAGGCTTTATGAAGCTCATTGATGAGATGGAAAAAATGCACAAAGAAAGTTTAAAAAAATGAATGCAACTCTTCTAGGTTTACAGTTTGATACTAGCAAATATCACAAAGGAATTCAGCTTGTACTTGATTATAAAAAGTATGAACTAAGTATCATACAACACGAAGCCAGTTATGGCGGACCCGAAGGCTTTTTTGAAATCATGATAAGTGATGGCAATGGTCACGGAATAGAGTTGCCTGGAATAACCAATCCAGGAGATACTGTTAAAGGATGGTTGACATTAGAAGATGTAAGTGCTATTTGTAAAAAGTTAGTATCAATTACCGGCGTTGAACCAGTTAAGGTTGCTTTCTAGGACCATAAATACAGTAAGAAGGATTACTGTATGCCTAGATTAAGTTTATATCGCCCAAATCGTCAAAATGATTACAAATTTATTGACCGTGCCATTATGGAAATGTACCAGGTGGGCGGCGTTGACATGTTTGTACATAAGTATCTTGGCCCTCAAGTCACCGGAGACGACAGTTCAAGTGTAAGTGGTGGAACACAAGATGCGACTCAACCTGCTTACAGTACTGAATCACCGTTGTTCATTGAAGATCTTTTCCTACTGGAAAACAGAGATAGAAAATATGATGATGATGTTTACCAAATGCGAGGTGTGTACAATTCTCAAGACATAGATTTTGATCTTAGTCAATTTGGATTGTTTTTAAACAATGACACACTGTTTATAACTTTTCATTACAACTTTATGATCGACACAATTGGTCGTAAACTCATGAGTGGAGATGTACTTGAATTACCAAATCTTAAAGATTTCAACCCTCTTGATAGTAGTATTGCTAGAGCTATACCTAAGTATTATGTAATACAAGACGCTGCGTTTGCAAGTGAAGGATTTTCGCAAACATGGTTACCACATCTATGGCGTGTAAAAGCTACACCATTAGTAAGTGCTCAAGAATACAATGACATACTTAAAAAACCGTTTGAAGAAAAAAATATTTGGGATAATGGAAATTATTATCCTAAAGGTAGTATTGTTTTAAGTGGCGATACCTATTACAAAGCAATTAAGGATGTAGATCCTGGTGTTGAAATCACTGATACTACACATTGGGAAGAATTTGAGCCAACAAGCGAACGTGATACTTTTGGTACAGTTCAAAAAGATCTCGAAATCAATGATGCTATTCTGCAACAGGCAGAATACGAAGTTCCTCTCAGTGGGTACGATACAGTAAAATTTTACATTGTACCAACAAACGAAGATGGATCACCAGCAGATCCAAATAGTTACACTGTAGATAACACAGGCATCACAGTAGATACTACAAACGTTGATGTTGATGGGCAACCACAATCGCCAAGAGCAAATGGTTATACATTAGGATATCTCACAGGTGATGGACTTGCACCAAATGGCTTGCCGGTAACACCTGGAATAAGTTTTCCAAGCAACCCTCAAGAAGGCGACTTTGCACTGCGTTTAGACTACTATCCGAATCGACTTTTTCGCTATAGCGGAACACGATGGATTAAGTACGAAGACGATGTGAGAACCAATTTGACACCAGGTGATATAACAAAAACAGTTACAGGTTATGGAAACGTAACTTCACAAACACAAAGAAGCAGTTTTGTTAACAATACCAATGAAACTGCAACAGAAGATCGTGGCAACATACCAGAACGTCAACCATTGAGTAAATTGCTCAAACCGCAGGCAGATAATTAATGCAACAATTCTTTTATGACGAACAAATACGTCGATTTCTACTGCAAGTTACCAGGGTATTTTCAAATTTTCAAGTTGAATATGGCTATGAAACAGACAACCCACAGAAAAAAGCTCTGTACAGAGTGCCTGTGCGTTATGGCGATGCTACAAGACAGGCACAAACAATAATTCAACAAAATAGTGCTAACAGTTTACCTAGCACACCATTGATGACTTTTCATGTAACTAATTTGAACTATGCTCGAGATAGAGTACAAGAACCATATTTTGTAGAAAAACAAAATGTAAGACAAAGATATTGGGACACAGAGAGTGAATCCTACGAAACCACTCAAGGCAATGCTTTTACCATAGAAAAACTCATGCCCGTACCATACGATCTTGAAATCAATGTTGATATTTGGACATCAAATACAAATCAGAAATTACAAATACTTGAACAGATATTAACACTTTTCAATCCAGGATTAGAAATACAAAGCACTGATAATTTTATTGACTGGACCAGTCTCAGTGTTATGTATCTTGAACAAGTAACATGGAGTTCACGAAGCATACCACAAGGTACCGACGATCCAATTGATATTGCATCATTGCGTTTTGTTATGCCAATTTTTATTTCGCCGCCAGCAAAAGTAAAAAAACTTGGCGTAGTGGAAAAAATTATTGCCAGTGTATATGATGGAACTGGTGATCTTAACGAAGCAATATACGACAGTGATTTGTTAATGGGTACAAGACAAAAATTTACCCCATTTAATTACCAAGCACTACTACTTGGCACCAAACTACAAGTATTAGAACCACAAGCAGTTGTAACAAATAATAGTGGTGTACAAGTGCCATCAGCACCGCCAAGCAATCTACTTTGGCATACAGTGATTGATCTATATGGCAGTTTACGTGCTGGAATAAGTCAAATTAGACTGGACAATCCATATGACGATAGCATTATTGTTGGCACTGTTTCTTACGATCCAAGTGATGATAGGTTTTTATTGTTTACTGTTGATGCAGACACTATTCCACAAAACACACTTGACCCTATCAACGCAATAGTAAATCCACAGGCAAAAGGCCCTGGTACAACAAACGGTTTACCGGCGGCATCAGAAGGACAACGTTATTTGTTCATAAACGACACTGGACGAGATAGTGTTGACGATCCTGGTTTTGCTGAAGCATGGCGTGGTACTGATGGATCAACTTTGGTTGCAAATACAAATGATATTGTTCAATTTGATGGAGTACGTTGGAATATTGCATTTGATTCTAGTAATGAGAGTACAGTGCAATATGTGACAAACCTTACAACGAGTGTACAATACAGATGGGCAGACAATCAGTGGTTAAAAAGCTATGAAGGACTGTATCCAGAAGGTGAATGGAGCATTGTTCTGTGATAAACGCAGTAGGAGTTTGGTTTTACAGTATTAAAACCAATAGATATCTTTACCTATTGAGAAATGATAGTAAGAATCCTGGTTGCTGGGGATTGCCTGGAGGCAAAGTTGATACTGGCGAAAACCTACAAGCTACTATGAAAAGAGAGTGCGAAGAAGAAATTGGCATTTGGCCAGAAACAATCAAATTAGTTCCAATTGAAAAGTTTACCAGCATTGATAATAAATTTTCGTATCATACCTTCTTGTGTTTAATCAAACAGGAATTTACACCAATATTAAACAACGAACACCATGGATATTCTTGGATAAAATCTGGAGTTTATCCAAAACCTTTACATCCAGGCTTGTGGACAACGATTAATTTCCAAGAAATACTAGATAAAATTGAAAATATCAAACAGTTTCAAATATCGCAAAAACTAATAAACTCAGCATAAGTCCATATTGAAAAGTTTTGGTTTTCACGCCAAATATCACTGGGTGGTATATTATCTGTAACATATATAAACTTCACACTTGCGTATCGACTTATTACACTATTCATTTCATTAACTAACTGTGCATCAAACTCACTGTTGGCATTACGACAATCAGCTCCAAGCAGAAAAATTTCTTTGTGTCCATCAAAACATGCCAGCCAAGTTGCAACTGCTATGCTTTTACCACGTGTTCCATAGGGTACCAAATAAAATTCACCCGGATTATCAATACAGTTACGAGCATTACTATACACACTAGAGATTTTTTGATAACCTTCGTTTTGTATTTGTTCGAGAACATTCTGGTCAAATTCAACGTAAAAATCGCATTGCATTTCTTGCCAGCAACCTTGGGAACCATAACTTTGCAATCTTTTCCTTCCAAGATGCCAACCAGCATGTCGTTCAATATTGTTTTTTAAATTAAACTTTCCGTGAACTTTTGTTATATATCTACTATCGCCGTTTCCAATAACTGCGGCTCTTCCTGAAATATGTTGGTTTTCGATAGGATTATCAATCCATTCACGCTCTTGATGTTTTTTACCATTTTTAATAGTGTTACTAACAATAACAAATTCGCCATCATAGTCAGTACGATATCTTTGTAACATTATAATCTTCCCACTAAAACTTCAATTACACCTGGCTCTTCAATGACTTTTGATTCTATTGCCTTGCCAATTACACTACCTGTTGGTGGATTGTGTATGTCTTTGTATGCTTGTGCATGTCCAGGTTCGTCACTGCTTATCAATAAATCACCTTTGCGAACTTGCCCAACAACTTTACAAGGAACACGTCCAATTAGTGCAACATCCACTACATGTTCAGCTTCGAGTTGATCGTTCATTAGATGTGCCGGATTGGTAGAAACTATGCCTGCAATGGCAGTACTTCTAGACCTACGAGTTTGTGTTACTTCGTATTCGCCTCCAAGTTCAACAACAGTGCCTGGTTCATAATCTTGATCACTGGTATATTTTTCTGCCAAGTCAGCGTATCTTGCAGATGTTGCAGTACCACTCATTACGCCTGTTATAGTAACACCTGTTGCGGTGGTTTCTAATTTTTCCAATCCATTATGATAAAGTTTGTTATATCCATTAACCTGAAATCTAGCCATATATTCTGTGCCATCAGCTGTAATAAGGTCAATAGTACTTGAACCCCTTATAAATAAACTACCAGTTCCTTGTTCGTCTACATAGCTATTACTACCATCGTGATAAATCTTTAAATCAGAACCATTACCAATAATTAATTGATTATTATCATCCATAACAACATTAGAATGGAAATTAACTTGACCACTGATATCAGCAGCACCATCTACATCCAAGCTATCAGACTGAAGTTCACCTGTGATGTCTACACCATCTGATTTGGTGGCTAGTTTAAGGGAGTTATTGTAATAAAGGTTTACTGCACCATCAGGTATAAAATAAGCCATAACTTCAGTACCAAATTTTTTAGTTATTGCTACACCATATTGAGTATTGTCTGTTTGTATAAATATTGGATTAGCATTTTGATCTCTAATAATACTAAATCCTGGTTCGTGATGTATTGTTAAATCATCACCAGTACCAAATACAACTTTTACACTA
>Ga0255755_1002040_pt1 | contig 17076 bp, 16 predicted proteins | sample 011ome_18_FD_179955 | JGI IMG/M metagenome (GOLD analysis project Ga0255755, IMG submission 179955) | Coastal salt marsh microbial communities from the Groves Creek Marsh, Skidaway Island, Georgia - 011501BT metaG (version 2) | ecosystem: Environmental > Aquatic > Marine > Intertidal zone > Salt... | reverse complement strand
CCCATATCAGCCAATAACATAGTACAGAATGGTCCCGAGAGCACCCTTGTAAGGTCAATAACTTTTAATCCGGAAAGAGCTCCATTTTCATTAATCATTTAAGCACCTATAGCGGTAGGAACATCATCCATTGAGTAAGATAGTAATCTATGACCAGCTCTCATTACTTGTCCAGGTAAGCGATGACCAACTAGTTTTTCTACGTTTTTTGCAATAGAAATTGTTTGACCCAAATCAATACCGGTCTCTATATTCATTTCGTGTAACAAATAGACAAGGTCTTCAGTACAAATATTGCCTGTAGCATTTGGTGCAAATGGACACCCGCCCATACCACCAAAACAACTTTCATAATTTAAAATTCCTTGATCTAAGCCTGTCATTACATTTGCAAGCCCAACACCTCGAGTATTATGAAAATGTAAAGTTATTTCAAAGTCTGGAGCGTTATCTCTTATAGCATTTATTGCGTCTATAACTACTGGAGGTGTAGCCATTCCTGTCGTGTCACCTAAAGTGACTCCTTTGAAACCCATTTCTTTATATTCTTTTGAAATGTCAGCTAATTTTTTTGATGAAATATTCCCTTCAAATGGGCAACCAAAAGCAGTAGCTATATCCCCTTGAATTGGTATATTATTTTTGCCTGCTATATCAGCAATTTCCTTGAAACCTAGCAATGACTCTTTAACGCTTCTATTTACATTTTTTTTATTATGACTTTCAGAGGCAGATAGAAAAACAACAATCTCGTCAATTTTTGCTTCGACAGCTCTTAGAGCCCCTCTAGCATTTGGAACTAATGCAGCCAAGATTGTATTGGGAGATCTATTTACATTATTTAAAATTAATTCAGCATCAGCCAATTGAGGTATAGCTTTTGGAGAAACAAAAGAAGAAACTTCTATCCTTGGAAAGCCAGCTTTTATTAAATTATTAATAATATTGACTTTATCTTCAGTCTTAAGAATTGTTTTTTCTGATTGAAAACCATCTCGTGGACCAACTTCTGTAACTTTAACATGTTTTACTTTCATAAATAATTCTCCACAAACTTTTAAATGTAAAAAATAACAATAAAGTTAAATATAGAATTATACAACAATCACTTGACCTTTTAAGAAATAAATAGTGATACTAATAATATTATATTAACTTAAAAATTCGGGGGATTTAATGAAACGTATTTCAAGTGCTTTATTAGTAGCTTCATCACTAATAGTATCTACTTCTATTGCAAATGCAGACCAATTTGTTCGTATGGTTTCTGGACCATCTGGTGGGTCATGGTATCCATTAGGTGCTAAAGTGATGCAAGTCATGGAATCAGAAATAAAAGGAATTTCTACATCTAATACTTCAGGTGGAGGTATTTCAAATGTTTTATCTGTTAATAGTGGTGATGCCGAAATCGGTTGGACATACGCTCACACTGTTGCAAACGGATACAACGGAAAAGGTAAGTTCAAGAAAGCACAAAAAAATGTAAGGTATTTTGCCACATTATATGGTGCAGCTTTCCAAGTTGCAGTTAGAGCTGATTCAAAAATAAAAGGTTTTGAAGATATGAAGTCAGCTAATATTAGTCCAGGAAAGCCGAAGTGGACTGGTACTGCTTTCTGTGAATCAATTCTTCAAGATTACGGTTATGACTTTAACACTATTAAGAAAAATGGTGGGGTAGTTCACATGGTTAGTTATAAAGAATCAGTTGCTCTGATGAAAGACGGTCAAGCTGATGTTTTTATGGCTGCGACTTCAGTTCCTCAAGCGAGCTTTATTGAATTAGAAAATAGTCCTGGAATAAGATTCATTGGCCTACCTAAAGACCGAATTGATAGAATTGTTAAAAACAATCCTGGTTATATTTATGGTAAAATCCCAGCTAGTGCTTATAAGTCACTTGATAAGGATATTCCGACATTAGGTATTGTAACATCTATGATTGTTCATAAAGATCTATCAGATGATTTGGTATATAAAATGACTAAATCTTTCTGGGACAACCATGCTGAATTTGTCAAGGTTAAAGGTGTATGGAAAAGAGTTCTTCTTAAAAAAGCAGTCGATGGCGCAGCTGTTCCAATACACCCAGGTGCAGCAAAGTACTATAAAGAACAAGGCGTAATGTAATTAAATAATTAATAATTAAAGGCACAGATTATTTTGTGCCTTTAATACTCAAACCTTTTTCGAATTATCAAATGTCTCAAAATCAAAAAAAACTAGTTTACAATGAAATTAAAGAAGTAAGCTTCTTTGATGAATTATTAGAGTGGAACAAAGATAAATCTATTTACTATTGGATTATAGTTATTTGTTCTTGGTTATCTGTAGGCCTTGCCTTTTATCACTTATTTGTAGCCGTCTATGGAACTCCAGAAGGAAGATCCTTTAGGTCAATTCATTTATCTGCCATGATGGTTTTAGCTGTTTTTATATATCCAGTTTTTCGTACTACTATAAAAGATCCTATTATTTTAGAAAATGATCAAAAGGGTAATTTTTTAAGAACAATAGGTTTTAGCTATGATCTCTTAATAATACTATCAATTATATTTGTTCAATTATGGACAACATGGGACATTGAAAACTTTATGATGAGATATGGAGACAAATATATTGGAGATATTATAGTTGGATCCATATTAATTTTTTTAGTTTTAGATGCAACTAGAAGAGCTGTTGGTTGGGCTATGGTTATGGTTGCAGGTTTTTTTATGATGCACGCTCTTTATGCTCATAAATTTTTTGGTTTTTTTTATGGCCCACCTACAAGACTTTCAAAATATATTGATACATTATTTATGACATCTGACGGTATTTATGGAATACCACTTTATGTTGCTTCTACCTACATAGTATTATTTATTATATTTGGTGGAATTTTAATTAGGTCTGGTGTTGGGAGATTTTTTGTAGACCTTGCTGTTTCATTAACAGGACATAGAACAGGTGGACCTGCAAAAGCAGCAGTTGTTGCGTCCGGAATGACCGGTACAGTTTATGGATCAGCAGTAGCCAATGTTGTTACCACTGGATCCTTTACTATCCCTCTTATGAAAAATTATGGTTATAGAGCTAAGTTTGCTGCGGCTGTTGAGGCATGTGCTTCATCAGGTGGACAAATCACTCCCCCAATAATGGGTGCTGCCGCTTTTATAATGGCTGAATTTTTAGAAGCGCCATACTCTTATGTAATTTTAGCAGCAATTATTCCAGCTTTTTTATATTTCACTACTATTTATTTCATGGTGCACATAGAAGCGGAAAAACATGGAATAGAGAAAATTGATAAGTCAATACTTCCTAATGTTATAGAGGTATTAAAAGGTGGAGGTCACATGTTACTCTCCCTTGCTGTATTAATTGGACTTTTGATTTATGGAAAAACAGCAATGACTGCTGGGTTTTGGAGTATTGTATCAGTAATAATTTTAAGCTTTGTAAGAAAAAATACAAGAATGTCAGTTGTTGATTTACTAGGTGCCTTTGAAAGTGGCATTAAATCAACTGTCCCTGTAACGATTGCGTGTGCCTGCGCTGGAATTATAATAGGATCTGTTTTTGTCTCAGGATTAGGCCTTAAGTTTACTCAATCAGTTATAGATCTCTCAGGTGGTGTGTTGTTTATATTATTATGTTTAACAGCAATTTCTGCAATCATCCTTGGGATGGGTATGACAACTACAGCAGTTTATATAACTGTTGCCGCGCTTATAGTGCCTTCTTTGATAGAGGCAGGTATTATACCAATTGCAGCACATATGTTTGCATTTTATTTTGGTGTTGTGTCTACAATTACTCCACCAGTAGCTTTAGCGTCTTTTGCAGGAGCTGCTATTGCCAAATCTCCACCTATGGCTACGGCAGTTGAATCTAGTAAAGTCGGTATTGCTAAATACATTGTACCTTTTGCTTTTGTTTACAACCCTGCTTTGTTAATGCAAGGTCCTATTGTATGGAGTATTTATAGCCTTATCGCTGTCCTCTTAGCTTATTGGCTGATGACATTTGGGCTTGAAGGCTGGTTTAATGGAATGTTAAATGTTTATAAAAGAATTTTGTCACTCATAGGTTCTGTTATGTTATTAATGCCTCCTTTAGAGATAATTTATGGTATAAATGGCGTATATTATAATATTATTGGGATATTGATTTTAGTAGTGATGTATTTTTTACAAGGTAAGCTTAATTTTAAAATGAAGACAGTTTGATGAATAAGGTATTTCTTGGCAAGCCAATACATTGGTTAATGATTTTAATAACTACAGCTATAATTTTTGCATGTGGTTTTAGTAAAATGCATGTTAGTAATTTCAATTTATTTATTTCGATTACTTTTATATCAGTAGCTATTTTGATTTTTCTAATTTTAAAGACTTCAAAACAAAAAAATTGATTAGCTAGTATTTATCGCTATTCTCTTACCTAATAAAAAATCATTATAACGAGTCAGAAATGGGCAATAAAAAAGAATTAGATATTCTTTTGGAAGCTATCAAAATAAATAAACAGTTTGGTAGCTTTATAGCCAATCAAGATATAGATATTTGTATTGAAAGAGGAGAAATTCATGCTCTTTTAGGAGAAAATGGAGCAGGAAAATCAACGCTTGTTAAAATATTATATGGTATATTAAAGCCTGAATCCGGAACTATAAAAATTAATAATGAAGAGATCACAATTTCCTCTCCTAACGTGGCTAGGAAAAATGGAATAGGAATGGTTTTCCAACATTTTTCATTATTTCCAGCTCTTACAGTTGCTGAGAATATTTTAATAGCACTTGATCAAAAAATAAAATTTAAAGATTTAATTCTACGAATTAAAGAACTTTCAACAGAATGGGAATTATTTATTGACCCTTTAAAAATTGTAAGTGAACTATCGGTTGGTGAACAACAAAGAGTAGAAATTATAAGATGCTTAATGCAAAATCCCAAATTACTAATTATGGATGAACCAACCTCAGTTTTAACACCTCAAGAAATTGAAAACCTTTTCAAAATATTAAAACGTCTTGCTTCTTCAGGCTGCTCTATTTTATATATAAGTCACAAATTAGAAGAAATAATAGAACTAGCTAATAAGGTTACCATTCTTAAATCTGGCAAATCAATAGCTACCATTGATGCAAAAAATACTACTACCAAATACTTAGCTGAAACAATGGTTGGCAAAGAGATAACCACCCTAAAAAAAGTACAATCAAAAAATTTATCTAAGGGCATTGCCCTAGAGATAAGAAATCTTAATAAAGCCAATACAAGCGATTTTGGAATTTCTCTTACAAATATAAATGTAACAGTCAATTATGGTGAAATATTAGGAATAGCAGGAATAGCGGGTAATGGCCAAACTGAGCTAATGGAAATTTTAAGTGGTGAAACTATTTGCGATAAAGAAGATCAAATATTCTTGGATGGCGTTCCTATCGGTTTCGAAGATATTACCAAAAGAAGAAAGTTAGGTATTGAAACTATCCCAGAAGAACGCACCCTTCACGCAACTGTTCCAAATTTAAAAATTAATGAGAATACATTTCTTACTTATTTCCCAAAATATAATCAAAATAGAAGCTTTATAGGTAAAATTTTAAATAATCCTGAAAATAGTCTTGTTGAGAGCGAGCAAATAATTAAGGAAAATGACGTGAGATGTCCTGAACCTAACCCAATGGCTAGCCAATTGTCAGGTGGTAATTTACAAAAATTTATTTTAGGCAGGTCATTAGCAAACAATCCAAAAGTTGCAATATTTTCTCAACCCACTTGGGGAGTAGATATTGGGGCAGCGACAACCATCAGACAAAAATTACTGAATCTTTCTCAAACGGGAAAAGCTGTGATTCTTATCAGCCAAGATCTAGAAGAAATTTTCCAACTATCTGATAAAATTGCTGTCCTTAATAATGGAAATTTGAGTGAAGTTTTAAGTGCCAATGATATTTCTGCTGCAAATGTTGGGTTGTTAATGGGAGGAAACTCTAAATCACAGAATGATCAGGAGGAAAGTAAATGATTACTTTTACTCCTAGAGATAAAGTTTCAAACTATTGGACACTAATTGGCCCTATACTATCAATCATTCTTACTGTTATCTTTGGCTTGTTGATTTTTACATTTCTTGGTTTTGATCCAGCTGAAACGTTGTACCAAATTTTCATTTCTCCTTTTTCGAGAATAGATAGAGTAAGTGATATTTTTGTTAAAGCTTGTCCACTAATAATAGTAGGGATTGGATTAATGTTTTGCTTTAAAGCCAATGTTTGGAATATTGGGGCAGAAGGGCAGTTTATAATGGGAACATTACTAGCTGGAGCATTTGCGTTATTATTCCCAAATGTTGAAACAAAGCTATTGATAATATGCATGTTATTTATTGGTTTTATAGGAGGAGCATTATGGGCATTCATACCCGCAATCCTCAAAACAAGACTAAATGTTAATGAGATTTTAGTTAGCTTAATGCTTGTATATGTAGCAATGCTATTTATTGATTTTATCGTTAGGGGTCCTTTAAGAGACCCTATGAGTTTTGGTTTTCCATTATCAAAACCATATCCTGAAGGAGCATTGATAAATAAAATTTCGTTCCCTGGAATAGGCTACCTAGGACAATTACACTATGGAATTTTATTCATCATCTTTTTAATTCCTCTGACATGGATTTTTATTAACAAAACATTAGGTGGTTTCAAAATTAATGTTTTAGGCTCAGCTCCAAAGGCGGCAAGATTTGCTGGTTTCAGTAAAGATAAAATAACAATGACTGTTTTATTATTATCAGGTGGATTAGCAGGTGTTGCTGGCGTAATAGAAGTTTCAGCTAATATTGGTCAACTTCAACCAGAAGTATCTTTTGGGTATGGTTTCACAGCTATTATAGTTGCATTTCTAGGAAGATTAAGTCCCGTTGGAATCTTGTTTGCCGGTGTAATAATAGCAACTGTTAAATTAGGTGCAGATAACGCACAAATGACTATGGGAATTCCAAAAGTAGTAACCGGATTATTTGAAGGAATTCTTCTTTTCTTCCTTTTAACAGGAGAAACACTTCAAAAATATAAAATTAAGTGGTCGTGGAATAAATAAATATGGAATCATTAATTTTAACTATAATTGCAACTTCCATACCCCTGTTAATGGCAGCAATAGGTGAGTTAGTTACTGAAAAAAGTGGTGTTTTAAATCTTGGTGTTGAAGGAATGATGCTTAGTGGAGCTGTAGGAGCATTAGGAGCTGTCTTATGGCTTGAGAATCCTTATTTTGGGATAATTGCTGGAGCTATGTCTGGATTATTTATGGCATGTATTTTTTCTGTATTTACGATTAATTTTATGACTAACCAAGTTGCGACAGGTCTAGGGTTAACAATTTTTGCTACCGGACTAACTGGTCTAGCAGGTGCGCCGTTAGTTGGAAAAACAATCCCTTCTCTACCAAAGATAGAGATATTCCTATTATCTGACATCCCCTTTATCGGTAATATTTTATTCAAACAAGATTTAGTTGCTTATTTGTCGATAGGCATAATTATTTTAATAACTTATTTCTTAAAATATTCTAAGCCTGGTATCATACTAAGAGCTGTTGGTGATAATCATACAAGTGCGCATTCAGTGGGATACCCTGTAAAAAAAATTCGTTGGTATGCAACATGTTTTGGTGGCATGTGTGCTGGCGTTGGTGGCGCATATATACCTCTGGTTTTAACACCCCATTGGTCAGAAGGAATGACAGCTGGTAGAGGATGGATTGCGCTAGCTCTTGTCGTTTTTGCATCCTGGATTCCTTGGAGAATAATTGTAGGCGCATTAATATTTGGAGGTATTACAATTGCTCAACTAGTTGGACAAGCTAGAGGGTGGGCAATTCCTTCTCAAATTCTTTCTATGATGCCATATTTAGCGACAATAATTGCCTTAACCATAATATCAAGTAGGATTTCTAAAAATAATAGTGTTGTTCCTGCTTCACTTGGTAAACCTTTTTTTGATACTCAATAAAAATGTCAAAATAAAATGCATTAAAAAAATTTAATCAAAAATTTAGTTTTTTTTATTGTTATTTTGTAGATTCATTCTAGAATTTTTAGATCAATTTAGGAGTTTGAAATGTTAAAATTTTGTAAACGTATTTTTTCACTGTTTGCACTAAGTGCATCAGTTATTTTTTTTATAGTCACTAATTCTTTTGCTAGTCCAACAAAAGTAGGCTTTGTATATCTTACAACACCTGGTGATCATGGGTGGACATACGCACACGAACTTGGAAAACAAATGGTTGAAAAACGATTTGGTAACGATGTTAAAATATCTGTTGTAGAAAATGTGCCTGAAGGTCCAGACGCGACACGTGTAATTAGAGAATTAGCAAAACAAGGTAATGAAATTATTTTCACAACATCATTTGGTTACATGGAACCTACATTAAAAGTAGCTAAAGAATTTCCAAATATAAAATTTGAGCATATTACAGGTTATAAAAGATCAAAAAATGTTGCCACTGGAAATATACGTTTTTATGAAGGTAGATATATTCAAGGTGTTGTTGCTGGTTTGATGACCAAAACAAACAAGATTGGATATATAGGTGCTTATCCAATTGCTGAGGTTATAATGGGGATTAACGCATTTGCACAAGGGTTAAGATCAGTAAACAAAGATGCATCTATTTCAGTGATATGGGCTAACACTTGGTATGATCCTGTTAAAGAAGCTGATGCTGCCAAGGTACACATAGCAGAGGGTGCCGATATTTTAGCTCAGCATACAGACTCACCTGCTATGCTTCAAATTGCAGAAAAGAATGGTGCTTTAGGTTTTGGTCAATCTACCGATATGTCAGCGTTTGCACCAAAAGCTCAATTATTTGCTTCTGAAAATAATTGGGGACCTTACTACATCAAAAAAATCGAACAACTACAGAATGGTAAATGGAATACAGGTGATGGGCCTGATCATTGGGCTGGAAATGAATGGGGAGGAATTAGCTCCGATATGCTTACAATTTCTAAATTCCAAAATATGCCTGATGCAGTTGCCAAAAAGGCGGAAGAGGCTGTTAATGGGATTAAGAACGGCTCTATCAAAATTTTTGCAGGACCATTAGTTGATAATACTGGTAAAGAAATTATTCCAGCTGGTAAAACTCTTGATGATGGCGCTTTGTGGGGCATGAACTACTACCTCAAAGGTGTTAATGGAAAAGTTCCTGGTTAATTAAAATGTTGGGTAGCCATAGTGATATGGCTACCTTCCAAATTTCAATGTTCTCCAAACCCCAAAAAAAATGCTTTTTAATATTTTTTTTCCTTATACTAAATATTTTCAACACATCAAGTTTTGCAAAAGTTAATGTTTCTGAAGTTACTAATGAAATATTTATTTTAGATATTTATGGAAAACGGTATGTTTTAGATAATACAAAACAAATAAAAAAAGGCGATTATTTAAAGACTAGAAAAAAACCTGCCTATATAATACTCAATGATAAAACAAAAATTTGTTTAGCTGCTAATACCTCTCTTAAGATATTAAATGTAAAAAATATAGATGATAAAATTGAAATTTCATTAGATTTTAATAAGGGAGTTTTATTATTAGAAATGAATGAAGATCAATCTAATATTTACAATCTGCATTTTTCTTCTTACCAATTGAATGACTTAAGAAGTGATATTATATTGTCTAACAAAAAGAAAATGGAATTGATTAATTTTGAAGGACAATTAAAGTTTTATTCAAAAACTTCTAAAAAAAATAATAAAGCTGAAGCTTACAAAGCTTATGAATTGATGCCTAACGCGGACATGAAAATTTCTTATGAGATTTTAAATTTAGATCAATTCAACCAAAAATTTCATGGTGACTGTGAGAAAGTGTTACCACAATTTACTACAACAAAGAATAAAAAGTGGGAAATGCAATATGGCTGTATAACTCAAAATGGCAGACTAGTTTGTGGCAATCGCTACAAATAATATAATTAAAAATTTAAATAAATAATTCTTACAGCTATAAAAGCTAGAAGTATCAAAGTAATTTTATCAAATTTTTCCTTTGAAACACTTTTAGCAATCCAGGATCCTATAGGCATAAATGATAGTAATACAATTGTTGAAACTAAGCTTGCTATAATAATTTCAAAGTTTAAAAAATCATAATAATATAAAGTTGGCATTTGGAATATTGACATCACTCCAAAATAAACAGAAATTGTTGGTATAAACTGGTTACGTTCTAATTTCATGGCATTTAAAAATGTTATTGAAATTGGTGCAGACAATCCAGCAGTCCCTTGAAGGACTCCACCTGCAGCTCCTAGAATGAATACTAACTTAGTTGCTTTTTCATACATTAATTTCCAGGATGGAACAATTAGCTTAAGAAAAATATAAATAATTACAATGAAGGCAACTGATAAAGTTAAAATTTTTATTGATAGTTTTGCTAGTAAAATTGTTCCAACAAAAGCTCCTATACCCCCTCCTACAGCGAAAGAAACAGTAAAAAAAGATGGAAGAATAGTTTTACGAAATTGATAAATTTGACCTATATTTGTTAATAAATTAGGTATTACCATAATTATTACAGCTACTCTTACATCATAAAACGCAGCAATAACAGGAATAGTAACAATAGGTGCGCCCGCTCCAGTTGCACCTTTAAGAATTCCACCTAGGGCAAAAGCAATTAATATAGCTATTATTGTTATTGTATCAAAAATCAAAAGAAAGAAACTTTAAAGTTTTAAAACTAATTTTCCAAAATGTTGATTATCTCTCATGAAACTTAGAGCGTTCTCAACATCCTTAAAATCAAATACCTTTTCTACTGGCAGAGATAATTCTCCAGACACTACTAAATTCTCAAAATCATTCCACATTTTTGAGTAAACATCTCTTATTTCATCTATCGACCTAGTACGAAAAGTTACGCCTTCGTAATTTATTCTTCTCAGAGCATGAATATCACAATTAAAGTCTGTACTACCACCAGCTAACCTTCCAACATTAACAATCTTGCCTTTAATTTTGGTAGCCTGCATGTTTTGATTTACAGTATATCCTGACAACTGATCAACAACTAAATCTACGCCTTGACCGTCAGTTGCAGATAAAACTTGATTTACCCAGTCTGAATCTTTTGAATTTAAAACCAAATCAGCACCTAATGATTTTAATTTTTCAAATTTATTTGCTTTTGTTGAAGTCCCTATTACAATTTTAGCTTCTAGATATTTTGCTATTTGCAAGCCCATCAAACCAACGCCTGAACTTGCTCCTTGAATTAAAATTGATTGTCCTTTAGTAAAATTTCCAACAGTTAATATTGCATTATGCATAGTAGCAAGGGCTATAGGATAAGTGCTTGCTTTTAAATAATCCATATTATTATTTGGAATTTTTATAACTCTTCCATGATCAGCGACAGCGTATTCAGCCCAAGCTGATGATCCAGAACACATAACCCTGTCACCGACAGAGTAACCTTTAACGTCATTACCAAATTCAACTACCTCACCTGAAAACTCCATACCAACAATGGTTCCAGGCCCTCCAGAAGCTCCATGAGCACCTCCATCAGCAACAACTAAATCGGCTCTGTTCAATCCACATGCATAAACTTTAACAAGAATTTCATTGTGTTTAGGTGTAGGTGTCTCTACATCTTTAACACTCACACCTTCTTTAGTGACTACAACAGCTTTCATTATAAGCCCTTTCAATTAAATTATGATCTAGCTTCCTTTAGTTTATTCCCTATACCCTCAGCATATATTCTTATATCACTTGCTAAAGTTGCTAAATCATATCCGCTAGAGAGCTTCTCTTTTAGATAAGATGGAGATAAACAATGTATTCCAACTTTTATATTATTTTTTTTACATGCATTTTCTATTTTTTTAATTGCATCAATCATTTCAGGCTCTTGTCTATCTAAACCTGGTTTATAACCCATTGAAATACTGAGATCAGACGGTCCAATATAAATTCCTGTCAAACCCTCAGTAGCTGCTATTTTTTCAACATTTTCTAAAGCTTCAACTGTTTCTATCATAGCAAATGAAATAATATTATCATTGGCTTCATCATGATAGTTAGGGCCGTGAACCATCATAGCTCTTGTTGGTCCAGAACTTCTATATCCTAATGGCGCGTATCGAGTAGCACCAACAAAATTTATAGCGTCGTCAGGCGTGTTTATCATAGGGCATACAATACCTAACGCTCCTGCATCTAGAGCTTTCATTATTATACCAGGTTCATTCCAAGGGACTCTTACCATTGGTGTTTTTCCAGAACCAGATATAACTTGGAGCATATTAAGTGCTGCCTGATAATCAACTAAACCATGCTGCATGTCTATTGTTATTGAGTCGAAGTCATTCATTGACATCATTTCGGCCGTGACTGTGTTAGGAATAGAACACCAAGCATTAATAGCACCTTTACTATTCTCCCAACAATTTCTTAAAGTTTGTTGTTTCATTATGTTATCTCCTACAAAACATTTTTATTAATAATTACGTCTGGATCTACTTTGTTATCAAATACATCAAGTACATTTTGAACAGCTTGTTTTGACATTCTTATAGTTGCTTCTTGTGTAACTCCTGCAATATGGGGAGATAGAAGAATATTATCCAAACCAAAAAGAGGATTTGATGATGTTGACGGTTCGTCATCATAAACATCTAGGCCAGCTGAACGAATTTTGTTATTTGTTAAAGCATCGTATAATGCTTTTTCATTCACTATACCGCCTCTTGCACAATTTATTAAAATAGAAGTACTTTTCATCGCATCAAACTCTTGAACTGAAAACATGTCAGTAGTTTCTTTTGTCTTTGGACAATGCAACGTCACGGCATCCATTTGAGGTAAAATATTTCTAAAATCGTCTACATAGTGAGCGCCAGATCTTTTTATGTCTGAATCATCGACGTATGGATCATAAACATAAACATTCATATCAAAAGCCAAAGCTCTTTTTACTAATTTTGATCCTATTCTACCATATCCAATGACAAGTAAACTTTTTTCAGCAAGATCCCATGCTCTTATATTCCAGCGAGTAGTCCAGTCAGCTTTCCTTGCAAATTCATCATAATAAAATACATTTTTAGAAAGAGCTAACAACATGAACATGGCATGCTCTGCAACAGAAATCATATTTGAATGCGCAGCTATTGCAAGTGGGATATTACAATCATTTAAAGCGTCCACATCTACAGAATCATAACCAACACCGTGTCTAGAAACTACTTTCAAATTTTTTGAGTTTTCAATAATTTTTCTAGAAATATTAGCAGTCCTAACAGTAATACCATGAACATCTTTTGCAGCTTCCAAAATTTCATTTTCATCTGCTGACATTATTGTAATGGGTTCAATATCATCTCTCGCCAATAATAATTTTTTCCCTTCTTCATGAAGGCCTTGAACCATCAGAACTTTCTTTTTATTAGAAGAGTTTTTATTGATCATTAGTTCCTCCCAAAACATTGCGAATAATTATATCATAATATGAAATTAAAAAATAATTAACTTGTAAACTTTAGATAAAATGACAATTTTTACAAATAATATTTATTTGTAAATTTCATTGAAATTCTAAAGGAAATATTAGATGATAAATTATTATAAACTTAACTAGAAAAATGAAACCTAGATCTTTTATACGTAAAGTTGGTTTTGGTCTCAGACCAGAAGAAAAACTTCCTCAAGATCCACTTAATTGGGCAAAATCCCAAATGAAATCTGTGCCAAAATTAATTTGGCCAGGTAAAATTTATTCTGAAAAAGAAATGCTTGATATTCGTGTAGATTTTACGACACAAGAAGATAAAATTCAAAAAACTGAAAAGAACCCAGCTAAAGCAAAAGTTGAAAGAAATAAATTATATAGAAGTTCTGGACGACGTTATTTTGAAAGCTATGAGTTAGCAATCAGGCATCATCAAGCTGTTTATGGGAAACAACCTGTCTTTGAGAGGTTTTGGCATTTCTGGGGTAATCATTTTACGATAATTGATAAAAATAAATTACCCATCTTCAATACTGGCCCAATGCAAAGAGACCAATTAAGGCCGTTAATGACTGGAAGATTTGCGGATATGGTCTATAACATCACTTTAAGCTGGCCAATGATAAAAAGCTTGGATAATTTTAAATCAAGAGGCCCAAATTCCAAATTTAATACATATAGGCGTGCTAAAAACAAACCTGAAAAAGGGTTAAATGAAAACCATGGACGTGAATTATTAGAACTTCATACTATTTCACCAAATTCAGGCTACACTCAAAATGATGTTATAAATACTGCATACATTATGACAGGATGGGGATTTACTGATGGGAAAAAAGGTGTTGAAGGTAAAAACATAGGTTATCAAGGAAGCCTTCACGAGCCAGGAACACATACAGTTCTTGGAAAAAAATATAAATCAGATGGTTTTAGTTCAAAAACAAAAGGTAAAAATCAATTACGTGATCTTGTAGAAAATCTTTGTGCAAGTGAGGATTGTAGGAATTTTATAGCTTGGAAATTATGCAGACATTTTATTTGCGATGATCCAAAACCAGGAATGGTTAAAATAGTTACGGACGCTTGGGAGAACTCAAAAGGGATGCTCCCCGATATTCATCAAGCTGTAATTGAAGCGACCTGGAAATTTGGTAAATCAAACGATAAATTCCTATCACCAGAAACATGGCTTATTCAAGTTGCAAGGATGACTGGAGCTGACTGGCCTGGTAATCCAAAAGTTTTTGAATATGATTTCAAATCAAAACTTAATTATAAACAAAAAAAAATTAAAAATATTCTTGCAGAACTTGGTCATCTCCCTTTTAGAGCAAAACAACCTAATGGTTTCCCCGATACAAAAAATGAGTGGTTATCGCAAGAATTTTTAGTAAGAAGAATTGCTTTAATAAATAACCCTATACAAATTGGGTTAAAAATAAATTCATCTTTGATAGATATTTCCAAAACAGTCGTTGAACAAAATTTTGATGAACCTGAAAAGTTTATTAACCTTTTAAATTCTTTAGAATTACATAAGGAAAAAAGCAAATCTTTAATTTCAATTTTGTGTAGTGGAAAGGTTTTGAAAGCATGAGAATATCAAGGCGTATTTTTTTAGCTGGTTCAACTTCGCTAATTTTAACAGCACCACTCTTATCAAAAGCAATTGCTGCAAATCAAACAAAAAATAATCTTGTTATAATTATGCTTCGTGGTGGTATGGATGGATTAACTGCCGTACCATTTATTGGTAATAATATATTGACCAAAGCAAGACCCGATATAGGTGTAAGTAAACCTATTCCCATTAGTGCAAATTTTGCATTACACCCAATGTTAAAAAATTATAAATCCCTATGGGATCAGGGAAAAGCATCTATATTTCATGCATCATCCATACCTTACACTGGAAGATCTCATTTTGAAGGTCAATACTTAATGGAGAGTGGAGGCACTCAGCCGTATTTTGATAAAACAGGTTGGATTGGTAGAGCTTTAGAAGGAGCTGGTTTAAAAGGTTTATCTATATCACTACCTATGCCACTAATTTTAAGAGGTGGCAAAGATCTTGACAGCTTTATGCCCTCTAAAAATCGATTGCCAAATGATGAAGTATTACAATTATTACATGAAGATTATCAAGATGATAAGATGCTACAAGAAGTTTTGAGTACTATCCGAAAAAGACCTATTGCTATGATGGAGCCTAAATCAAGATCTGATAGAGATATGAAAGGGTTAGCCAAAATTGCTGCACAGCAGCTTTCAGATCCAGCAGGTCCAAGTGTTGCAATTTTTGATATTGGTGGGTTTGATACTCATGCTGATCAAGGAGGAGACTATGGAGAACACGCAAGACAGTTAAAACAGTTTGACAATGTTATTGGAACATTAAGAAATCAGATGGGCAAAACTTTTGATAATACAATTATTGCTTCACTAACTGAGTTTGGTAGAACTATGTCACAAAATGGCGGATCTGGTACAGAGCATGGGTATGGTACAGCAATACTTATGGCAGGAGGTTTATTGCCAAAATCACGAATAATTAGCGACTGGCCTGGGCTTGAAAAAAAGAATTTATTTGAAGGAAGAGACCTTAATTCCTCTATTGACGCAAGAGCAGTATATGCTTCGATTTTAGCAAGAGTTTTAGAGAGTGATCATAAAAAAATTGTTAAAGATGCTTTTTTTGAATCTAATTTACCCGATATGACAAAACGCATTTTTAGTTAATTAACTAATATTGATTTTATTAAAATATTGCCTATAAGAAACATAACAACCAATAAGATTAGAAACAGGGTATTTAGTAACTTGTTTGCTTCAATAAAATAAGAGTTCCACGAAGAAGTTCTGTATTTAAAACAATATCTGCATTAAATGAACATCAATTATCTCTCCAAATTTTTTTCCAACGTTTTTCATCGTTCCAATATTAGAAAAACCTAACTTTTTGTGCAAATGGACACTTGCCTCAGATTTTCCTGCTATTCTTGAAACTAAAGTTCTAAAGTTTTTTTCTTTTCCAATTTCAATTAGTCGTTTCAAAATATTAAAACCAATCCCCTTAGAATGAAAACCTGGATCTACATAAAATGAAATTTCCCCTGTTCCAGAGTAAGCACATCTATCAGACCAAGGACTAATTGAACCCCAAGCGAGAACTCTCCCATTTTCCCGAGCAACAATGACTGGATGTTTTTCATCATGTGACTCAAACCAACCAAGTTGGGATTGGGTAGTTTTTCTATCAGTATCAAAAGTTGCAGAAGTGTTTTCTATAGCCCAATTGTATATTTCAACAATCCTCTTCAAATCCTGCTTTGTTGCAATATTTATTTGTAGTTCAATATCCATTAGAGTAACTCAAAATAAAATTACTTTAATTAATATTAGTGACTAAAAAAATAAAATACTATTTTAAAATTTTTTAATGAAGTGACAGTCAAATTCAATCCATTTGTAACTCGGAGAACGTGGTGCCCGGGGGCGGATTCGAACCACCGACACGAGGATTTTCAGTCCTCTGCTCT
>Ga0255755_1002036_pt1 | contig 17098 bp, 17 predicted proteins | sample 011ome_18_FD_179955 | JGI IMG/M metagenome (GOLD analysis project Ga0255755, IMG submission 179955) | Coastal salt marsh microbial communities from the Groves Creek Marsh, Skidaway Island, Georgia - 011501BT metaG (version 2) | ecosystem: Environmental > Aquatic > Marine > Intertidal zone > Salt... | reverse complement strand
ACCCGGTAAGGCGTACCCCGTAAACGGTGTGTGTTTGCCTTGACTGCGCAAGCGGTCATCGCTGACCACCCATTCATCATGTGGGTTGTAAATACAAATATCCGCGACGCCACCCACCACGATTCGACCGATGCTGTCTTGCAAGCTCCCTAGGCTTTGTCCCAAGACACTGGCTGGTCCGCGGGTCAGCGCGCGCAGCACGGTGATATCAGGCACGCCATCGGCCTGCCCCCATTTGAGGGCCAGACTGAGCAACAACTCGACCGCCGTTGCCCCCGGCTCGGCTTGCGCAAAGGGCAGGTTTTTAGCATCAGCTTCAACGGGGTTATGGTCGCTGACCAGCGCGTCAATTGTGCCGTCTGCCAAACCGGCGCGCAAGGCATCACGGTCAATTTGCTGACGCACCGGCGGTTGAAGGCGCAGGCGCGCATCGTAGTACCCCATGTCGACGTCAATGAGGTGCAGGTTGTGCACGCTCACATCGCAGGTAATTGGCAAACCCTCGACTTTGGCTTTGCGAACGAGTTCAAGGCCCTTTGCACTGCTGATGCGGCACAGGTGAACGCGCGCGGGCGTGCCACGCAACAGCTCAAAAATGGTTTCGAGCGCAATGACTTCAGCGGCGACAGGCACACCCGACAGGCCCATACGGGTCGCCAGCGGCCCACTGGCGGCCACGCCTTGGCCCAACCAGTAATCTTGCGGCCGCAGCCAGACACTGTAACCAAACGACGCGGCGTATTGAAACGTTCGCTGCAACACTTGGGTGTTTACGATAGGCACGTCTGCCTGACCAAACCCCACGCAACCGGACTCGGTTAATTCAGCCATCTCAGTGAGTACTTCACCTTTGAGGCCACGCGTCAAAGCACCCAGCGGGAACACACGCGCTTGCCGCAATTTCTTGGTCCGAAACTTCAACATGTCCACCAAACCAGGCTCATCCAGCACGGGGTCAGTATCGGGTGGGCAGACCAGCGACGTAACGCCACCCGCGACGGCGGCGGCCATCTCCGACTCCAGCATGGATTCATGCTCAAAGCCGGGCTCACGCAAACGGGTGCAAAGATCTATCAGCCCCGGAGCGACGACGGTACCGCTCGCATCAATGGTTTTTTCAGGTGTGAAGTCGTTGATGGTGTCACCCATGGCGACAATGCGACCCGCCGCGATGGCGATATCTTGATTGGCATCAAGGCCGCTGGCGGGATCAATCACGCGTCCGGATTTAATGAGTATTTTCATGGTATTCAAACTCGGCTAAGTTGAGCGTGTGATGAGGCTTTAGGCATCATGGCTGGCAACAATTGACATCACAGCCATGCGCACCGCGATACCAAAGGTCACTTGTGACAGGATCACGGCTTGCGGTCCATCGGCCACTGCGGATGCAATTTCGACTCCACGGTTGATAGGGCCTGGATGCATGACGATGGCATCTGGCTTGGCCCATTGCATGCGCTCGGGCGTGAGGCCGTAGCTCTTAAAAAACTCTTGTGCAGAGGGCAATAAGGCACCACTCATCCGCTCATTTTGGAGACGGAGCGCAATGACCACATCAACCCCACTGATGCCTTCCCGCAGGTCGTGGCAGACGCGTGCGCCCATTTGCGTCATGTCACCTGGCACCAATGTTTTAGGCCCCACAACACGCACATCGGGACAGCCCAGTGTGGTGAGTGCGTGAATATTAGAGCGCGCAACACGCGAGTGCAAAACATCGCCAACAATCGCAACGCTCAGGTTTGAAAAGTCGCCTTTGAAATGGCGAATCGTGTACATATCGAGCAACGCTTGCGTGGGGTGCGCGTGCCGACCATCACCGGCGTTCACCACGTGGACGTGTGGCGCAACATGCTGGGCGATTAAGTAGGGGGCGCCTGACTCGTTATGGCGGACCACAAAAATATCGGCAGCCATCGCGGACAGATTGTCGATGGTGTCGAGCAGGCTCTCACCTTTACTTGCAGACGAACGCGCGATATCGAGGTTGATGACGTCAGCACTTAGACGTGTCGCCGCGATGTCAAAGGTGGTGCGCGTGCGTGTGGAATTTTCAAAGAACAGATTGAATACGCTCTTGCCGCGCAGCAAGGGAACTTTCTTGACCTCACGATCGCTGACGCTGACAAAATTAGCTGCGGTATCCAAAATATGAGTCAGGACTGCTTTCGACAAGCCTTCGGTCGACAACAAATGAATCAGCTCGCCGTTGGCATTGAGTTGTGGGTTTCGTTGGAGGCGCATGGGGGCCTTTTCTGTCTGATTAATAGGGCTCGTTAGATATTCAGTCGGCAATCGCTTCCACATCAAAGGTCAACTGACCCTGCGGGGTTCGCGACAACTCAAGCAACTGTGTGGCCGGCAGCTCGGCACGCGCGATCGCGACGTTGGCCTCGACCGGTAATTCGCGCTGACCGCGATCCACCAGCACCGCCAATTTCACGGCAGCGGGTCGACCGTAGTCAAACAACTCGTTTAAAACCGCTCGAATGGTGCGCCCGGTGTAGAGCACATCGTCGATCAACCAAACCGTGGCACCGTTGACTTCAAAAGGCAACTGAGTTTGTACCGTCATCGAGCTGAGGCCGCGGGTTGAGAAATCGTCGCGGTGCATGCTGCTCGATACCACACCTGCCTCACCCTCCAAATCCAAGTCAAGCTGCAAGCGACGCGCCAGCCAAACGCCACCCGACGCGATACCCACCAAGCGAATGGGCGTTGCGCTGTCAGTCACGACGGTGCGCATGTGTGACAACAACGATTGGTACAAAGCTTCCGCGTTGAGCTCGTTCGCGGGGATTGTTTTTAAAGGGGTGTGGTTCACGGCAAACTCCGCAGAAATTGTTCCAGAATTATGCAGGCAGCCGCGGCATCTGCGTCGCGTGCGCCCAGACCAATCGCCTCGGTTGTGGTGTATCGCTCATCGGTTTCAAATACGGGCAAATTGAAGCGTCCCTGCAATTGCCGTCCAAAACGTTGGGCGGCCACGGTGTTTTCATGCGGCGCGCCATCGGGATGGCGAGGCACGCCAATCACCAGCGCCTGCGGTTGCCACTCGGCGATATAAGCGCTGATACGTAACCATTTGGCGTCGCCCTGCGCGGCAATGGTACCGAGGGGGGTCGCACTGCGTGTCAACCGGTTACCACTGGCAACCCCCGTGCGTTTTTCGCCGTAATCAAAGGCCAAAAACAACTGCACATCCGACGCTAGCTGAGGCGGCATCGGCTGCGTGGTCATCAGGCGTGCCCTGCCTCGCCGTGCAACATACCCGCATCCAGCCCCAGTAACCCCATGGCACGGGCGTACCGCTGCTCGGGCGGGGTATCAAAAATAATGGCGTGGTCGGCTTGCACTGTGAGCCAGGCGTTTTCGGCCAACTCGGATTCCAGTTGCCCCTTGCCCCACGTGGCATAACCCAACGTCACCAACGCTTTCCTGGGGCCCGCGCCTTCGGCCATCGCCTCCAGCACATCTTTTGAGGTGGTCATCTCCAACCGGGCGGGGCTTGTATTGACCTCACCATCCGGTTCCGATTCAGATTCGGATTCGGATTCGGATTCATCGATGGGATCTTGTTCGGGTGCTGTTTCTGAGGATTCACCTTTGATCACCAGAGTGGATGAGTAAACCGACTCACCGCCCTGCCCCATGGGCTCATGCAGGACGAAACCGCGCTCGGTCTGCACGGGACCGCCCAAGAAAACAGGGGCATCCGACAAATCGGTACGGTTGAGGGTGAGGGCAATCTTTTCGAACAAGCCGGATAGCAGCAGATCGCTGGGCTTGTTGATGATGAGGCCTAATGCACCCCGTTCGTTATGCTCGCAAACATAGACCACACTGTGCTCAAAAAGCGCATCCTCTAATCCGGGCATTGCGATTAGAAAATGATGGGTAAGGTCAATCGCGGCAGAATCTAGGGACATGAGTCTATTTTAAGCGCAGAGCCGTGTACCCTTGCGCGCCCGGATAACCAGATTTGGAAGGTTTTGTATGACAAAGCGGAAGTTCGCCAAGGGCTTGATGTGGTTCAGACGCGATCTGCGTGCCACCGACAACGCAGCGCTCTACCACGCCCTCAAATCGTGTGACCAGGTGGTGTGCTTATTCGTTTTTGATAAGGCCATCCTGGACCCACTGCCGAAGCTAGACCGGCGCTTGGCATTCATTCACGCCAGCCTCTCAGACCTGAACCAGCAACTTGCGGACATGGGTGGCGTCGATACCGCGCCAGTGCTGACCACCCATGACATCGCAATGAAGGCGGTGCCCCGTATCGCCACCGCGTTGGGTGTGCAGGCGGTCTTTGCGAACCATGACGATGAGCCGGATGCCTTGGCGCGTGACGCCCAGGTATTGGGACATTTGGCCCATGCAGGCGTCCTGTTTCAAACCTTCAAAGATCAGTGTATTTTCGAACGCAGCGAGGTTTTGACACAAGCCGGACGTTCGTTCGGTGTGTTCACGCCCTACAAAAACGCATGGCTCAAAAAGCTGGAGCCCTACTACCTCAAGCCATATCCGACCGAAAAATACGCCCCTCAACTGGCCCGCGCCAACCAGATACCGGCGCAATTGCAATCGCTCACCTCAATGCCCAGTTTGGCGCAGATGGGCTTTGAAGACATCGACTTGTCGGCTCAAAAAATTGAGCCGGGTAGCAGCGGTGCAGCGAAGCTACTGGCAGACTTTTTACCGCGCATGACGAAGTACAAAGAGACCCGCGACTTCCCCAGCGTGAAAGGCCCCAGCTACCTCAGTGTGCACTTGCGCTTTGGCACCGTATCGATTCGCGCGCTGGCGCAAGCGGCTTTTGATGGTCATGCACAAGGTAATGTGGGCGCGAGCACCTGGCTGGGCGAGCTGATTTGGCGTGACTTTTACATGCAGGTTTTGCACCACCACCCCCACGTAGCTAAGCGGGCGTTTAAACCTGAGTACGATGCCATCAAATGGGAAACTGGTGCCACCGCCAAGATCCTTTTTGAAGCCTGGTGCAAAGGACAAACGGGCTACCCCTTGGTTGATGCAGCCATGCACCAAATTAACCAAACAGGTTACATGCACAACCGCTTACGCATGGTGGTGGCCAGTTTCCTGACCAAAGATTTGGGAATCGATTGGCGTTGGGGCGCCGATTATTTTGCTGAAAAGCTAATTGACTTTGACTTATCTGCCAACAACGGCGGTTGGCAGTGGGCCAGTTCCAGCGGCTGTGATGCGCAACCCTATTTTCGAATCTTCAACCCCACCAGTCAGAGTGAAAAATTCGACCCGCAAGGCAAGTTCATCCGCCGCTATTTGCCTGTCTTGGCAGCGCTACCCGACAAGGCCATCCATGCGCCGTGGTTGGCGACACCAGTTGACCTCATGGCAGCGGGCGTCGAGTTGGGGGTGAATTACCCCCGTCCGATCGTCGACCACGCGACTGCGCGGACGACCACATTGGCGCGGTATGCCGTGGTCAAGAAGAATGCAACGACCTGAGTCGACCGCTCAGATTTGCACCATTTCAAAGTCTTCCTTGCGAGCACCACACTCGGGGCAAGTCCAGTTCATGGGGACATCCGCCCACTTGGTGCCCGCGGCCAAGCCATGGTCGGGCGCGCCCTCGGCCTCGTCGTAGATCCAGCCACAAATCAGGCACATCCAAGTCGTTGTATCGCTCATATTGTTCTCAAAACCGTGTCATAGAATGTCCTTATTGTATCGGCCCAACCACCCGAGGCGATACGCCGCTGAAGGCTTCTTGACTGGCCCCCGTGAAACTCATAACGTCCATCAATGAGCACCGATTTAACCGACCCCGTTGACCCCCCCATCGAGGGTGGCCCTCCCCGTGAGGGCAACACCATCGCCCAGCAACTCACACTGCCGTGTGTGCTGTCTTTCAATGCGAACGACCCGACGGGCGCAGGTGGCTTGGCGGCGGACATTGCGGCAATGGGCTCGGCATCGGTACACATGCTGCCAGTCGTTACGGCCGTGTTGATACGCGATACCACCGACATACAAGATCATGTCGCCCTTGAAGAAGAGACCGTCACCGACCAAGCGCGGATGGTTTTGGAGGACATTCCTGTCGCCAGTATCAAAGTGGGCTTTTTGGGTAGCCCCGAAAACGTCAGTGCTGTGGCGCAAATTGCCAACGACTACGCGGACATCCCCGTGGTCGCCTACATGCCCAGCATTACCTGGATGGATGAGTTGGCTTTGGATGCCTATCTCGATGCCTTCACTGAGCTGATGCTGCCGCAAACGGCCGTACTGGTGGGCAACTACAGCACCTTATGCCGCTGGCTGTTGCCTGACTGGGACCACGAGAAACCGCCCAGCCCGCGTGATGTCGCGAGAGCCGCGCAGGTGCATGGTGTGAGCTACACCCTGGTCACCGGCGTGAATGCGCCCGGCCAATTCTTAGAAAACCACTTAGCCTCACCCGAGAGTGTCTTGGCAACCGCCCGCTTCGAGCGCTTCGATACCACTTTCGTCGGTGCAGGGGAAACTCTGTCGGCTGCGCTGACGGCGCTCCTGGGCGCCGGCGAGGACTTGCAAAACGCTTGTGCAGAAGCACTCACTTACCTGGATCAGAGCCTTGATGCGGGTTTTGCCCCTGGCATGGGACTGGCAATCCCCGATAGACTCTTCTGGGGCCGTGGCGACGAGGACGAGGTTATCGGCCCTGCCGCGTCTGAAGCCGAAATAGACGGCATCGACCTCGGCGACTTCCCTTTGGACGACACCAAACACTAACGCTTTCTTTTTGTTCTAAACGAATCAACTCCTATCTATGAGCCAAAACGACGTCTTATTCGATCGCGCCAAACAGACCATTCCCGGCGGTGTGAATTCCCCTGTGCGCGCCTTCAAAGCGGTTGGTGGTACGCCTCGCTTCGTCACAAAAGGCGATGGCGCCTACTTTTGGGATGCCGATGGCAAACGCTACATCGACTACATCGGCTCATGGGGGCCCATGATTTTGGGTCATCGACACCCTGCCGTCACGGCGGCGGTTCTGGCCGCGGTTGAGCAAGGATTATCTTTCGGCGCTCCGACCGAACGCGAGGTGGAGTTGGCGGAAGAGATCATCAAACTGGTGCCCTCCATTGAAATGGTGCGCCTGGTCAGCTCCGGCACCGAAGCTGGCATGAGCGCGATTCGCTTGGCCCCGGGCGCAGCAAAATCATCAAGTTCGAGGGCTGTTACCACGGACATGCCGACGCCTTGTTGGTCAAGGCCGGCTCTGGCCTCGCCACCTTTGGCAACCCCACCAGCGCAGGTGTGCCACCCGAGGTGGTTCAACACACGATGGTGCTTCCCTTCAACGACATTGAGGCGCTAGAGGCGGCCTTTGCAGCCTACGGTGATGACGTAGCCTGTCTGATGATGGAGCCGGTCGCCGGCAACATGAACTTTGTGCGCTCAAGTGTGCCATTCATGAAGCGCTGCCGAGAACTTTGCACCGCGCACGGCGCGATTTTGGCTTTCGACGAGGTGATGTGTGGTTTCCGCGTCGCGTTGGGCAGCGCGCAAAGCCTCTATGCGAAAGAGATTCCAGGCTTCGAACCCGATATGACGGTGATGGGCAAAGTGATCGGTGGCGGCATGCCACTCGCAGCGTTCGGCGGCAAACGCGAAGTCATGTCACACCTCGCACCCTTGGGTGCCGTCTACCAAGCCGGCACACTGTCAGGCAACCCCGTGGCAACCGCTTGCGGTTTGGCGACCCTGCGGGAAATTCAAAAGCCAGGTTTTTTCGAAACCCTGCATGCACGCACCCGCGCGCTCATCGACGGTATGACCACCGAAGCGCGCGCAGCAGGCATCTCGTTTTGTGGTGACAGCGAAGGCGGTATGTTCGGCTACTTCTTCATGGACACGCTGCCGCAGAACTACGTGACCGTGATGACCACTGATGCAACGCGCTTCAACCGTTTCTTCCACCACATGCTGGATGAGGGCGTTTACTTTGCACCCGCCCTGTTCGAGGCAGGTTTCGTCAGCGCAGCGCACTCAGAGCAAGACGTTGCCGATACCGTTGCCGCGGCAAAGCGGGCGTTCGCCGCCCTGTAAACCACGAAGTCTCAGTGACGGAAGTGGCGCACGCCGGTGAACACCATCGCCACGCCCCGTTCATCGGCAGCGTCGATAACCTCTTGGTCCCGCATGGAGCCGCCCGGTTGAATAACCGCGGTGGCACCCGCATCGACGACAACATCCAGGCCATCACGGAACGGGAAAAATGCGTCACTCGCGACCACGGTGCCAGACAGTGTCAGCTCCGCGTGTCCCGCCTTGATACTGGCAATGCGGGCTGAATCCAATCGGCTCATTTGACCAGCGCCCACACCCATCGTCATGCCGTCTTTACAAAACACGATGGCGTTCGATTTGACGTAAGTTGCCACTTTCCAAGCAAACAAGAGGTCTTCCAACTGCTGCTGTGTCGGCTGTACTTTGGTCACGACCTTGAGGTCAGCTACTGTCAGCTCATGGTTATCAGCTGTTTGAATCAGCAGGCCTGAACCCACGCGTTTCACATCTTGGGCGTTTCGGCCACGAGCCCATGCGGTGTCTCCGGCAGCGTCTGGTAAATCAATCTGCAACACCCGAACGTTGGCCTTGGCTTTGAATACCGCCAACGCGGCTTCGCTATAGGCCGGCGCCATGAGCACTTCCACAAATTGCTGGCTGATCGCCTGCGCGGTGTTTTCATCCACCTCGCGATTCAAGGCAATGATGCCGCCGAACGCCGACGTGGGATCGGTTTGAAACGCCTTTTTATAGGCACCCGCGGCGTCAGCTGCCAACGCCACGCCACAGGGATTGGCATGCTTCACGATGACGCACGCGGCATCATCAAAGCTCTTGACGCACTCCCATGCGGCGTCTGCATCAGCGATGTTGTTGTAGGACAGTTCTTTGCCTTGCAGTTGCTTGGCGGTGACCAACGAACCCGGCGCGGGGTGCAAGTCCCGGTAGAAGGCGGCAGCTTGGTGGGGGTTCTCGCCGTAACGAAGGTCTTGCAGTTTCACAAAGCGGCCGTTTGATTGCCCAGGAAAAGTACTGAGCATTCCCGTCTCAAGATCAAAAGCGGAGAGGTAATCACTGATCGCAGCGTCGTAATTACTGATGCGGTTGAACGCCGCGACAGATAACGCGAACTTGGTTTTCGTACTGACAGCGCCGTGCGCTTTGAGTTCTGCAATCACGGTGTCGTACTGGTTGGCATCGGTCAGAACAGCGACGTCCTTCCAGTTTTTAGCGGCACTGCGCACCATTGCAGGGCCACCGATGTCGATGTTTTCGATGGCGTCTTCCAGCGTACAGCCGGCTTTTGCGACAGTGGCCTCAAAGGGGTAAAGGTTAACCACCAACAGGTCAATGGTCGCGATACCGTGGGTGGCTAACGCCGCCATGTGTTCAGGCATGTCGCGGCGGGCTAGCAAACCACCATGCACCTTGGGATGTAAGGTCTTGACTCGGCCATCCAACATCTCGGGGAAACCAGTCACGGTCGCCACCTCGGTCACAGGCAAGTCTGAATCGGCTAGCAGCTTGGCCGTCCCGCCGGTCGACAGCAGGCCAATACCCAGTTCGTGGAGCGCGCGCGCGAGCTCGAGGACACCCGCTTTATCGGAAACAGAAATAAGTGCGTTCATGGTTTGATTAACAGTTCAAAAAATAAAATGGGGCTTGCGCTGCCTTAGTCCAACAAACGGTGTTGAATCAATTTTTTGCGCAGGGTATTGCGATTCAATCCGAGCCACTGAGCGGCTCGTGATTGGTTTTGGTTGGCCTGTACCATCACGGCCTCAAGCAGAGGTTTTTCGACAACGCCAATCATCATGTCGTACAAGCCGTGGGGTTCACTGCCTGCCAGATCGGCAAAGTACGCTTCAAGGCTGGCGCGCACGTCTCTCTCAATGTCTTGTCTACTCATGCTGTTTTCTCACTGTGCAGCAACCAAGGGCTGCCATTCCATACCAAGCGCATCGAGACTGTCCGTGGCCCACGCGTCAAAGTAGGTCTCGACCGCTTCGAGCTGTGTCTCACAAGTGGTGATTTGATTGACACGGCGACGCAACAAATCACCCGCCGGCAGGTGCTGGGCGTACCAACCCAGATGTTTGCGGGCCGAACGCACGCCTGTGAACTCACCGTACAAGTCGTAGTGCTCATGCAGATGGGTGAGCATCCACGCGCGCATTGACCTAGCGCTGGGCGGGGGGGCATGCACACCCGTGCTCAAAAATGTGGCGATTTCTTGAAACAACCAGGGCTTGCCTTGAGCGGCTCGCCCAATCATCACCGCGTCGGCACCCGTTTGTGCCAAAACGGCCTTAGCGGATTCCGGCGACTGGATGTCGCCGTTTGCCACCACCGGTATGCGCACGCGCGACTTGATGTCGGCCACGGTCTCATGCTCGGCATAACCTTTGTAGCCTTGCTCGCGCGTGCGACCATGAATGGTCAGCATCTGAACACCTACTTGCTCAGCCGCAACTGCGAGTTGACGCGCATTTTTGGCGTGTGCTGCCCACCCGGTTCGCATCTTCAAGGTGACGGGTACGCCCTTGGGCTCGCAAGCTTTCACCACGGCAGATACGATTTCGATCGCCAGCGTCTCGTCTTGCATCAAAGCAGATCCCGCCCATTTATTGCACACCTTCTTGGCAGGGCAACCCATGTTGATATCGATGATTTGCGCACCACGGTCGATGTTATAGACCGCGGCTTCGGACATCATTTGAGCATCCGTACCCGCGATTTGCACGGCAATGGGTCCCGTCTCACCCGCGTGGTTGGCGCGACGCGATGTCTTGAGTGAGTCCCACAGATCTCGGCGTGACGTCACCATTTCACTCACGGCATAGCCTGCTCCCAGTTGCTTACACAACTGGCGAAACGGCCGGTCTGTCACGCCCGCCATAGGCGCCACAAACAAGTTGTTGCTGAGTTTGATTGAACCGATTTGCACGATGGGGGAAGCGGTGAAGTGCGGCGTCGTTGGTCAACGCGGCACCATTGAGGCTGCTGAAAATTTAAGCAGTATTGTACCTATACTCAACCCCATGGATGCTTGGCTCACCGCAACGATCAATTGGCTCAGCTTGCCGGAAGTGGGCCTCACCACACTCGGCTTGATCTCTTTTTTAGCTGCCACCTGGTTACCACTCGGCTCCGAGGCCGCGTTGGTTGGCTTGGTGGCCGTCAGCCCCGATCTGCTGTGGCCCGCGTGGCTTGTTGCGACACTTTGCAACACGCTTGGAGGCATGGTGAGTTGGGCACTAGGGGCCGGCTTACACCGACTGGTCGATGCAGATGGCAACCCCAAAACACCCAGCGGACGAGGCCTGCAGTGGGGCATGGCGCAGCTAGACAAAATTGGCCCTAAAGCCTGTCTACTGGCATGGGCGCCAGTCGTGGGCGACGTGATTTGTACCCTCGCGGGCTGGCGACAACTACCGCCCGTGGCGTGCGCGCTTTACATGGCGGTCGGCAAGGGTCTGCGCTATGGCGTGATCCTTGCCGGCACCGCCTCGTGGTTTAACTACTGAATAAGAAGTTCAACACGTCCCCGTCCTTGACGACATAGTCTTTGCCCTCGGCGCGCATCTTGCCGGCATCTTTCGCACCCTGCTCGCCTTTGAATGCGATGTAGTCATCAAACGCAATGGTTTGCGCACGAATGTAGCCCTTTTCAAAGTCGGTGTGGATCACGCCAGCCGCTTGCGGCCCCGTATCGCCAACGCGAATCGTCCACGCGCGCACCTCTTTCACACCCGCCGTGAAATAGGTTTGCAAACCCAACAGCCGGTAGGCGGCACGGATCAACCGGTTCAGACCGGGCTCAGTTTGGCCCAATTCAGCCAAAAACATGTCGCGATCTTCATCAGACATTTCTGACATTTCAGCTTCCAGTTTCGCGCAGATGGCGACGACGGGCGCCTTTTGTGAGTCAGCGAATGCCACGAGGCGGTCTAATAACGCATTGTTCTCAAAACCGTCTTCAGAGACGTTTGCTACAAACATCGCTGGCTTGGCAGTGATGAGGAAGAATTGCTTCAACAGCGGCATCTCTTCCTTGGTGAACTCCAGTGTCCGCACCGGCTTGCCTTCGTTCAAAGCGGCCTCGCATCGCTCCAAAATACTGACCAATCGCACCGACTCTTTATCCCCAGAACGGGCTGTTTTGGATACCCGGTGCAACGCCTTTTCAACGGCGGCCAAATCAGCAAGGCACAACTCGGTCTGGATCACTTCGATGTCGGCGATCGGGTCAACCTTACCGGCCACGTGAACCACGTTGTCATCTTCAAAGCAGCGAACCACGTTCACGGTCGCATCGGTTTCGCGGATATGCGCTAGGAATTTATTGCCCAAACCCTCACCCGTGCTTGCACCAGCGACCAACCCGGCGATGTCAACAAATTCCACAATCGCCGGCACCACGCGCTCAGGACCAACGATGTCGCTCAATTGCTGCAGCCGGGAGTCAGGAACCTCCACCACGCCCACATTGGGCTCGATGGTGCAGAAAGGGTAGTTTTCAGCGGCTATACCCGCTTTGGTTAAGGCGTTAAAAAGGGTCGACTTACCCACGTTGGGTAGCCCCACAATGCCGCATTTCAAGCTCATGACAGTCCTCAATGTTCAGAACCGTGAGTTTAAGCGACTTCGCCCAGGTGGCCTTTCGGGGTATGCGGTGCAGGCTAGGGATCTGCCCACTTAGAATAGCGCCATGATCCAAGCGGGCAACATTCGCGTCCTCGGCGCCGGCATCACAGCGCATGCCACTGCTTTGCTGTTGTCTCAACAAGGCTGGCGCGTCCAACTGTCGGCCCCGCCCCAACGCCATCACGACGCCTCGGTTCGCGACATTCGTGCCTACGCGATCAATCACCGTTCACGTGCAACCCTCAGCGCCTGTGGCGTCTGGCCCGCGCATGACCAGGCCCCGTGGATCACCCCAGTACGTCAAATGCGGGTTTTCGGTGACACCACCGGTCAATTGTTTTTAGATCCACCCAGCATCAATCCACCGCAACTGACTGAGCCCCACGATCCGGTGGCGTGGATGGTTGAGGTCCCCGCGCTGGAAGACGCCTTGCTTGAAGCCTGCCAATCCAGCGATGGCATTGCAACCGATGGTGTTGACTCGACCCGTTCAACGATCACGCCAGACCTCACGGTCGTGTGCGAGGGACAGACCAGCACGCATGAGGGCTTTGAACGCCACAAAATCACTTACCCCCACCGCGCCATCGCAGCGCGGGTAAGGTCATCGCTGCCGCATGCGGGCGTGGCGCAACAGTGGTTTGATGGTGAACGCATCTTGGCTTTGCTACCAATCGGTGGCGCTACAGGAAGCGACTTGGCGGTGGTGTGGTCCGTGCCGACGGCTGAACAACAGCACTGGTTAGCGAACACGAGCGAAACCGGAACTGTACCGTTGGCGGCCGAGCTCACGGCACAGAGCCGAAACACCCTCGGTACGCTGCGCATGACTGCTGGCCCGGTCGGTTTCCCGTTATCTGTGGGGCAGGTGAACCGGTGGTTCGAGGGTCAGACCGTGTTGGTCGGCGATGCGGCGCACACCATTCACCCTTTGGCGGGACAAGGTCTCAATTTAGGCCTCGCCGATGTTCAAACCTTGGCTGACTGCTTGGCGACACGTCAACGCTGGGAAGCCGCCAGCGCGCCACGCCTGATGCGGCGTTACGAGCGACAGCGCCGAGCGGATACCCAAGCATTGCAATGGGCCACACATGGCCTGTTTCACTTGTTCACCAATGACCTGACCCGACAAACCCCCATGGCCTGGCTGCGTAACACCGGCTTGTCAGCATTCAATGCACTGCCGTCGCTCAAGCGGTGGGCGCAGCAGCAAGCCATGGGGAACTGACGCTTTGCGCGTTACTCCTACCCTCTTCACTTCAAACGGGATGCTCCACATGCTTTACGCTTCGCTTCAAACCCAAACAAAACGCCTGCGTGTCACGGCTGGCCACTGGCTACGCGCGATTGGCGTCACTTTGTTATTGATCAGCACGGCACAAGTTGCCACCGCGCAAGAAGCCAAAATCCGCGAAGCGTTGACCAAACGCTTACCGAACCTGCCCCCCATCAACAGCGTGACCAAAACCCCTATGTCGGGTTTGTACGAGGTTCGATTCGGGGAGACTGAATTGCTGTACACCGACGCCGCTGGCGACTACCTGCTGCAAGGGGTATTGGTCGACCTAAAAGCCAAGCGAAACCTCACCCAAGAGCGCATGGACCAGCTGAGCGCCATCCCCTTTGATCAACTGCCGTTCAAGGACGCCTTCACAATCAAGCGAGGTAATGGCAAACGGCAGATTGCGGTATTTGAAGATCCCAACTGCGGATTCTGCAAACGCTTTGAGCGCGATATGGTGAATGTCAACGACATCACCTTGCACATATTCTTATATCCAATTTTGGGCCCCGACTCGACCTTGAAATCCAAAGCAATTTGGTGTGCAAAAGACCGCGGCCAGGCATTCGAAGACTGGATGATCAACGAGGTGCCACTTGACACCAAAGCCACAAATTGCGATACAACCGCGCTTGACCGCAACATTGAATTTGGCAAAAAACACCGCATCTCAGGTACGCCCGCGTTGTTCTTTTCAGATGGCACGCGCGTTCCAGGCGCCATCTCCGCCGCTGAGGTCGAAAAGCGATTGGCTGCGATCAAATAAAGCATGCGCGTTCACTACACCGTCGACTTCGAGCGCCCCCACGCCCACCTGATTGGTGTGCGTCTACGCATCACACAACCCGCCAAACAGCAGCGACTCATGCTGCCCGTTTGGATCGCTGGCAGCTACCTGGTACGCGAGTTTTCGCAACACTTGCAAGGTATTCGCGCGCAACAAGGTCGGAAGGCATGTGAAATCAAGCAAAAGAGCAAGCACGAATGGGTGATCAAGACGGATGGCGAAACGCCGCTCACGGTGACCTACGATGTTTACGCGCTCGACGCATCAGTACGCACCGCTTACTTTGATCAAACACGGGCATTTTTCAATCCCACGAGCGTTTGCCTGCAGGTGCTTGGCAAAGCGGATGTGCCCCACCGCCTCACCGTTATCAAACCTACCGACCGGGCGCAGCGCCTGTGGCGGACCTCAACCGCACTGCCTGCCAAAGCCATTGACACCCGTGGTTTTGGCACCTACGAGGCTGAATGCTACGACACCCTTGCCGACAGCCCCTTCACGATTAGTGATTTTTGGCGCAGCCAATTCAAAGCACACGGCGTAACGCATGAGCTGGTGGTCACCGGTATCGGGAACAGTCAGCAGGCGGGTTTTGATGTTGCCAAGCTGGTGGCTGACACGCAGCGAATCTGTGAGACGGAGATTCGCTTTTGGCACGGCGAACACCCGCGCGGCCAGGTGCCCTTCGATCGGTATGTATTCATGCTCCACGCCAGCCACGACGGCTACGGAGGGTTGGAGCACCGGTTCAGCACGGCCCTCATTTGTCAGCGCTCAGATTTACCAACCGCAGACCCGAAAGCGGCGGAACCGAGTGAGGGCTACAGGCAGTTGCTGGGTTTGATTAGCCACGAGTATTTCCACACGTGGAACGTGAAGCGTCTTCGTCCGCAAGAACTGACGACGATTGACTTCACCCGAGAGAACTACACCGAGTTGCTGTGGTTTTTCGAGGGTTTCACCAGCTATTACGACGACTTGTTTTTGCAGCGGGCAGGCCTCATCAAACCCCAAAGCTACTTGGACTTGGTAGCCAAGACAATCAACCAGGTTGCAGCAACGCCGGGGCGTCACATCCAAAGCGTGGCGCAAGCCAGTTTTGATGCCTGGGTGAAATATTACCGAATCAACGAGAACACCCCCAACGCCACCGTCAGTTACTACACCAAAGGTGCCTTGGTCGCTCTGTGCACCGACTTGGCGTTGCGCACACACGGCAGCGACCTAGACACGTTGATGCACGACCTGTGGACCCGTACGGGTGGCGGGCCGATGACGGAGGCCATGGTGTATGAATCCCTGACAACGCGTGGCTTCGAGAACGTCGCAGCGCAACTGCGCCATTGGGTACACAGCACCGAGGATCTGCCGATTGCCCGATTGCTAGAGGCTGTGGGGGTGCGCGTGACCCCCAAGCCAGCGCCCTTGCCACAGCGCTTGGGCATGCGGGTTAACGAGTCGAGTGGCGTTCGCATCGCGCACGTGGCCCGCGGCGCGGTGGGGGAAGACGCCGGCTTTGCCGCAGGCGACGAGTGGTTGGCCGCGGGGTATGGTGACGACATGTGGCGAGTCAAAACTTTGAGCGATGTCGAGCGCGTCGCCAAATGGCAAACCCAGCAGCCAGACGAGGCACTCACTGTCTGGTTCTCACGCGATGGTCGTATGATGAAATCCACCCTGCGCTGGCCGCAGGCTGATGCGCGGGCCACCGCCCAACTGGTCATCACAGACCACGCTAAGTTAGCGACTTGGCTCAAACCCTAAGTATTCAAGAATCCTCATAGGAGCACATGCATGTCTGAAGCAACCAACGAACCCGTCATCCTTACCCGAACCGAGGGACGCGTGGGTATCGTCACCCTGAATCGGCCCAAACAGCTCAACGCGCTCAGCGATGCGCTGATGGACCAACTCAGCGCGGCGTTGCTGTCATTTGACGCCGATCCCGAAATCGGTTGCCTGGTGGTAACGGGCAGCGAAAAGGCCTTCGCGGCCGGCGCCGACATTGCCGCCATGGCGCCTTTGACCTTCGCGGACGCTTACGGACGTGACTACATCACACGGAACTGGGACCCTATCAAGCGGGTGCGCAAGCCCATCATCGCAGCAGTGCAGGGTTTCGCACTGGGCGGGGGCTGCGAACTGGCCATGATGTGTGACTTCATCATCGCGGGCGAAAGTGCCAAATTTGGCCAACCCGAGATCAAGCTGGGCATCATTCCGGGGGCAGGAGGCACGCAACGCTTACCGCGAGCAGTTGGTAAATCCAAGGCCATGGATATGGCGCTGACGGGTCGGATGATGAATGCCGACGAGGCTGAGAGCTCGGGCCTCGTCAGCCG
>Ga0255755_1002031_pt1 | contig 17122 bp, 21 predicted proteins | sample 011ome_18_FD_179955 | JGI IMG/M metagenome (GOLD analysis project Ga0255755, IMG submission 179955) | Coastal salt marsh microbial communities from the Groves Creek Marsh, Skidaway Island, Georgia - 011501BT metaG (version 2) | ecosystem: Environmental > Aquatic > Marine > Intertidal zone > Salt... | reverse complement strand
GTTTTTTGACTGCGTATATGCTGTCAAAACCCCCAAAGTCTCCTAAGGGGACGGACTATACCTTGTGCCTTATCCGGTTGATTAAACCTTCATTTAAGACCCGTAACCGTCTAGTCTCTGAACCTTCTCCATATCCTATCATAACGGACTTAGGAGCTTGGCTGCGGATTGTCTAATCCCATACTTTTTTACCATTGGGTACGGCTATTAACCGTGTTCCCCCATTATGTTTCCATTATGGGGTGGTAGTATGGGCTCTAAAGAAATTCCCGTCAATTTGGCTACGTGGCTATCAATTAGTTCAATATATTTTGTTGGTATTGTTAAACTAATTAATAACTAGATGATTATATCAGTAAAATGTACCTATGCGAAATACACCTACCAGTAGAATTTACACCGTTTTCCCCAATAAGTATATCTACAACTTATTGGGCGGTCACCTGTTTGGGACAAAATCTATCCCCATCAAACGGTTTACTCCAAAGGTTTCCCAGTGGACCGGACTGTATCTTAAGCAAACTCAAGCTGATTAGGCTATCATCATTCACCCATACCCGTTCAGTCTCTGAACGCCTGTCATATCCTATCATAACGGACTTAGACAGTAACGCTGCTGATTATCCAATCCTTAACATTATTACCATTGGGTACGGCTACTAACCGTGTTCCCCTTATGACGTTTCCATCACAGGGTGGTAGTTAAGGCTCTAAGGACGTCCCAGAACAACAAGGTATGTCGCCGTTGTTATAAACAACGACTAGGAGGTAGCACCCTTTTAAGGCCCCCTGTTGCCAACCTTGATCTTTATTTTATGCGAAAATAATATGTTGACTGCGCGTTAAGCAGTCAACCAGTCGATCGGCATTGTAAGGTTTTGTGTCCGCGACGTTCATACGAAATGTGTCACCCTTCTTCATAATCTTAGCGATGTGGCACATCATACTCATCCTATGAAGACTGGGTTGTCTGTTAAAGAGAACGGCATCCCCATCCATCATATGACGGTGAACGATGTCTCCAGTTTCAAGACGTATAGAAAGTCGGTCTACGTACCTTAGTGAAATATTTTCACCATTTTTCCGTTCAAGAATCTTGGCACCGGGATATTCTTCCGGACCATTCTGAACGAGTTTCATCAAGAAGTCGCGATTGCGGTCATTCACCGTAATGGGCTTAGTAATATTTGTAGCAATCTTCATGGGAACACCCAATTGTCGGATAGACAAATTGGGGTCACCAGTAATAACAGAACGCGCACTGAAATCAACACGCTTACCCATAAGATTACCACGAATACGTCCACCCTTACTATTCAAACGTCCAGTAATACACTGTAAAGGACGTCCAGAACGTTGCCGCAAACTATCCGCACCCTTGACTTTGTTATTCACAATCATCGCAATGAAATACTGAAGCTGCGTTGATAAGCCTTCAATCACATTTGTAGAAGCCTCGTTCGCAATCTTATCAGCCAAATCACGATTGTACTTGATAATGTTACTGTAAATGTGTGTCAAATCGTCTTCACTTCTTTGCTGTGCGTCGTGCTTTACAGAAGGACGCATAGAAGGCGGTGGAACGGGTAACACTTGACAAACCATCCATTCGGGACGAGACCATACCGAACTGAACCCCATAAAGGATACATCTTCATCAGAAATGCGACGGAAAGTTTTCAAAATGACTTCGGGGGTTAGACGAAGTTGAACGGTGGTATTCTCACCATCATCCGTTTCTACCTTGTCCCATGTAGCCATTATTGTAGACATACCTTCTAACTTTATGCTCGTAGGTTGCTTACATCCACAACCATTTTCAGTAGATTCTCCACACCGCTGTTTTGGTTTCGAAGCAATACTGTAAACATAACTCCATCTTTTATCAGCTGGCATATCAAGCGCATGTTTATGGTCGTTTTTATTGATTAATAACTTACTACATTTATAACATACAACCTTACTTATTTTCATTATTTCTTTGATATGTTGAATGAAGAATACTGGACGTGCCAATTCAATGTGTCCGAAGTAACCAGGAGTATCAATATATGTATACCCATCTGTCGGACAAATTATACCTGGTTCCAATACACCCATTCTTGAATCAAATAGACCATTGGGTACCGGTTTATTGTTTATGTATGTATCACGAGTAGTAACTTCTACCACAGAGTTCTTACGAATCTCTTCGGGCGATAACATACTAAACTGTACTCCAATGATTCGGGAAGGTTGTTTCGGTTCGGTCATAATTGCAATTAAACCCTATAATTATACTGTTTATATTTTTATATCCTTCTTTTCAATTTTCAATTTTCTATAAAATTGAAAAACATTTTGATATACTATTCATGATAACTATTTAAAGCCTAGATTTAATCTACTATACAATGCCAGCTACTACCGACAATAAGTTTTCATCCAAGAAGACTTCCTCTAAGAAGATGTCTTCTGCGAACAAGATGAAGTTGCGCAAGTCCAAAGATTCTGATTCGGAAAGCAGTGAAGAAGAATGGGAATCTGAAAGCGATTCTACTTACGAACCTCCTAAAAGACATAGGAAACGTGAGGAGGAAGATGACGAAGACATTGAGGAAACTGAAAGTGAAGAAAGTGACGACGAAGAAAGTGATGATGAAGAAAGCGACGACGACGAAGACCCATCATCCATTAGCCGTGGTGACATACAAAAAATTGTTAACAAAATGTTTCCGTCAAAGTATATGAATAAGCGGGCGAAAACAACCGACAAGATTGAAAAAAAACATACAGGTAAGAATCGCAGTGACAAACATCGTTCATCAAAGAAGAAGGCGAAAAAGTCACGTAAGCAAGAATCATCGACAGAAGAAGAATCTGATGATGAGGAGGAGGAATATGAGGAGGATTATGAGGAGGAATATGAGGAAGAGGAAGGAGATGGATTTTATAACCTTCTTGTAGTCGGAGGACAAGGGGATGATGAGGATGAATATAATGAGGAAGATGACGATATTGAGTGCGATAGTGAAGATGAGAAGACGTTTATGAAAGAAAATTACCAGGAAGTGACCTTACCCGAAACTGATAATTCGGGAACGAAAAGAAAGTCCAAGAAATCTAAGAAGCAAAGTAAAAAGAAGGAGACCCCCGAGGAAGTTGAGTTAGCGGATGCCGAAACGGAATACCTAGAACTAGTTGATTTGAAAAATACTACCTTGAAAAAGTTGAATAACAATCCCAAGAGTAAGGTATTGATTAAGGCAATCAAAGGGTATGATGAAGACATTAAGCAACTCGTAAAAAAGACACGTGTCACAAACGCAAAGAACTATCATAAGCTAATTCATGCTGACAAAAAGCAAACCAATGAGATTGACTACTTCAAGAAGAAGCTTTCGAATAAAGAACAACTTACCGTTATGAAGCACTTAAAGGAAATTAACTCCCACACTAACATTGAGAAGCCCTACCGACTCGCCCTTTTGGATACTAACATGCCCGCTAAATTCAAGGCAGTAGCCATGCAAAAGTTAAGTATGTTAAAGTCTATGGAGGTTGGTGACAATGAGTATTTCAAGGTGAAGAACTGGGTGGATACGTTTATGCGAATTCCTTTCGGGATTTACCGTAACTTATCAATCTCCATGGAAGATGGAATTGATGCATGTCACAATTATATGGATAATGCTATTACAACTCTTGATGACTGTGTGTATGGATTAAATGATGCTAAGCTTCAAATCATGCAAATGGTAGGACAATGGATTTCGAACCCATCCGCTATGGGTACTGCGATTGCGATTAAGGGTCCTATGGGTACAGGTAAGACCACCCTTGTCAAGGAAGGAATTAGTAAAATTCTGGGTCGCGACTTTGCTTTCATCGCACTTGGTGGAACTGGTGATAGTAGTTTCTTAGAAGGGCACTCGTACACCTACGAAGGTAGTAGTTGGGGGAAAATCGTCCAAACCTTAATTGATAGCAAGTCAATGAATCCGGTAATTTACTTTGATGAGTTGGATAAGGTTAGCGATACCCCTCGTGGTGAAGAAATCATCGGCATTTTGACCCACCTAACAGATACATCTCAAAACAGTGAATTTCACGACAAGTACTTCTCTGAAGTGAATTTCGACCTAAGTAAGTGTCTATTTATCTTCAGTTACAATGACGAAAGTAAGGTCAATCCTATTCTTCGCGATAGAATGTATCGTATTCAAACCAAGGGATATGATGCCTCTGAAAAGGTGATTATCTCACGCAAATATCTCCTTCCCAAGATTCGCGAACAAGTCAACTTCAATGAAGGCGATGTGATTATTCCAGATGAAACAATTAAGCATATCGTTGCAAATGAAAGCATGACGAAGGAAGAGGATGGTGTTAGAAATCTTAAGAGATGTTTGGAGATTATTCATACCAAGTTGAATCTTTTCAGACTTATGAAGAAGGATACACCCTTATTTGATAAGGACATTAAGTTAGAAGTATCCTTTCCATTTACGGTCACAACCAAAGAAGCCGACCTACTCATTCATCATGATGAAAAAACGCAGAATCAAAGTTTCCTAGCTATGTACGTGTAAATTATGATTCTACTATGAACTATTACAAAATAAAAAAGGGGGAAACCTCTTTTTTATTTTTTATGAATGTGATAAAATTGATTTTTACTGGGTATACAATGATGATTATATAATATTATTTATTAGTAAATATAATGAACCCAACAAGTGAAACCAAAGACGAACCCACATATAAATTATGTGAAAATACAGATTGCGAAAGGTATCCGGAGGATGATGATTTTGATAAGGAAAACGAAGAAGAATATGAACCGTCCGGTCAATGGCTAAAATGTAACTTATGTGATGGATATTTTAATGACAATGGATTCAATGATATCTTGTTTATTGAAGAAGAGCCTAATAATCAAAAGGGTGGATGTGATTTATGTGGTAAAGATGATGATATAGTTCAAATGAAGGGAACTGGAGAGTACCTATGTGGAAATGGTTGTGATGAAGATAACGATGATGATGATGACGATGAATAGAAATACATACACCTTTGTTTACCTATCAAATATACATTTCACCGCATTCTCAATATACATATTTTCTATATTCCCCGTTATTTTTTTGAACTTTTCAGTATCGTGAATTGTCACGAATTTCTTGTCATGTGTTACTACACTGTCATAACTTTCTATGCTTGGATAGTTCAAACAATTCATCAAATCTGGCACTTTATCGTAATAGTATTGAATCGAATTGTTACTACGTTTGTTGTTTAGTTCTCCATCAATCAATATCAAATTTCCGATACGGTCCAAATCTATTTTATTGCTGTCGTCCCAATTGGAGGAAAATACAAACACATGGTCTATGTTCTGTTTCTTCTGGGTATACACATACGGGACTCTATTGTTATAATATAAACTTAATAGCAATCTATAGGGGAATGATAATCCACGACGTCGCTTTGGACGGTCTTCGCAATTATATGGTTGGTTATAAAATTCTACTATATCTTTGAATAATCCTGTCATTAATGTATCTGTAATGGTCTGACCTACTTGGGTTGGATGCTTTAGTATGTTATTCACTTTGGTCTGTATTGCTTTGCCGCCCACTTGACACCGAATATCATCATTCACTGTGTATTTATCGCGTTTGTCTTTGGGTAGATAATCCAATAAATAATGGTAGCATATGGTTCGTTTCAATATAGTATGTACTTCTTTTTCAGTAATCTTGTTATCATTCATCAATTCCAATAGCTTAATGGTGGTTACTATTAGCACTATTAATGGTGTCTTTTTCAATGTTAATTGAGAATCTTGTTTGAAATGATATAAATCTATTGTCGGCGGACAAAGCTTATTCACAATTGAACTCAATAATTCCAATGATTTCACAATTGATTCGCTGAAATGCTGTATATTGTCTGTTGTAAAATTATTCGGTTGTAATCTATAGAATATATTGGGTAAATCAAATAATTTGTGAAATACACCTATTCCATCCGTTGTATCTGAATCAACATTCGGTATTAATGGATATTTTTCACTGCAGTAGTTTTGAAATGATATTAAAAACTCTGTCCCGTTCATTTTTTCAATACCACTATCGGGATGGTAGCATTCCAATATCTCGTCTTCTTGTCGTTCGTTATAATACTTATGTAATTGTTTATCTAGATTCGTTTTTAAAAATGGGTCAAAATCAAGTGTAAACTCGTTAGCACATAATAGAGTGGCTGCTAGTATATCGTTTGTCGATAATGGGTTACTATTCATATTAATGTTTGAAAATATTTGGGACAATTGGTCGTTTGACGGGTTATTGAATATTACTAGGTTCATGAAAACGTTTGTATGAAAGAATTCACCACCCGATATTTTCAATACAGATTGTACGATTTCAACTTCATCTTCAATATATTCAACCATGTCGTCATCCAACTCCTTCCAGTAAGAACTTAGTTCTTCGTTTTTTAAACGGTTTATATAACGAGTCATTCTTCGTATCCCCATAAAGTCAGGATAACTGATATTTGATAACAAATTTATAAACATGGTGTGTTTAGACCCGGAATACCGAAGTTCATGAAAGTTATTGCGAAATATATCTAATGGATGATTGTAAAAATAGACGATAGCGTTTATGCGATTATTACCATCTATATTTACATAAATTTCGTTTTTATCTTCAATGTATTTCGCAATGGTTATCGCTTCTACCGAATAACACGTATCGTACAGGAATTTTATATAATCATGATAGTTTGATTTTTTTGAGTTAGGAATTGGATGTTTCCCCCACTTTTTTCTTCTTTGACATTTTGGATTTCGTATTCGCTTTTGGTTTATTAGATTCACTAATTGCTCTACCGACCAATTATCTGATTTTGGTCGCATTCCATGTATAGATGTAGCCATTCTGTTAGAATAGTATAATCCTAATACTTTATGCTATTTATGCTTAATACAATATACATAAAAACTACGCTTACATTATGTTAGTAACTACTATGGAACCGTCTGAAGATATACTACATATGGCGGAGGCGAAAATCCATATCGAGCGTCTGTCTGTAACAAAACGAACATCTGAATATAATGAGATTCTATCTTCCATCGACAACTACTTACGACATCATTGCGAACACAAATATATTATAGAAGATTATATTGATATCTCACCTGAACTCGCGCAAAAAATTAAATATTGTAATCAATGTGGATTGAATATGTAAAAAAATACAATATATACATTTTTTCTCGTTTTTATCTAGACGTCTAGAGTATAACTACTACGACATACCGGACACGTATCGCATCTAATATGACATTCATTACAGATATAATGGGCGCATCTTGGAATTATTAATTTGTCATTTTCAATTGTTTCATAACAAACCGGACATTCGTCTTTTGTATCAGACTTGCAGTAAGCATCATGTAATTTATTAATGAGGTTATTTTCGCTTAGTTTATGATTGGCGGTTTCACGGAATAATACTTTCTTTACACTTCGTAGTTGGCGTTCGTTATATAACAAATCATCTTGTAATTCATCAATGTCATTTAGTGCGACATTTAACAGCGTATTAGCATGATTAAATCGATGAAGCATTCCGCTGTATTTTTTTTCAAATACACCGTCGTCTTTTTCTACATAATACGGAATATGCTTTTTATAATATGCCACATATAGTTTCCCTTCAAGGTCACCGGTTTCCTCATTCACTTCACATCGGTCTATTTCTACATAACTTTTATTGAATATATAAGGGGGTCTATTTGGATTCATTGCCGGGATTTCTACCCGTTCTCTGTATGGGTCAAACGTAGCAGCGAATTGTTTTTCAAAGGTTTCTTTTTCTGGCGTATAATCTGTTTTTATTTCTTCTAGGTCGGTTGAAATACTCATGTTAGCTACATCAATACCGGTATGCGTAACACCGGTGCGGTCGATAAACCCTAAAACGATTGTTTGTGCTGGAATACTAAAACTGTATACATGCTTGGCTTCTTTCTTGTTTTTTGTAAGATTTTTCAGGTCATAATTTTGACAGCCAATAACATCGTTAATGAAGCTGTCAAAAGCTAACTTAAACTTGTTTTCCCGGGTTAATGTCATCTTGACTTTGGTATATTGATTACTCGAAAGAGTAAGTAATTATGATTTTCAATTTTATAGCATATACGAAATATGGTATAAACGTAATAACGAATACAGTAGTAGAATCTTACTATGCTATCTGTTATTCGGCGTATCAAAAATGTAAACAAAATAGCCCCTATGGATAGTAAAATAAATATGATGGATAAAGCCACAAATACGGAAATCCTTTACACTGATATTGAACTTCATCGGCTCATAATGTATGATATAGAACACAAGTATGATGTTATGTACGTTTGTCGTAAATATGGTAAACCACCAGAATACATCGCATATGTGTTACTGTCAAACAAGGTTGAAATCAATCGGATTGAACTATTTACAGGACTGAGTACCGCAAAAATATTACTATCCTATTTACAATACTAATCATGGTCCAATTGTTGAATCGGTAGACTGCATATTGCCTCCGCGCGTGGTTAATAATTTAAATTGATGTTCGTTTAAACATAATGCTCCCGATGAATTAAACAATCCAACACCATCACAACCTGCCTTGCCCTTCGTTAATCCAAATTCGTCTATCTTTTGGGATTTGGCGTTAGGGCAACATTGTAAGTCTTTGAATCCGTGAACTTTTTTACATAAAACGGGTTGAGGTTCTACACCAAGAGAAGTTGCAAAATTGGTTGTAGCACTTCTATCTTCGAAGTTCTCTAGTATGCTTGTATACGAAAGCTCACGTGAATAAGGTACTACACGTATAGAACTACATAAACAGCCTACAATAATCACGTATATGACCGCAGCAAGAAAAATATATCCCCAGTTCATTTATACATACTACATAGACTTTTCCATGATGGATAAAGTAATTTGTTGTAAACTGACATAAAAACTCCTTACCTAAATCAATATACTAATGTCGAGTTTAACTAACGATGAACGCCTTAATTTGAAAAAGATGATTAATGAATCTGAGTGTGATGATAATACTGATAATATCCGACGACTGAAGCATAGCGTCTTGATGAGAGATGATATTCGTAAATTGGATACCCTGAAAAATACCCATACTGATATGAAGACTAATAAAAATGATGACTTTGTCGCCCTCTGCCAAAACGAGTGTCAGTTTTTATACGCCAATTATACTGATATATTCAATAAGTTGGTTAAAGATGAACTTGACCTAACTATTATGACTAAACTCCTCACTGTATTGAAACTTATTGAAGATTCTAAGGTAGACCAACACGAAGGTTCGGTCATGGTTGGCAAAATACTAAAGGAGCTATACGTTGATAGCGCAACCAAACGCTTAGATAATCTGGATAAGGAACACGAGAAAGAGCCCATGTCAGAAGGAAAAGCTATCTCATGGAAACAATTCAAACGCCTGAACTAAACATTATTCAAAAATAATATAGACGCTAATTGTGTATATTATTATAATCATGACGGAGTTTGATAGTAAAATGTATCGCAATATTGAAGAGAACGCAACCTACAGGAAGACCCTCGATTCCTCAAATAGTGTGCCTAGTTACGCAGTTCTGTATATTAGCACCGATGATGATGTTCTGCGTCAAAAATATACCACATTGAGCCAAACACATAATAATAAAATGTTGACTTCCGCATACCCGGACTCGGGGGTTGACCTATATGTACCCGAAGATGTGATGTTTGACAAGCACTTTGAAAGTAAGTTTATTGACATGAAAATCAAGACGAAAATGGTTCATTACGATACAACTATGATGACTAGTATTGGATGCGGGTTTTATACATATCCACGGTCTAGCCTCTCTAAAACGCCTCTAATGCTTGCTAATCACACCGGAATTATAGATGCTGGTTATCGCGGCAACTTGATTGGGGCATTTAGATGGTTACCGGTTGACGATAACACATCGTATAATGTTATTCAACATACTCGTCTTATTCAAGCATGTCATCCTTCGTTATGCCCTGTCTATATGTCAGTAGTTGATGAAATTAACGACGCTACTGATAGGGGGAGTGGTGGATTTGGTTCTACCGGAGTGTAAAATGATAAATATATATGGATATGTTTTTATCATTAAATAATGTATATGATTTATGACGAAGAAACTATAAATGAAATACAATTACATAAAGGAAAATATTTTCACAAACGACGAATTAAGTCCAATGGGCGGGTTATCGCATTTGACCTCGATGAAACTCTCGGTTCATTTACGGATTTAGAAATATTATGGTCGGCATTACAACATTTTACAAAGAAATATATACCAGTTGATTTCAATACTGTTTTAGATTTATATCCCGAGTTCCTACGGTATGGCATATTACACATACTTGAATTTCTAATATATAAAAAGCAAACCGGGCAATGTAAACATATCTATATTTATACTAACAATCAATGCAACTACAATTGGGTGGATTTAATTTCAACCTACTTCAATCATAAACTAAATACAAAGACACCTATATTCGACCAAATTATACGGGCATTTAGAGTGGGGAATAAACGAATAGAACCACATAGAACAAGAACATCAAAAACGTTTTCTGATTTTATTAAATGCACGTTACTTCCAGTAAAAACCGAGATTTGTTTTTTAGACAACTATGAATATAAGGATATGAAATCAGACCGGGTTTATTATATTCAACCATATTCGTATTATCATCATTTATCCACACATGAAATCATACAACGATTCGTTAATTCAAATGTATATAATACAGTCGCTTCTTCTCAAAATGATACACATAATCTACATAGTTTTGTTGCGGAATATTTTATCGCCCGTAATCATATAACCAATGGGAATCCGCTGGTTCAAGATTTAAAACGAGACATTATTGTCGCGCAAAAAATAATGTATCATTTGAAAGAGTTCTTTTACTTAACTACTAAACGCAAGAGAACGCAGAAAAACAAGCTGAATATTTGCAAACTTACCCGTAAAAATTTACGGTAATTGTTCGTATGCCATTAGTATAAGCTGTTCTTCAATACTCATCTTTTGAAATGTATAGCAATCATCGTATTTATATTGGATAAACCGACGTTGGCTATTCATGCATAATACATGAACTCCATTTTCTAAAAATTTAATGTCTGTCACGATCCCCCCATTTGTTAATTTGTCGGTATCATTACGTATCCATCTTACCATCTTTCCTTTATGTAATTCATATATTTCATCTACTACTCTATACCCATTTAATTTTGCGATTATCGCTTCTTTCTTCTCGTGAGATATTCCGGTTTCTTCCACTTTTTCGCGGATTTCATTTGATATGTCACTCATTGTTTTATTGTCAAGATAATCATTTTTCGTACTTTCAATAGAATCTAATAAATTATCGATATCTAATGTTGACAATAGCGATGGGTCATTCAACGCCTCTTCAAATAGTTGGTTGATGTTTTGGTTTTGGGTTTCCATGATACATTATACCTATATAATGTGTCATCTTTTCATATCATTTACAATACTTCCGCAACATTCGCTAATGCCTCGCCGGCTAATGGAATATTATCCATAATAGTAATTGAATCGCTAATCGGTGTTATCAGTTTATTTGCTAATGCTACCGCACTTATATTCACTAATAAGAACATCGCGCTGCTAAAAATTATTTGTGCGTCGTATTTTTGTAATACGTGCTTACGGTACGGATGAAACCTGTATAATAAGAAAACGCAGACTATCAACTGCATCATGGTTTTGAATATGTGTAAATATTCAACATTTATATACAGTACTCCAATAAATATAAGCATATACGCAGATAATAATATCATCGGTAGTATTCTATAATATTTACCGATTGTTTTGGTTACGTTATCCAACATCTGTGACGAAAACATTTTACTTATAATATACCTACATAAACATTTGCGGATAAATAATCTAATATCAAATGAATCAATTCGTGGGAAAAAGATATACGCTTTGTGAAAAATTAGGCAACGGACAGTTCGGTTCAGTTTACAAAGGAAAACACTACAAAAACAACACTGAAGTCGCAATTAAACTTGAAAATACACAATCCACGATTCAGTTATTACGGCATGAAACTACCATACTTAAATACCTATATGAACGAGATACACGGAATATACCAGCAGTCTATTGGTATGGCACTCACGACAAATATACATGTCTCGCTATGACACTCTATGAATGTTCTCTATATGACTATATCTTTGCTAAAACGGAATTACCTACGTCTAAAATTCACTCCGTTATGAATCAGCTTATCAATATCCTTCATTCGGTTCACGATAATTGCGTCATACATAGAGACATTAAACCGCACAATATTATGGTAAAACGCGGAGAATTATACCTTATTGATTTCGGGTTTTCTACTATCTTTATTGATGGAGATGGAGAACATATACCAGATGACTGCTGTGAAGATATTATAGGGAGTCCAAAATATGTTAGTTACAACGTCCATTCGGGTTCTATGGCATCCAGACGAGATGACCTCATTTCACTTGGGTATATCTATTTATTTTTACACGAAAGACAACTCCCGTGGGAAAATATAGAAGACGATAATAGTATTACCGATGATTATACTGAAACCAGTATCTATCATTATAAAAACGTCCTACGCTTAGAAATGAAAGAACTACCGAACCTCAGTTTTACTTCCAACAATCAAGATGCTATTTTACAAAACTATTTAAAATATGTATATACGTTGAAATATGAAGAATTACCAAATTACAACGCCCTTACTCACATGTTTCATTTGTAGTTTGACATGCTTTCAGTACATGTACCCTCCATAGGAGACACGTCAAATGTGGAACTTTCGCCATTGGGGTCTTTAACCTCGTCGCCGTTGGGGGCTTCGTCGGGAACAACCTGAGCGTCGACCACCATGTCGTCAATTGGAGGCATATCCGTCACTTCAGTCGCAGTAACATCCTCTCCGTCTACCTCTTGGTTTCCTGCGGTAGCATCCTCCATTCCCTCTTTCGGAGTAGTAGATGCTTCAATATACACACTTACTCCTAAAGATATTATTAGAACTAATAATAAAAACACAATTGACATCAGTTTACGCATCATCATTCACGAATATGTAAATATATAATTAATGTATATAATTATACCTATTTGAAAGAATATAAAAACGTTTTCGATTATATGTATATAGTATTATGGCTTCTACTGACGAAACAATTAAATCCGGTATTATTGGTAAAGTAAAGTGGTTTAATAACAAGGCTGGGTATGGATTTATTACGGTTACCGAGAAGGGGGATTACACTGGGAAAGACATTTTTACACATTTTACCGCAATCAAAGTGACTAATTCACAGTACAAGTATTTGGTGCAGGGTGAGTATGTAGAATTTGACCTTGTTAAGTCTGAAACTGGTTCACACGAATATAAGGCTATGTCCGTTACTGGAATTACAGGTGGTGAACTCATGTGTGAAACGCGTAGTTATTCCAGGACTCCTTCCGATAATGACGGCTTCACTCCAGTTCGCAAGAATAAGCGTAACTCTAACAGCAAACCTACCGTAGATATGTAAATATGATTTTGATATATGAATAGTAAATAACCACGATTACTTACTATTTGCCCTTTACCGTTTTGAACGCGTTTTGTTCTTACGTCTTGGTCTTCTTCGTTTGGAATACTTTCGCTTCTTTCCGCCATATAGAGACTCGCTCACATCTCTGTGGATATCGTATTTATACTGTGATAGAAAATCCATTACTTTGTCGTCTCTGCGTAGTTCCTCTTTGTCTAATATGTATTCATACATATCGTATATTGTGTCTACTTCCTGCATTTGCTTGATTGCTTTCTTACATACATCCATAAATTCGTTAGTCGCCGACAAAGACATTATACTATATGTGACTAAATTTATTCAATCTTCGCCTGTTTATCAATAGTTACTTCCTTGAGAACATTCTTCATCACTTTGTCTTCAAATGACTTTGTTTCCTCTCGTCCATACCCTCCTAAGGATGCTTTGGAATATTTGAAGAAATTTTCATAGTTTTCTGTTCCCACGATACCCACATCCGGTGTTGAATCATACCATACTGGACGCATTCGTTCGTTTTTGTAGGCTACTCCTTTGACTGCCTTACGTAGTTTGACTTTATCCTCGTCCTTCTCCCATTTGTCTTCGTCCTTAATATACACGGTTTCCCGTTTTAAATCCGTACAATGGAGTGGGCGGTCATGGATTTCCATTTCATTTATCCGTTCTACAATGATATTGGAAATGCCGTCTACGAATCCACGTTCTCCCGTCTCTATGAAATCTTGGATAGATATGTTGATGGATTTCACAAAGTCATTTAACGTCATTGCGTTCTTGCATTTCTCATTCAGAAATACATTTAAGTTAAACTGGTTGTTGCTATTTATGTTATTGTTTATCGTATTGTTACCCATATTCCCTGCCAATTCCACCATTTTCGCATTTTGATCTACCAACAATTGCTTGAACTCTTGGTTATCTTTTACTAACATCATTATAGTATTTGATAATATATCGTACTTATCATCATTTACTGTAGCACTATTCGGAGTGGGCTCGTTACAAATCTTTTTATGTTTCCATAATCCCTGTCTATGTTTGAACTCTTTTCCACAATTACATATATGCGATTTATGAGTTTTTGGGTCTCTAGACGTAACTCTGTTATGTTTCGCTGTAGATAAATGCTTAGTATAGTCACTTTTATTGCTTGTTCGATAGTCACATATTTCACAGTGATATTCAACAACTGACTTTTGCGATTTTTTTGTAATCATTTGTCTCCTTTATTTATTGACACATTTTCTCTCTAAACCGTTACAGTCTTGATATACTTTTTTTTATATGCTAACACAAAATTACACGAAAATATGTAAATGGCTGCTTAACGCTCATAAACGCATTTTCACGAAAACCCGTTTTTAATTCTCCGTTGAGTATTTCCATTTTGGACATTTATTTTATGTCCAATTTTGAAAACCATCGCCATTTCTTTTTGGACTTTTCAGTATACTCTTTTATTCTATATTCATTTGTTTATCAATAGTTACTTCCTTGAGAACATTCTTCATCACTTTGTCTTCAAACGACTTTGTTTCCTCTCGTCCATACCCTCCTAAGGATGCTTTGGAATATTTGAAGAAATTTTCATAGTTCTCGGTACCCATGATACCCACATCCGGTGTTGAATCATACCATACCGGACGCATTCTTTCGTTTTTGTAGGCTACGCCTTTGACCGCCTTACGTAACTTGGTTTTATCCTCGTCTTTCTCCCACTTGTCTTCGTCCTTAATATACACGGTTTCCCGTTTTAAATCCGTACAATGGAGTGGGCGGTCATGGATTTCCATTTCATTTATCCGTTCTACAATGATATTGGAAATGCCGTCTACGAATCCACGTTCTCCCGTCTCTATGAAATCTTGGATGGATATATTGATAGATTTCACAAAGTCCTTCAATGTCATTGCGTTCTTGCATTTCTCATTCAAAAACACATTCAGATTGAACTTGTTGTTACTGTTTATGTTATTGTTTACCGTATTGTTACCCATATTCTTTGACATTGCGACGATACTAGACGTTAATTCGTCATTTTTCTTAACCAATTCTAAAATAGTGTTTGTTAACAATTCATACCGTGTATCTTCGTTTTGGATTGATATCGATTCGTGTACGTCTTCATGAATTATTTTACAAGTTCGTTTATGGTTACATAAACTCGACATATGTTTGTATTCTTTTCCACAATTGCATGTATATGTAGTAGAGTTTTTTGAGTTTTTTTCATTAGGATTCGTTAGTCGTTGATGTTTCCGAGTCAAACTATGACGTGTATAGTCTTGTTTATTACTGCATTTAAACTTACAAATATCACAATTAAACTTATAAAGTTTTATGGAGTTTTTATCGTTAGGCATGATAATGAGATTTTTTTGGACGGATTCCGGTATTTCATTTTGGTCCATTTTAAGATGCCTTGGTCGTTTATTATGTTCTTCTTGCAATTTACGTGTATTAAAATATACCCTACATGAGTTACAGTAAAATACTTTTTTCGGGGGTTTGATGACAACTTCCTTTTTTGGTTTTCGTGGAGGTAAAGGTTCGATGCTATTTAATGTTGCGTTATATTCTTCAAAATACTGTTGTTCTTGTTTCTTCGCGGAATACAAATCATCGCAATTATGGAAAGCAATAATTTCCATGTTCCAATTATCCCATCCCATATTGTCACGTATAATCTTATATACCTTACAATTATAGTTCACCGATTTTGTATTTATACAACTTTGTTTATGTGCGTATTTCCTTTGAACGAAGTTAGTAGTATGTCCTATATAAAGTTCTTTTACAGACGGGTCTTTACAAAAGATCTTATAAAATATGGTATTGGAATAATCAATCTTAACCTTCGGCATCTTATACTATTATTTATAGTATAAACCTTTTATATTATTAATTAGGTAAGATATATAAATACTTTACAATCCAATATACTTATTTCCGTCCAAATTCTTCAACCAACTCTTTTTTGACTTTTCAGTATACTCTTTTATTCTATATTCATTTGTTTATCAATAGTTACTTCCTTGAGAACATTCTTCATCACTTTGTCTTCAAACGACTTTGTTTCCTCTCGTCCATACCCTCCTAAGGATGCTTTGGAATATTTGAAGAAATTTTCATAGTTCTCGGTACCCATGATACCCACATCCGGTGTTGAATCATACCATACCGGACGCATTCTTTCGTTTTTGTAGGCTACGCCTTTGACCGCCTTACGTAACTTGGTTTTATCCTCGTCTTTCTCCCACTTGTCTTCGTCCTTAATATACACGGTTTCCCGTTTTAAATCCGTACAATGGAGTGGGCGGTCATGGATTTCCATTTCATTTATCCGTTCTACAATGATATTGGAAATGCCGTCTACGAATCCACGTTCTCCCGTCTCTATGAAATCTTGGAT
>Ga0255755_1002018_pt1 | contig 17187 bp, 17 predicted proteins | sample 011ome_18_FD_179955 | JGI IMG/M metagenome (GOLD analysis project Ga0255755, IMG submission 179955) | Coastal salt marsh microbial communities from the Groves Creek Marsh, Skidaway Island, Georgia - 011501BT metaG (version 2) | ecosystem: Environmental > Aquatic > Marine > Intertidal zone > Salt... | reverse complement strand
TAAATTTTAAAACCAGCTTCTTTAGCTAGGTGACAAAAAGCAACATCTTCAGAACAGTAATCTTCTAGATCTCCGATTTGTTTTTTAAGCTGACAAAACCAAGGGTATTTTACTTTTTCAAATACTCCTTTTTTGATTAGCATGAAACCCATTCCGTTATAATCAACTTCCATCAAACCATGTCGGTTTAGTACATCCTTGCGTTGCAGAAAATAAAACGAGCCATTCTTTTTATAATAATTTTGATCCCAATCTTTTACGCAGGCAAAGTTTTCGCCGTTCTCTGTTTTATATATTCCCGATACAATATCTTTATCATATGAAATTAATTTTTGTATTTGTTCAAAACTGAAAACAATATCTGAATCAATCCACATAATATAATCGTAATCTATTTTACCGTCATAAGGAGCTTGATTCACACCTCTTCTTACATCAGCACCGAGACATAGGCAGCGAGCATAACTGACCATTGAAGAATACTTGTTGGAAAGCATTGGGTTGATTCCGTTTTTAATACATTTAAGTAATGTATCAGTCCAGCAATTTAAGAAATTACCTGAGAATTCTCTACCCGGAATTGCAAAAAGAATGTTTTTCATTTCGTAAATATTCTATCGAAATTTTAGACATACGTCAAACAATAGTGTATTTTAATATTAGTAGTTGCAACTTGAGTTGTTTTAATCCAAAGTCGGCACTACCCACTAAACACTAGACTCACTGCGAGAAAGTGTCTTCTCACCCAGCCGATGGCGAAAACAACAAAAAAAACGCAAAGGGTGAGATATATACTAATGACATGTTAACACAGGAAGATATAAAATTTCTCGCGAGAAAAATCAAACTGAATCCGGACAGGGCTAAAATTCTATTTGAAGAGAAAAGTGATGCTGATCTTATGTTTGAGCAGATTAGTAATAAAAGAGTTACTAAAAAAGAAATGCTGGACTTGTCTTTCCCTGTATTCATTAAAATCTTGGTAAATAGAGAAATTAAATCGATGGATCAAAAATATAAAAATTATATTTCTGATTTTGTGGGAACTTATTATCCTCAAATAGTTATGGCCTCTAGAATAAAAACTAAAGTCCCCAGAAAACCAATCGAAGAAAATGCTCAATATTTTTTTACATTAATAAGTTTTTTTGATTATGATGTTGAGGCTCAATTAAATGTGCATCAAATTCGTAAAATTTTGGAGTATTCCATGGATACATTTACCAAGAAAAAGGGCGAAGATTATGCAGAAGCTATCTCGATTAGCTATGAACACTTTAGTAAAATAAGAAAAAAATGGATGCCTTGATACAAAACGTGTAATATAATTATATGCAAGCACTTTCAGGCAAAAAAACATACTTTACTGCTGCTGCAGCAGTTATAACGGCTCTCGGCGGATATTTCGCTGGAGAGGTAGACCTTACAGTTACAATTCAGAGTGTTTTCGCAGCTGTAATGGTAATTTTCCTCAGAAAAGGAGTCAGTTCAGAAGCTGCTAAAAAATCTGGAGATAAAGAATAATAGTAGCTTTGATGTAAAAAGTTGTCTTAGGGGGAGATAACTTTGTGAAAAAAACAATTATGAGGAAGCTCTGGGTCTATTGACCTAGGGCTTTCTTTTTCCATTTTAGTAAAAAAACGTGTAGAATATATAGTAACAATGGACAAAATAAACAAATTTGATTTTGATATATCGTGGAGTTCTAAACTCGACGAACCAGAATCTAAAATTGTTGACTTCTTTGAAGCTAAATGTGATGGCAATAAATTAGAAAAAGAAGATGAGTTTATATCTTTTTCAGCCAGTTTAGTAGAGTGTTTTAAAGAAAAAATTAAAGCTAGCGGCAAAAGAATTAGAGTAGATTCTGTTATCAAAGCTTATAAAAATGCTCAGGAAAGTTTTAACCCTAGTGATGACATAAGCCTTTCAGAATGGTGCATGGCTTGTGTTAATAATTTCCTTAGCTTATCTGAAAGAAAAAGTTTCAATCTAGAACCTAATAAGTTTCAAGTTGCTGATGCAAAAGAAGATTTAAAAAAATATAATTTAGATAAAAATTTTGAAAACGTTAGTCAGCTTTATCTAGAAACACGAGAAGAGTCCATTCAGCATGCTATCAGCGCAAACTGTAGATATTTTTAATAAAATGAAAAAACATAAATATACAACCACATTTAGCTCAGTAGTAAAGCCTGTTGTATCTGAAGAAAAAGATAAATATTTAGCTCTTGCTTCTATGGTGGAATTAGAAAAATTCTTACCTCAAGTGGATGTAGAGAAAAATGTTGATTTACTACCTGTGGCTTTTAACGCATTCGTTGCTAATCGAGTTAACAAAAATGGTGACGTGGTAGATACTGATACAGCTATCGCCATGTATGAAAACTTCATTAATAAACCTATCAATATTGAACATAATAGAAAATCCGTAGTTGGAACTATTTTAACTGCGGGTTTTTCACGTTTTGGTAGCGATGAACCAGTCACTAAAGAGGAGTTGGAGGGAACTAAAGAACCTTTCAACGTAACTCTAGGTGGCGTTATATGGAAGATTGTTGATCAAGGGTTGGCAGATAAAATCGAAAGTTCAAGTGATCCTACCAGTAATGAATACATGGGTATTAGTGCAAGCTGGGAATTAGGGTTTACTGATTATAATTTAGTTGTTCTTGAAGGAGAAGAAAAGAATATAGAAAACGGTCTAGAAATTTCTGATCCTAAAGAAGTCGAAGAATACGCTACCAAACTAAAAGGTTTTGGTGGCAAAGGTAAATTTGATGAAAACTCAAGTATTTATCGTAAAGTAATCAATGATGTAGTTCCTTTAGGTATAGGTCTAACAGAAAACCCTGCTGCTGATGTGCAAGGGGTTTTGACTGACAAAGGAACTGAAGAACACAAAGCTTTGGCGAAAGAAGGTTCTGAAAAAGAAACGATTTCCCAAAATCCAAATAAAACTGTAATAACAAAGAAAGTAGAAGCTATGAAAATAGAAAATCTAAAAGATATATCGGATGAGTCTCTTCAGACTCTGACTGCTTCTGCTATTCATGAGTTTATTCAGGAGAGCCTTAAGAAAGCGTCTGAAGAGTTTAGTACTCAGAACGCTGAAAAAGAGGAGTCCTTGAAAGATGCTCGTGAACAGCACGAGACGCTCTCTAAGGAACATAACTCCTTGAAGACACAGTTGGAAGACGTACAGGCTCAGTTGGCGAAGTTGGAAGCTGAAAAAGCTGAAGCTTCAAAGTTGGAAATGTTTAATCAGAGAATGGCATCTTTTGATGAGAGATTTGCTTTGACTGACGAAGACCGCAAGGTTATCGCAGTTCAAATCAAAGAGCTTGATGAAGAAGCTTTTGCAGAATTTGATCAAACTATTTCTGTACTTCTTTCCGCTAAAACTCATTCTGCTGTCGAAGCCTCAGAGGTAGAAGCAACAGAAATTGAAGAGCAGAAAGAAATTGAACAGGCGGAAGAAGCTACAGCTTCTGACGTGTCGGAAGTTATTGAACAGGCTGTGGATAATGCAAAGAGTGAAACGGTTAACATTCCTGCATCTGCTCCTGCTGAAGAACCCACAATCCTTGAGAAATATGGCAGAGCTTTTGCCATGGATCAATTTGATTTTAAACCTTAACCAAAAATAAATTAAACACATAGAAAATTAAAACATTATGGCAAACGAAAGATTAAAGCCCTTTAGGGATTATAGTGAGCACGATGTTATCAATTTATTCGCCTTTGGTGACCCTGCTGTCACACTCGGTACTACCGATGTGATTTATGCTGGATCTGCTGTTAAAGTAAGATCTGGATGGCAGAACACTGATGAGCTATCATTTATTGGTAACGTTGGAGCTGGATACAGCAATACCGTTTCTCAACGGTATGGAGTAAGCGCAGAAGTTGAATACACTGATGGTGGAGCTGATGAAGCTGCACTCGGTATTACGCTTTATGACGTTAGAGAATTCGACGAAAACGGTGAGAAGCTTGCCTTCAACCCACGTAAACAGGATGAACTACAATGCAGTTTGACTGGTCAAGCGGTACCCGTTGCTACTCGAGGAGTTTTCCTCATGGCTACTGGTGCTTGGGCTAGCTCTCCCGGTGTTGTCTTTAATCAAGACGTTTTCGCTACTGGTAATGGTCAAATCACCACTCTTGGTGCTAAAGCTGTTAATAATCGTATTGGTAGAACTTTGGGTAACCCTGACGCAGACGGTTCTGTGTTGGTTAAGTTCGACTTCACACAAGGTTAATAGAAAAGGAGATTATATATAATGAAATTAAAACTTAAAAATACTCCAGAGCAAGTTGAACTTATTAGAGCTATGGGATCTAAAAATCCTGAAGTCTCTCGTCCCGCAACAGAAGCTTTTGCAGCTTTTATTGGGCCAGTTGTTCAGCAGGTTTTGATGCAGGCTAATACTGCTGCATATCTTTACACTGACGTAGAATATGATGAAGATGATAACCCAAGTTATCCTCTTGATTTGTTTTATGAGCAGAACGGTAAGGACAACTACATTACCATCTGGTCACAACAGATGGCTGGTGGTCTTCCTTCTTCACAGGTCAGCGGAAATGCTGAACTCAAGATCTCAACATACAAATTGGATAGCGCAGTTAGCTTCCTTAAAAAATATGCTCGTAAGAGCCGTTTGGATGTTGTAAGCAAAGCTGTAGAGCGTATGTCTAACGAAATTGTTGTAAAACAAGATCGTAACGCTTGGGCAGTTGCTCTTAAAGGTTTGGCAGAAGCTAAAGGTAAATTTGGAACTGGTTCTGCTGGTGACAACGTTATCAATACAGCTGCTGGAGCATTTGGTCTTGCTGATATCAACTTGATGATGACCAAAATGAAGAGAATTAACGCTTCTTATGCTGATGGTACTCCTGCTACTGCATACTCTAAAGGTCTAACTGATATTTTCACTTCTGCTGAAGTCGTTGAAGATATTAGAGCGATTTCTTACAACCCATTCAGCACAACTGCTGAACAGGTTGGTGACATCGTTAAAGACGAGATGTATAAAGCTGCTGGTACCAGCTCCATTTTCGGTATCAACATTGTTGATCTATACGAATTTGGCGATGGTCAGAAATACAATACTCTCTATACCGCCATGGGTGGTACCTTGACTGGTAATCAGGAGATTATTGTTGGAGTAGACAGATCTGCAGAAGCTTTTGTTCGCCCTGTTGCTCGTAACTCTGAGACTGGAAGTACTTTCACAGCTCTTCCAGATGATCAGTTCGTACAACGTCAGGACAAAACTGGTTTTTATGGTGGTCTAGAAGAAGGACGTGTTCTTCTCGATGCTCGCGCCATTGTCGGTCTTCGTAAGGACGTATAATAGGAATAGTCGCATTCACGATACTAACCCCGGTCCCGCAAGGGCCGGGGTTTTTCTATTTTTTGGAAAAAAAGTGTATTTCTTGCTAATATTAGGAATAAGGTTATGCCAGCAAAAAAAATTAGATCAAGAAAGAAATCTATCAAAGATATCGCACAAACCCATGCCAAACAAGAATTTCAGCCTACAACTTTGGATCAAATTTGGGGGGATACAGGCTCTTCGACATATGGGACTATGGAAGAAGCAGTTTATATTGATAGAATAGATAACATGAACCTGTCAGATTTGCAAGCTCACGCTTCTACGGTTGGAATTATTCCTATCGATAATAGGTCCATGCTGCGAGAAAGGCTTCTAAGAGAATTTCGTAAACATGTTTCTGCATACCGTAAACCGACTGAAGAAGTAGGTGAAAATAAAAACCTTGATGATCAAGCAATGAAAATTCTTTCGGAAGGAAGATAATATTTCAGAAAAAAACCACCATATAGTGTAATAAAATTATATGGCAACGGTTTATAATTTTAGCGCGACACAAGGCTCACAGTTAAGTGTACGCTTAAAGCTACAAGATGCAGCTGGAGATCCTATTAATTTAAGTGGGTCTTCTGTAAGTGGAGTCGTAAAATACAGATACTCCAGTACTTCACCATTGGTAAATTTAGATCCACTTATAGTTTCTGGAACTAACGGCTCTCTTTATTCTAGTGGGTATGTAGATGTATATCTTACTGCTTCTCAAACAGCAGCGTTGCCTGTCGGTGAGTTTGTGTACGATATAGAAAAATATCCTACTACAAATTCAGAAGCTGTTGAAAAAATTCTAGCTGGAGATTTTTCAGTGTCACCTCAAGCAACTACTTAATATGAGTGATCAAACTATAGTCGACGTTGTCGTTAATGATTCTACCGCAACAGTGGTAGACAATAGAGATTTATCCAATTTAACTATTGATTTAAACGCTACTGGCCAACTTTTAACAAATAATTTAATATCATCAGGTAACTACCTTGATTCTGAAATAGCGATAGTTTCTGGTATAGCTCAATCAGGTTCAAACGAGTCTTTAACTGGTCAAATTAACCAACTTAGTGGAAATTTAATTACTACTGGTCAAACCTTACAAAATCAGATTACTAGTAATGATTCGGATATCAATACATTAACCACTAATTTAGCAACGACTGGAGAAACATTAACTTCAGAAATTAATTCCATATCAGGAGTCGTCCCTACTGGTGGTGCAACTAATCAAGTATTAGCTAAAATAGACAGCACTAATTACAACACTCAATGGGTAGATCAAAGTGGAGGTGGAGGAGGCTCAGGTACTGTTACGTCTAGCACTGCTACAACAAATTACCTTACAAAATGGACAAATGGAGCGGGGGAAGTCATAGGTAATTCTATACTTTATGATAATGGTTCTAATATTGGTATAGGTACAACAAGCCCTAACGATAAACTTCATGTGCAAGGTTCTTTCAAAAATACAGGTGAGACATTTTTAGCGACAGATAGTACTAATGAAGTGGTTATTGGGGCTAATATTACATACGGTAGTTTACCAAATAAATTTTTAAATATTACAGGGTACAATGCTTTGGGTATAAAATTAATTGCTCATGGTGGTTGGGCTAAATATTTAATACAAACTGGTCATGATCGTATATTAAGGTTTTATAATGATGGGACTAGTTCCGCTGCTACAAATCAAAAATTTTATTTTGGCACAGTTGCATCCGGTTCCGCTAAATTAACGCTTTTTACAGACGATGCGGCTTTTATACATTTGGGTATTAATGAAGCCTACCCTTCAGCGAAATTTGGAGTCTTAAATCCAACACATAATTATAAGGGCGATGTGTATATCGATACGGCATCTGCAGCTGGTGTATACAAAAGATTCCAATTTAAAAATACTGGAGCATTCGACACCGAAGCCGTCAACGCTACATCCACTACAGAAAATAGTTATTTTTCAGCCAACGTTGGTATAGGCACAACAAGCCCAAGCTCGAAACTTCATGTATCTGGTGGAGATGCTATTATTAATACGTTGAATGTTGGATTAGGAGCTGGGACTAACAACAGCTCTAGTACAAGGATAGGTCTAAACACTCTCTCTAACAATACTACAGGAGTTAATAATACAGCTGCTGGGGACCATGCTCTCCGTGCTAACACAACTGGTTACAATAATGCATCTTTTGGTTCGAGATCTCTATACAGTAATACTAGTGGTAGCAATAATACGGCTGTTGGGCATTATGCTCTTCATAGCAACTCTTCAGGCAGCAATAATGCTGGTTTTGGTTTAGGTGCTCTTCGGAATACTACTGGCAGTAATAATGCGGCTACTGGTCTATATAGTTTATATGGAAATACCACGGGCACTTACAATGTTGCTCACGGATCTGAAGCAGGGCGTTTCATAACTGATGGTTCCACTCCTAATTTAACAGGTGATTATAACGTATTTATTGGCTCTCTCACAAAAGCTCTCGCTGATAACGATCAAAACGAAATCGTCATTGGTTATAACGCTACGGGAGTAGGGTCAAACAGTGCTACTCTAGGTAATGATGATATCACTAAGACTGTTTTGAAGGGGAATGTCGGTATCGGCATAACAAGCCCAAGCTCAAAACTTCATGTATCTGGTGGAGATGCTATTATTAATACGTTGAATATCGGATTAGGAGCTGGATCAAATAACAGTACTAACACAAGTATTGGTGTAGATTCTTTAAGTAATAACACTATTGGTGTACAAAATGTAGCCGTTGGTTACCAAACTCTTTTAAATAATACGGAGGGCCTTAGAAACGTATCTATCGGTTACCAATCTCTTTACACGAACACTGTAGGTGATAGTAATATATCTATTGGTTACAAATCCTTACACTTTAACGTAAGCGGTTTACAAAATATAAGTATTGGTGATTTAAGTCTTTTCAATAATACAGGCTCGTACAATACCGCTATTGGTTTTTCTGCTCTTAAAAGTAATACATCAGGTAATAGTAATTCTTCCATTGGGTTTAATTCTTTGCTTAATAATACCACAGGAACTCGAAACACGGCTCAAGGTTTTGAAGTTTTATACAATAATACAACAGGCGGTAATAATGTTGCTAGCGGATATAAATCAATCTACGGTAATACATCAGGAACATTTAATGTGGCTAGTGGATATTTATCTCTTTATGCTAATACAACGGGCAGTAATAATGTTGCCATTGGGTATCAAGCAGGGCGTTTCATAACTGATGGTTCCACCGCTAATACCACTGGAGATTATAATGTTTTTCTCGGTACTGATACGAAAGCTCTCGCTGATAACGATCAAAACGAAATCGTCATTGGTTATAATACTACCGGATTAGGGTCAAACAGCGCTGTCTTAGGTAATGATAGTATTACCAAGACCGTTTTGAAGGGAAATGTTGGTATAGGCACAACAAGCCCAAGCTCGAAACTTCATGTTAACGGTATGATTAGCGCCGGTATTGCTGGTAATAGTTCAGCGAATTATGCTGCTTTACTAGTGTCTTCGACAGGTACGGGAACACAGCAGGCAGCAATAGGAATTCAACAAACCTACCCTAATGGAGATACTATTATTTGGGCTGATTTAGAGCCTTATGCTGAGTATAATTTCTCCCATATTGGTCTTGAAAATGCGTTCACATTTAACTCTGGCTATTACGGAAGCTCTTTAAAAGCTGTATATGTACGTAACAGATCAGGAGCCCAAAGACTCTCTTTTCAAAAGATTAAAATTTGGCAAAACAATGCTACAATAGATGTCGGAGGTTCTATAAACATAGGGCAATTATCAGCAGGCGGAGAAGCTACACCTAGCATAAGACTAGCTATAAAAGATGTTCAAGACTCAAGTTTTGATAGCGGTATAGCTTTAATTCGAAGCACAAATACTGATACCGCTTATATTAATATGGTAGGCGGAAACTTAAATTTGAATGCCCCGACAGGAGCTTCAACTCAGTTTAAGGTCGCTGGTACAAATACCTTTGCTATAGCTGCTAACGGCTCTATCAGTTCCTCTACCGGAGCTAGTTTAAGTTCAGGAGGTACATGGACCGATGCTTCCACAAGAGAATTAAAACAGGATATAAAAGATTTAGAGTATAGAGAATCTCTAAATATTATTAAACAACTAAACCCTGTTAAATTTGCTTATAAAAAAGATCCAGAAAATGAAAGAATAGGATTTATTGCTGAAGATGTTCCGGATCTAGTTGCTACTGATGATAGAAAAGGTCTATCAGCTTTACAAATTGTCTCAGCTTTAACAAAGGTTGTTCAATCTCAGCAAAAAGAAATTCAACAACTTAAGAGAATGGTAAAACGCTTAAATAAAATTAAGTAAAACTTTAAATAATTATGGCTCAGAGATACGGTGGAAAAATAGTTACTGATGGTTTAATATTGTGCTTAGATGCACACGATGCTAAATCGTATGCTGGTGAACCCACAACTAACTTTTTTTATAGAGAGACCCCTAGGATAGATAGTTCCTATAGCTCGTATGCTTACAATAGTGATTCCACTTGGGCAGCTAATCACCCAGACGCTATAAGAGTATATAATACAGATGGAACGGAAATAAGCAGCTATGTAAATACAGGGGCCAATAGCGGCAACTGGCAAGTTATAGCTCATGCCCACTGGGTTTATGACAATGATTTAAGAAAACCTGTGGTTAAAATGCATAGGGTTTCAGGTTATGAAGGACAATGGAGAGCTTTAAGCAGAAATCTCGGTCACAATCTTTCTGGGTTAGGTTTAACTGCTGGAGATAAATTTACAATTTCATGGTTGCAAAAAGCTTATGTAGTGGGTGTATATGCTAGAGCTGGTATATACATGAGAAACACTGGTGGTAGTAATGGTTTTCACGCTGGTCAAGCGACTAGCTCTGATGTTGGTCAATTATCAAGCGAGCTGGGCAAATGGGCCCATAAATCTAAAACATTTACTGTACCATCTGGCATGAACGAAACGGGATATAATGTTGGTCTTTACATGTATGGTCATTATAGCCCTACTAACAATAATACTATTTATATATCCGATGTTCAAGTTGAGACAGGAGATTATACTACCCCTATAGTTCAAGGAGTTAGCTCTTCTAATAGCGGATATTGGGGTACTCGTTCAGCTACTAACGGATGGGTAGATAGATCAGGTAATAATAGCGGTACATTAACTAATATGATAGGTACAGGAGCATCTCATTATAGAGATGGCCAAGTAATCATGCCTGTCGCCAATAGTTATTTAGATTTTGATGGCACCAATGATTACGTTGTGACTTCTAGCAATTATTCTTTAAGCGGGAGTCAGACATTTGAAGTTTGGTTTATGATTGAAGGTGGCCCATCAAGTCCAGCTGGATTATTAACTCAACATGATTATACAGTACCTGCAAATTTTGGAATAAACCATGTAAGTAATAATAAGTTAGCACCATCTATAGGTTATACAGATAATACAAGAGAATACTCTAGCAAAACGACTGTGACGACATTTTCACACGACACTTTGTATCATGCAGCTTTAGTGTATGATTCTTCCGCTGGTAAAGTGATATGGTATGTTAATGGCGTATATGATAACCAATATACGCTATCAAAAACTCCTCAGTTTGCAGCGAAGCCATTCCAATTAGGAAGGTGGTCATACAATTACAGTAGTTATTATTACAACGGCAGAGTTTATAAAGCATCTGTCTACGGTAACGCATTAACAGCGGCAGAAGTATTAAGTAATTACAACGCAATGAAACCAAGATTCGGATTATGATAAAAGGTGGGCCAAAAATAGTTACAAATGGGTTAATTTATTGCTTAGATGCAGCCTCGGTTAGAGGTGTATCTAAAGCAGGTTGTATGGGATTCAATAACGCTGATCAGTTAATTAAAAATTTATTATCTTTATCTGACACTATAACAACATCTACAGATTTGAGATTAGGTAATTTAACTTATTATACAATATATGGTCTAACTTATCCCGAAGGTAGCCAATCTCCAGCTAATAGAGATGGCATTACACCCGGATTCAACGACACTAGTTCTAGTAAGTTATTAGATTTTAGTAGAGACTTAAACTATGCAGTATGGGATAACGCTACTAACAGTTGGGTTGCTGACTCTTATTTCAATGGAGAGAGATTAGGTGGGCATTGTTATGATACTTATGATACTGCAGGAAACGCAGCTACAGAACATGTACAATTTCAGAATGATCATGCAGTAATTAAAAGTGCATACCCTGACGCTACGCATATTGTGGTTGGTTCTCACGCTGCAGAAAACAACGACTCTGACTCCAATACTTTAGCCATTCTTAAAGATCTAGGAGGTGCTTCTTCATGGCCAACAGATAGAGCTGAATATGTTTTAGTGGGCAAACCGGGTTTAGGGGCTGACAATGCCTATGTTTGGCAATATCAAAATAATAGCTCCGGTGTTGCTCACGCTAATGTTGGATTACCGATATTAGGCCGAAAGAGCGCTGGACAAAATTATCTAGATTTCAACGGAGTGGATGATCAAGTAATTATACCATCCCTTGGTTCGAGTTATAGTAACTATAGTTTAGAATTCTGGATAGCTCAAAATGGTACGCCTAGTGGTTCGAGATTTTACTCTTGGAACGCGGGTGGTACATTCACGGTAAGGTACATGACTAGTCCTCAAAAATTTCAATTTCATTACAATCCACTTGACGGTAGTCCATCCACCACCTCTGTCAATGGTAATTCACTAAGTGACACTGTAAATGGTGTCTGGCACCATGTAGTTGTAACAAATGATTCTTCAGTAGGAGCTATAGTATATACAGACGGAGTGGCTGGTTCTACAGGCGAAGCAGCAGCTGCGTTAAATTATGGACATATACTCGGGACAGGGTACGCAGGTACTGTACCAATGAAATGCAATATCGCGAGTTTTAAAATATACAGTAAAGCACTAACAGCAGCAGAAGTATTAAGTAATTACAACGCAACAAAAGAAAGATTTACATAATTATGAGTTTTAACAACAGAAGATGGATATTTTTAGACTCTGAAAATATATCAGGGGTTAATTTTAACCAAGTGCAAGAAACAAGCGCCGAAACAGTTCGTTATTCGGTGGATAGCGGAACATTTTTCGTTAAGTATAATGTCGTCGAATATCCCGTTGATCCAACTGGCGCTAATGTAGACGCCAGCGGCAATACTTGGCAATTTTATTATAACACAGGAGTAGAGCCCCCTGTTATTACAGGGTCAGGGATGCTTTACCCTTCAGGTTATGAAGCTGGCAGACCTGACTGTTATGACTTAGCAGAAGAAATTAGCGGTAAAATCGAATGGCACCATGAAGAAATGCTGGATTATTTATCAACACCAGAGTGGACACCAACAGGAATAATGTAATATGTCATATCATAATAACCCAAGAATAGTTACTAATGGTTTAACATTGTGCTTAGATGCTAATGCTAAAAGGTCGTATCCGGGCACTGGTGCTACTTGGTATGATTTAACAGCAAACCAGCAAAACGGATCACTTAGTGGGGTTACTTTTAATTCTGCCGGTTATTTTGATTTTGATGGTACAGATGACGTAGTAGGGCCAAGCACCTTTGACTACGATGATAGTGGGGGCGCTTTTACTGTATGCGCTTGGGTAAACCCTGATTCACTTAGTAATGCTAATAGTTATTCTGCGATTATAAATAGAACAGATAATAGCAATCATATTTTTTCTCTTTATATGAATAAGAGTGCGGCTTCTTCTAATGTAGGAGACATGAGTGCGTGGATTTTTGATAACGGAGGGACTCTTAGGCAACATAGCGCATCTGGCAATTGTATTCTTAATGTTAGTGAATGGAACTTTTGCGTGTGGAGATGGCAAGATAACTTTGGGTTTGTTTTTGATCTATTTAACTCTGACGGTCAAGTTACTCAAACCGCATCAAGTTCCTATGTCTCCAGAAAAGATTCTACTAGCCAATTTACAATAGGACGATGGAGGAATAGCGATTATTATTTTAATGGTAAAATGGGCTGCGTAAACTTATACAATAGAAAATTATCTAATGCTGAAGTTCTTCAAAACTACAATGCTTTAAAATCTAGATTCGGATTATAATAGATATAGATAGCTCTTTATAGGCAAAAAATGTGTAATTTTAAGAAACGATGAAAATTGTAGACATAGCTGATGAAATTTATAGAGAACTGGGAGAGCCATCATCGCTCTCTATCCCAGCCATATCCTTTTGGATTCGTAGTAATGTTGGAGAGCTAAATAACAGACTCAATACAGCTTTTAAGATTTACGATCACGGAACTGAAGCTTACGAATTCTCTGGAAGTTTTCAAGATTCTCAATATGTTCCTCAAGCTTTTAATGAAGCAACCGGCGCTGTTGGTTTAGGTGATCCAGCTTCTGTAGCTATAGAACCCGAAGAAGCAGCTATCTTGAAAAAAATGTATTTCGTGCATTATTACGACAAACAAATACGAAGTACAATTGGAGCGGCTTCAACCGACCCTATTGTAGAAGTAGCATCTGATGGGTCAAGGGTTCGGAAAATAAATAAGAACGAGTTAAGTAAAACATACCTCGCTTTGAAAAAAGAAGAGTATATGGAGCTTACTGATCTAATAAATGCTTACAAACTTAGGAAAACTTCTCCAGTTCAGGTCGCAGGCGACGATACTGTAAGAGGTGAATACGCAACTAATAATGACGGTTATCCTTATAATCGAGTCCCATATAGTATAGGAGCATAATGGCATCTTTAATTCCAGATTCTGCATTACCCGGTTTAAGGCAAGCCTTAGCCGATCATTTTGATACCTTTAAGGGAACTATAACGGTTCATAAAGAACCTAAAAGAACAGTTACTTTAAGCGCTGATCAAAATATTTATGCTGGTTATGGAGCGCCAAAAGAACAGGTTACCTATACTCCTGTTAGTCAGGATTTTAGCGCAATTATCAATTATAAAGAGGACCAACCCTTAAACTACCAAGAAGAATTAAAAGTTGATATAGAAAAAGGTGAAGTAAGAATAAAGGTCGAGCTTGATTGTAAAAACTATATAGAGAAGGGTAAAACTGAAACTGTAGAAATAAATGGAAAAATGTTTAATGTTATAAGTTCTGAAGGAACAAGATTTTTTGTGGGTCAGACTTATTACGTTTTCTATTTGGAGGCAACCACTTAATGGCTCTTAGAAAGAAATTAGATATTAAGCAGCTTTTGAAGAAAAACTATACTAATTCAAAAGCATTGCAAAATTTAGCTTACGGAGCAGCAAAACAAAAATCTGAGAAGCTTAAGAAAGATTTTTTAAAAGAATTCGACGCTCATCCAGTCACTAAAGAAATAAAACAGGGGCCAAGCGGAATGGCAAGCTCTTTATTAGGAGGTAGGGGCAACTTTTTTGGTTTTTTGGGGTTTAATTCGGGCCAGCAACCAATAGAAATATTGAGAGATCAGATAGAAAATAATATTACGATTTTAAATAAAAAAGGTAAGATAAAGAAGATTTCTAGTACTTCATTTGTTTGGCAGTTTGATATTTCTGTTCCATCTAAAGCTGATATATATAGCGTAACGCCAATGACATGGAGCACCAAAAGCTGGGTAAAAGGTGTTGAAAGAGGTATAACTAATTATACTAATACAATTTTTAAAGAGTCTAAAGGTAGTAGGTCTGGAGTAGCTTTGCAGGTAGAGAGTAAAGTCGGTTTTATTAAATTTAACGCTACTCCTTATGTTACTCAAATGTTAGATAGATTAAAAGCACAACTGAAATGAAGCCACAATTTGACAATCAAGTACTTTCTAGTTTTTTGCTATGGTTTGACCATACTTTATTAAAAGATGGTGAAGCATACCAGAATACTACGGGTCAATTTTATAATGTTTTGCAAGAATTTGCAGGTTATCAGACTTTTGCGAGTTCATATTCACAAATAGTATCTGACGCTTCAATTACTGGAGCTACAATTCCCACAGGTCTTTATGTTGGAAGTAATTTAGTGGATGTAGGTGAAGGTGGGGCTACTGGTCTGTATGCTATTGATTACAATAATGGCCGCTCTTATTGGTCTGGAGATCAAGGAAGTGATATAACTGGCAGTTTTGCCATAAAAGATTTTAATACATTTCTTACAAATAGAACTGAAGATGAAATTCTATTTCAATCTCAGTATACCAATAGAAATAAGATATCAAATGTAGTCCCTACAGGTTTGGAAGCAAATACAAGGACTTACCCAGTAGTTTATATTAAAAACGACGGTAGTTCTAATGACCCTTTTGCTTTTGGAGGTCAAGATAATACAAGAATAAATGTCAGAGCTGTAGTAATCGCCGATAGCCAATTTGAAATTGATGCGATTGGATCTTTGTTTCGGGATAAAACTAGACAATATTTTTCTTTATTCGAAGCTTCGGAGATGCCTTTTAACCAGTTTGGGTATTATAGAAATGATGTCCAATACAACTATGACACTGTGACTGCTGGAAAGAATGAAAGTCAAAAATGTTTCTTGGAGGAAGTCAATATTTCTAGGTTTGATCGGGCTTTGGAGAACGAAGTTAGAAAATTTAACCCAAACGTTTACTCTACATTAATTGATTTTGAAATTAGTAAGGTTAGAAACCCCGGATGTTAAGGATTTTATTTCTCTTTTGGGCTTAGTAAATGTAATTTAAGATAAGAAAACTTTTATAGGAACTAAAAAAAATGGCAAGAACAAGAGTAATTTATCAAAGTGAAGCGGTCTACTGTAGTCAAGATGTAGCTTTTGACGCAGACCAGACGGCAGCCGGGGCTATTAAACAATTGAGTAGAGTGCAAAGCGCAAACTACTCGTTTTCAGTAGCTCGTCAGGACGTTAACCAATTTGGAAATTTAGCTGCGATTGATCAGATCATTACGGAAAGTCCGACGGTCTCTTTCGATACTAGTTATTACCTAGCGAATTTTAGCAATGAAGATCGTTTAGGTTTTAATGTATTGCAAAGTGGGGCTGCAGCTACTGGTTTTACCTCATGTATTGGTGATATAATTGACAGTTCAACTAACGCTTATCAAAAAGATTATTATCTGCTTACTACAAAAGAGGGTAAAGACGCTAATCAAAATACCACTTCCGGAGACTTTTCATATGGTGCTAGTGTAATTGGTATAGGAAATGCGTTTCTTAGCTCTTACTCAACAGAAGGATCTGTTGGGGGGCTCCCTACAGTTTCCGTAAGTGTTGAAGGACAGAACATGAATTTTGTTAACCTTCCTTACATTCAAGGTGTAACGGGTGTTGTTGGGGCAGGTTTGAAAACTGGTGTAGCAGGTGCAGTCACTTTTATATCAGGAGAAAACCCTGCAGTAAATAGTAGTGATGGTGAAAAAGTTGATCTTCCGGTAGCTTTACCAGCTCCTTTGGATAACGCTTCTGCTGACGTAGGCGATAAAATTTCAACTCTTCGTCCCGGTGATATTACTTTAACTTTAGCAAAACAAACTGAAACTAGCAATACCGCTGCAACATTGTTTTCAACTACTACTGGTAATGCTTTATATGCTCCAGATTACGCTGGTGCAAGTATTGATGATGCTCATATTCAAAGTTATACAATGAGTTTTGATTTGAGTCGTTCACCAATTCAGAGTCTGGGTAATAGATTTGCTTTTGCAAGGACAATAGATTTCCCGATTAATGTTAGCTTGAGTGTTGACGCTGTTCTTTCTGATCTTACTTCAGGATCTTTAGCG
>Ga0255755_1002009_pt1 | contig 17237 bp, 13 predicted proteins | sample 011ome_18_FD_179955 | JGI IMG/M metagenome (GOLD analysis project Ga0255755, IMG submission 179955) | Coastal salt marsh microbial communities from the Groves Creek Marsh, Skidaway Island, Georgia - 011501BT metaG (version 2) | ecosystem: Environmental > Aquatic > Marine > Intertidal zone > Salt... | reverse complement strand
CGAATCGCTGATTTTACCTAAAATCTCATCAAAAAAACCACATTCCTGGCATTTAAATTCATAAATTGGCATTCACTCTCTCCGGTTAGAATGGAATGTCATCCTCAAATTCATCAAAACTTGAGGCGGCTGTGTTAGATTCAGAGGCTTTAGAAGTACTGTCATTTTTAACTGGTTCTTGGTTGTAATCACTCTTCGAGGATGTTTGAGCTCCAGCATCTCGGCCCCCTAGCATCTGCATATTATCTGCCACAATTTCAGTGGTATATCGATCCTGCCCATCTTTTGTTTGCCACTTTCTTGTTTGCAATCTTCCCTCTAGGTAGACAGGGCGGCCTTTTTTTAAATATTCTCCGGCAATCTCTGCCAACTTTCTATACATCACAATATTGTGCCATTCTGTTTTCTCTTGCTTCTCACCCGCTTTGTCTTTCCATGAGTCCGTAGTAGCTATACTAAAATTACACACCGCGTCACCGTTTGGTAAAAAACGTAGTTCAGGGTCTCGGCCTAAATTCCCTAATAAGATGACTTTATTTACTGATGGCATAATTTTCTCCTAATTCTCAATAAGTCTTTTCAAGATTTCATTTTTGGAACCTGCATTCTTAGGGACAGTAAAAACCAAACTGCAAGTATTCCAATACAAAAAATGAAGGTTGCATCGTAACCATAAAATTTATTTAATAATCCACCAACGATACCGCCAACAAAAATTCCAAAAGATTGAGACGTATTATACACCCCTAAAGCTAAACCTTTTTCATAATCAGGTGCGATTTTGCTAACTAAGCTTGGGAGTGTTGCCTCTAAAAAATTAAAGCCAATGAAGAATGTTGTTAAGGCCAATAAAATTCCAAATAAATCCTGAGACATAAAAATGAACAAAAACTGTGCGAGAATCAAAATAATAATCGATAGTAAAAAAGTAGTTTTCGTTTTTCTCAATTTTTCCGTAATAATTATAATAGGGAAAATAATTACAAATGAGATCATCAATATGGGAAAGTATATTTTCCAATGCGCACTAAGCTCAATACCACCCTGATTAATTAAATAAAATGGCACAATCATAAACATGGCAATCTGGCAGGCATGCAGTGCAAAAATTCCAAAGTTCAATTGCTGCAAGTCGAAACGAAGAAGAATATTTTTAAATGCCGCTTTATCAATCAGCTGAGATTTTGGTTTAATGGTAAGCTCTGGTAGAAAAAATCTCACAATAAACATCGCCAGCACAGAAAGAAGTGCAATCATCATAAAAATTCCAGGCACCCCAATTTTATGATTTAACACGGGGGCTAGAATGAGGGATAGAAGAAAAGTTAAGCCAATGGATGCCCCCACGATTGCCATCGATTTCGTTCTTTGCGTTGGCGTGGTAAGGTCAGACAAATACGCTGTTAGAACTGCTGATATCGCCCCAGAACCTTGAATCGCTCTGCCCAAGATAATGTATTCTATTTGGTCTGAAGCCCCTGCAATTAATGAACCTATGACAAATAAAAATAAACCCAAATAAATCATCGGTTTTCTGCCAAAGAAATCTGACGCAACACCAAAAGGAATTTGCAATAGCGCTTGCGTCAATCCATAAACACCTAAGGCCAAGCCAATTTGTGTTGCCGTTGGGGCATTCGATAAATTTGAAGCGTAAACAGCAAAAATAGGTAAAAGAATAAACATACCAAACATTCTCAAGCCATAGACTGAAGCTAAAATTAAAGTTGATTTCAATTCTTGATGGGTCATTCTGTCAATTTCGTGAGGATTTAAGCAAAGGTTTCTAAATTCATTAATATTCAGTATATTATCAGGTTGCCCTCAAAATAAATAATTTAAATGGACTATCTAAAAATAAAAGGTGCGCGCACCCACAACCTTAAGAACATTTCGGTTGATATCCCAAAGAACAACTTAGTTGTCATCACCGGTTTATCTGGCTCAGGAAAGTCATCCCTTGCCTTTGACACCCTGTATGCGGAGGGACAAAGACGCTATGTAGAATCGCTTTCTGCTTATGCCAGACAATTTTTGGACCGTATGAATAAACCTGATGTGGATACCATTGAGGGGCTATCGCCAGCAATTTCGATAGAACAAAAATCAACCTCGCATAATCCTCGATCGACCGTAGGTACCGTGACCGAAATACACGACTACTTGCGCTTGCTCTATGCCCGCGCAGGGGATCCTTATTGCCCACAGCATAAAATAAAATTGGAGGCTCAAACTGTCTCACAAATGGTCGATCATGTCCTGTCGATGGAAGTTAATAAAAAAATTATGATCCTGGCACCGGTTGTAAATGATCGAAAAGGTAGCCACCTTGATCTTATTAACGAGCTTAAAGCGCAGGGCTTTATCCGCATACGCTTGAATCAAAAGATCTATGAGATTGATGACCTACCGTTACTTGATAAAAATAAAAAACACCAAATTGATGTGATCGTTGACCGACTTAAAGTTAACCCAGATATCAAGCAAAGGCTCACCGAATCCATAGAAACGGGACTAAAGATTGCTGAAGGGAAGATTATTATTTTAGATATGGATACGGATGATTCAGCCCTTTTATCTGCAAAATTTTCTTGTCCGCATTGTGATTTTTCATTACCTGAACTAGAACCAAGGTTATTTTCATTTAATAATCCCGTTGGGGCTTGCCCCGAGTGTGACGGCCTTGGTCATAAGAATTTTTTTGACAACAAACGTGTCATTGCCTTTCCAGAGCTCTCATTAGCTGCCGGTGCCATCAAAGGCTGGGACAAAAGAAATCAATTCTATTTTCAGATGCTCCAAAGCCTTGCTAACCATTATTCATTTGATTTGGATATTCCATTCAAGGATCTGTCAGAGGAAATCCAAGAGATTATTCTCAATGGCAGTGGATCCAAGAAAATCGAATTCAGATATTTTAGTGATCGGGGGACGGTCTTTAAAAGAATGCACGCGTTCGAGGGTATTCTAAACAACTTCAAAAGACGCTATCAAGAAACTGACTCGAATACTGTGCGCGACGAGTTAGCAAAATACCTCAGCGTTCAGAGCTGTCCAAAATGTTCTGGTTCAAGGCTAAGAGAGGAAGCAAGGAATGTGTTAATTGAAGATTTAAACATTCATCAAATTTGTGAGCTGCCTTTAAAAAAAGCCTATGACCTTGTTGACTCTTTGAATTTAACGGGTAACAAAATACAAATTGCATCCAAAATCATTCAAGAAATTAAAAACAGGCTATTCTTCCTGATCAATGTTGGCCTAAACTATTTATCCTTATCTCGCTCAGCAGACACCTTATCTGGAGGGGAGGCGCAACGCATTAGACTCGCATCACAAATCGGCAGTGGCTTAACTGGTGTAATGTACGTGCTTGATGAGCCATCTATTGGTTTACACCAAAGAGACAATGACAAGTTACTCGAGACCCTTAAAAATTTGAGAGACTTGGGCAATACCGTCATCGTCGTTGAACATGACTTTGATGCAATCATGCAAGCAGATTTTGTGATCGACATCGGTCCCAACGCAGGCATTCATGGGGGAGAAGTCATAGCATCAGGAACTCCCAGTGATATCGCACATCACCCAAAATCACTCACGGGTCAGTATCTATCTGGTAAAAAAAAGATTTTTATTTCGGCTGAAAGGAAAAAGGCGGAGCAGGGTTTTTTAAAAATCATCAACGCACATGGCAATAATCTTAAAAATATTGATTTAGAATTGCCCGTGGGTCTCTTGACGTGTGTGACTGGCGTATCAGGTAGCGGTAAGTCCACTTTAATTAATGACACACTCTACTATTCAATGGCAAAAATAATTTATCGCAGCAACTTAGATCCTGCACCATACGATGAAATCATTGGAGCAGAAAAATTCGATAAGGTGGTGGATGTTAATCAGAGTCCCATCGGTAGAACTCCAAGATCCAACCCGGCAACTTATACGGGCCTTTTTACTCCGATACGTGATTTGTTTGCCAAAGTACAAGAGAGTCGCTCACGTGGCTATGGTCCTGGACGCTTTTCATTCAATGTCAAAGGAGGTCGATGCGAGGCGTGTGAAGGTGACGGTGTCATCAAAGTTGAAATGCATTTTCTGCCTGACGTTTATGTGGAGTGTGATGTATGTTTAGGTCATCGTTATAACCGAGAAACCTTAGAAATCCGTTATAAGGGAAAAAATATTCATGAAATTTTGTCGATGACCGTTGAACAAGCTCACGAATTTTTTTCGTCTATACCAATTATTGAGAGAAAACTTAAAACACTTCTCGATGTTGGTTTGGGCTATATCAAGCTTGGGCAAAATGCCACAACCTTATCTGGGGGCGAGGCGCAACGTGTAAAATTAGCATTAGAATTATCCAAGCGTGATACCGGCCAGACACTCTATATTCTTGACGAACCCACCACAGGGTTGCATTTTGCAGACATACAGCTTTTACTTAATGTTCTTCATCAATTACGCGATAACGGCAACACTCTGGTTATTATCGAACATAACCTTGATGTTATAAAAACGGCAGATTGGATAATTGATTTAGGTCCCGAGGGGGGAGACGGTGGAGGTCAAATTATTGACCAAGGGCCTCCTGAACATTTAGCGAAAAATAAAAGTAGCTTTACAGGTAACTATTTAAAAAGACTTCTGTAATTTGTTTATAACTTCAAGGGTGTTTGGCTCTAAACCCTCATGCCAGAGGCGAAAAGATTCTGCAGCTTGGCAAACCAACATACCTAAGCCATCCGAAAATTGTGCTCGGCAATTTTTAGCCGCCTTTAAAAAAGCGGTATCTTTGCCATAGGTCATATCATAAAAAAAAGCACTTGATTGGAATATGTTTTTAGGGGCGAATAACTCATCGCCTAAAATACCTGCGGAAGTTGCATTAATTACCAAATCAAACTTAAAGTTGTTTGAATTTGGATCAAATACTGAAAGGGTAATATTTTTTTTCTGCGCCTCACTCTGGTATGCATCGACCAAATTTTTGGCTTTTTCTTGCGTACGATTAAAAATCGAGAGATGCATAGGTTGGTTTTCTAAAAGATCAATGAGGACACCTTGTGCAGCACCTCCCGCACCCAGCAGAAGAATATTTGATGAGCTTAACTTAACACCTTGTAATAACAAATCCTTCACAAGACCAATACCGTCTGTGGTGTCCCCAAAAGTGCAATCATTTTTAAACGTGATGGTATTCACTGAGGATGTTTGCTTTACTTTTTCGGATAACTTTTCGCAATAGAGATAAGCTTCGTGTTTAAAAGGTAGCGTGATGTTGAGGCCAAAATAGCCCATTTTTTTTAGATTATCGACCTCCTTTTTAAAACAACCGGAAGGAAAATCAAATTTTCTATATTCTAGAGCAATTCCAAACTGGGCAGCAAAAAGATTATGAATCGTTGGAGATTTTGAATGGGCAATTGGGTGCCCCACAACAGCAAATTTTTTTGTATTTTTCATAAGCTGATTATATGTAATTGTTAGGATAAAAACTATCTTAAATATGCACTTTTTTAGTGCATAAAAGGATCATTTTTGCATTCTAAGAGTGCAATTTTTTCAAAAAATCTATATATTTAGTCAAAAATCATGTATTTTAGCGATTCGAACTTTTTGGCACGAAATCTGCTTACTAAATTATAAATAGATAAAAAAGGAGTTTTAAATGGCTGTTGCTGATGTACTAAAACAAATAAAAAAACATGGTGTGAAGTTTGTTGATTTTCGCTTCACCGATACTAAGGGTAAAGAGCAGCACGTTTCTGTGCCGGTTTCTGCGTTTAGTAAGGAAAAGTTTACTGAGGGACATGCATTCGATGGGTCATCGATTGCTGGGTGGAAAGGCATTAACGCATCTGACATGTTGCTCATTCCGGATCCAGATACTGCAACCATCGATCCATTTATGGAAGAAACCACACTTGCATTAACATGCAACGTGATTGATCCTACTGATGGCAAGGGTTACGATAGAGATCCCCGAACGATTGCCAATCGCGCTGAGGCTTACCTTAAATCAACCAAAATTGGCGATGCTGCCTATTTTGGTCCTGAACCTGAATTCTTTGTCTTTGACTCTGTTACATGGCAATCGGGCATGAGTGGATCATCCGTAAAAATCAATTCTGAAGAGGCATCATGGGACTCAAATAGCGAGCATGAGGGAGGCAATGTTGCTCACCGTCCTGCAGTCAAGGGTGGATATTTTCCTGTTCCCCCAGTGGATTCCATGCAAGATCTTCGATCAGCGATGTGTTTAACGCTTGAAGAGATGGGTATTCCCGTTGAGGTTCATCACCATGAAGTTGCTGGCTCAGGCCAAAATGAGATTGGCACTAAATTTAGTACGTTAACACAGCGTGCCGACTGGACACAAAAATTAAAGTATGTCGTGCTCAATACCGCACATAATTTCGGTAAAACTGCCACATTTATGCCAAAACCTGTCTTTAACGATAATGGGACAGGTATGCATGTTCACCAATCGATCTGGAAGGGTGGTAAAAATATGTTTGCAGGAAAGAAATATGCTGGATTAAGCGAGACTGCTCTTTACTACATTGGCGGCATCATTAAACATGGTCGTGCTCTTAACGCTTTATGCAACCCATCAACGAATTCCTATAAGCGCTTAGTGCCTGGTTTTGAGGCACCTGTGATGCTAGCTTACTCAGCCAAGAATCGCTCTGCTGCCATTCGAATTCCTTTCGTTTCATCCGATAAGGCAAGGAGAATTGAGGTGCGATTCCCCGATCCAACAGCCAATCCATACTTGGCATTCAGTGCCATGTTAATGGCGGGACTAGACGGGATTCAAAATAAAATTCATCCTGGTGAAGCGGAAAGCAGAGACTTGTATGATTTGTCACCTGAGGAAGAGGCCAAGATTCCTCAAGTTGCTTTCTCACTCGAGCAAGCCCTGGATTCACTCGATAAAGATCGTAAGTTTCTAACCAAAGGTGGTGTCTTCACTGATGATTTTATTGATAGTTATATCGGTTTAAAAATGGCTGATGTGACAAGAATGCGTATGACGCCTCATCCAATTGAATTTGAGATGTACTACAGCGTTTAAACTTGGTGGGCGGGATTTAACACCGCCCCTTTTTTTAATTCACAATACCCCTGATAAAGTATTTTGGAGTAAGTTTTTATGGCACCCCCAGTAATACTAAGTGAGTTTTACGGTTTAGAGTATCTGGCGTGTGGGGCTATTGTTTGCAGCTCGGAGGGGTCCATTCGTTACATTAATCCATCCGCAGAGGCCATTCTTGAAATAAGTCATGACCAAGCATGCAAACAAAATGTTGACCTTTTTTTTCAAGATAAAAATTTCTTTCAGCAGCTAAAAAAAGATATGCAAAATCACGTTGTCCTTCGTGAAAATGAATACTTTATCAATACTAAGAATAACAAGAGTGTGTGTACCACGCTCACCGCTAGCAGCATTGTAAATTCCAACAATATTCTTATTGAGTTACTGCCAATGGATCAGCACCTAAAAGTAACGAAAGAAGAGAGGAGAATTATCCAACAACAAGCTAATGCGGAATTGTTGAGAAATTTGGCGCATGAGATCAGGAATCCTCTTGGCGGCCTAAGAGGCGCGGCGCAACTTTTGGAATTTGAGTTAGAGGATAAAGATTTAACCGAATACACCCAGATTATTATTGCTGAGGCGGATAGGTTACAAAATTTGATGAATAAATTGCTATCACCTTACCACCTGCCAAAATATGAATACACAAATATCCATGAACTCCTTGAGCGGGTAAGAGGCCTTACCATATCAGAATTTGGTAATGAGATTGCTTTAGTTAGGGACTATGATGTTAGTCTGCCTGAAATTGTGGCTGACCGTGAGAAGCTCATTCAGGCACTTCTAAATATTACGCGAAATGCGTCACAAGCGTTGAAGAACAACGAACAGGCTAAGAAAACAATCACCATAAGAACTCGCTCAGACCGACACATGTGTGTGCATCAAAAAAAATATCAGACCGTCATTCGAATTGATGTGATTGATAATGGGCCGGGTATTGCAAAAAATATTCTTGACAAGGTGTTCTACCCCTTGGTGTCTGGTAATCAGGATGGCGCTGGTCTGGGGTTATCACTCGCACAAGATTTTATCTCATTACACAAAGGTATAATTGAAGCGAGCAGTAAAAAGAGTCGCACCTGTTTTTCAATTATCCTACCGATCAAAAATGATCTCCAGTTGAGCGAGGTAAAAGATCATGAGTAGCATTTGGGTACTTGATGACGACAAATCCATTCGATGGGTGTTTGAAAAAGCCCTAGAAAAAGCTGGTCTCGAATTTAAAACTTTCTCAAATACTAATGAAGCGATCAATCAATTTAATTATGAAAAACCATCGGTTATTTTAAGTGACATTAGAATGCCTGGAGAGTCTGGTTTAATTTTCCTGACCAAAGTAAAAGAAAAATTTCCAAACATTCCCATTATTATTATGACGGCCTATTCTGACCTCGATACCGCGGTTGCCTCCTTTAAAAAGGGTGCTTTTGAGTATATCGCTAAGCCCTTTGATATTGAAAAGGTGTTGGAGGTCATTCAAAAAGCGTTGGCCTTAAATCAGTCAGAACCTCAGCCCATTGAATTTGAAAGCTACCCAGATATCATTGGTCAAGCCCAGTCCATGCAAGAAATATTTAGAATTATTGGAAAACTAAGCCAATCGAATGCCACAGTTTTGATTAATGGCGAGTCAGGCTCGGGAAAAGAATTAGTTGCCAATGCCATTCATAAGAATAGCAGTCGAAAGGAAAAACCCTTTATTGCAATTAATACCGCAGCCATCCCAAAAGACTTACTTGAAGCGGAATTATTTGGTTACGAAAAAGGTGCTTTTACCGGTGCCAATCAGAGGCAGTTAGGCAGATTTGAGCAGGCAAACGCTGGTACTTTATTTCTTGATGAAATTGGGGATATGCCTGTAGAGTTACAGACCAGGCTCCTCAGAGTCCTGAATGACGGTCAATTTTACAGGGTTGGTGGGCAAGAATTAATCAAAGTGGATGTCAGAGTTATTACCGCAACCCACCAAAATTTACAGCATCTTGTGAAGGAAGGTAAATTCAGAGATGATTTATTTCATCGGCTCAATGTTATCAGGATGAATGTTCCGCCCCTCAGAGAGAGGATCGAGGACATACAAAGCCTCTCTCAATTCTTCCTTAATCAAAGTGCAAAAAAATTGCAAACGGAAGTCAAAGTGCTAGCACCGGATGTGATTGAATTTTTTAAGACCCTGCAATGGCATGGCAACGTGAGACAACTCGAGAATGTCTGCCATTGGTTAACCGTAATGGCTGCCGGCAAAGTAATCCTTATATCAGACTTACCCGCTGAGCTAAAAAATGAACCTATCGCGGATAGTAGCAATGATATTGGCACATGGCGAGAAAAACTGACGCGAGAGATTGCACGAGATTTATTGGCGGGAACGGGAGATATCTATGATCGATTTGTCACAGAAGTTGAAAAGGTTCTGATTGAGGAGGCGCTGAAGGCTTCTAGGAACAGACGCATTGATGCGGCAAAATTACTAGGCATAGGGCGCAATACCATCACCAGAAAGATCAGCGAATTCGAAATTAAATAACTCGTTCACGCCACACATAAAAAAAGCCCCGATAAATCGGGGCTTTTGGTTTATCCAAACTAAGCGTTAAGACCTAGAAGAATAAGATCGCACCCAATGAAACTGAGTCAGCTTCATTTTTTAAACCATTGTGTGACTCTGATTCCATTTTATTGAATTCAGCAACAAGGTTAAGATGCTTTGTAAGTGGGTGGTAAGCACCAACTGTCAAACGGTTATTTTCATCAACAAGAGCAGAGTCAGCTTCGCCGCCTGCTTTGTCAAGGTTAGATACACCGTATGATACACCAAGCTTTGTACCTGATGGAATCACGTATGTAGCTTGTACATAACCACCATCTGATTCACGCTCAGCACCTGAATTATGAGCATTAGAGTGGAAGAATGTTGTACCAGCACCGTCAGCAGTATAAGCATAAGCCGTTAAGCCTAAGTTACCTAGGTTAAAGTTAATACCTAAGTCAATCGCTGTAGCATCGTAACTACATCCTGTACCACAATCAACTTCGTATGAAGCACCAGATGTCCAGATTTTACCGTTCTCGAAAGAAAAGTCTAATGCTGCTTCAAGACCAAGACGGTCTTGGTTAGTAGCTTGCTGAGTTGTGTCAGCACTTTGGTTCGGGTTAGTTACACCAACGGTGAACTGGAAGCCGTTCATGTTAGGTGATGTATAAGATACTTGACCTTTCCATGCTGGGTAGATGTAACCAGTACCAATACCACCACCAGTGAAGTTACCACCTGAACGTGGTGATTGGATCGCGCCCACACCAAGAAGTGTCATATCACTAAGGATAGCGTTTTTAGAAAAGATACCGATGTCTTTACCCATCTTCACGGTACCCCATGAAGCATCACCGAATGTTAAGAACGCTTGACGCCAAGCAACGATATCGCCTGAGTCACCCATAACGTTATTTTCTGAAACGTTTGGTTGCATTGAAATTGTGAAAGATACATCCAAGTCATTTTGACGTGTTGTACCCGTAAAGCCTAACCATGCTGGTAAAAGACCAGTGTTGATAGACTGTGAATCGCCTTCGCCTGTTGCGTCTTCAGTAGGTGTTGTGCCACCTGTGATAGTGTTGCTATCATCAGCAGAGTGCATCGTTACATAGGTATTAACGTTACCGTTAATGTCTATTGTCCACTCGCCTGCTGGGATAATAATCCCTGCGTTAGCAGTAGTAGCACCTAAAACTAAAGCAGCAGAAGCAACCGCAGCTGTAATTTTTGTGTTCATAATTAAATCTCCTAAAAGTTTAACTATTCTCAATATCGAGAACGTTATAAGAATTATCCCTCTTTCCAAGACTCAAAATCAAGTTTTTTGTTACATTTTGTTACATTATAAGCAAAAATTTCATTTTTTTGTTGTGAAAAAACAACAAATCACGTGATTAGCACTTTTTGGCGAGCTCTATGGCAAACCGGTCGGTCATCCCCGCAATGTAGTCAGCAATCTTACGTTCTAGGGTATCCGAGCTCTGAGCACAAAAATCAGCTGGCAGCTTACTGGGGTTACGCTTAAAAAATGCAAACAATTTATCAATTACCACCTGGGCCTGGTTACTCATTTCGACAATCTTGCTATGGCCATAAAGCCGCTCTCTGGAAAATTTTTTAATCAACTGAATCTCACTAGAGATCTCTTTTGAAAAACCAATTAAGGGCATGTTTTGCCTAACCTCATCGACCGTGTTCGGTTTAGCTGCAGTAATTTTTTCCTGACTCACCTCACACAAATCACTAATAATCAGATGCATCATTCGACGAATAGACTCATTCATGACTTGCTCATCCTTAATATTTTGATGTTTACACATAACATACTCATAACATTGATTAAATAACGGCAGCTCTCTGAGTAACGGTAAATTTAGAATTTTTGAGCGAAAACCATCATCAAGGTCGTGATGGCAATAGGCAATTTCATCGGCAAGATTTACAATCTGTGCCTCCATTGAGGGTTGATTTTTCTCTAAAAAACGTTGGCCGAGCTCACCCAACTGAAGGGCGTTTTTTCGCGAGCAGTGCTTCAATATTCCCTCACGGGTCTCAAAGGTGAGATTAAGTCCAAGAAAGTTTGCATACCTGGCTTCAAGCGTGTCCACCACCCTGAGTGACTGCAAGTTGTGCTCAAAACCGCCGTAGCGCTTCATGCAAAGATTCAGTGCATCCTGTCCGGCATGGCCGAAAGGGGTATGTCCCAAATCATGCGACAGAGCAATCGCCTCAGCCAGATCCTCATGGCAGCCTAACGTCCGCGCGATACCTCTCGAAACTTGTGCCACCTCAAGCGAATGGGTGAGACGATTTCTGAACATATCACCCTCGTGACTCACAAATACTTGCGTTTTGTATTGCAGTCTACGAAAGGAAGTCGAGTGAATAATGCGATCACGGTCTCGCTGAAATTCATTTCTCAGTGGGGATACGGCTTCAATATGTTGCCGACCCTTGGAAAATTCTGGGTGGGCAGCATAGGGCTTTAAATTCATCATTAAAAAACTTTTTGTTTAAGGGTATCCAATAAAACTTCGTGGGGATAGTCATTGGTGAGAAACGCATGGCCAATCCCCTTCTGCAGAATTAAGTTAATCTTGCCCTGCAGCGCCTTTTTGTCTGAGCGCATCAATTCAATAAATTGTGCCTCATCAATTTGCGGGGGATCGACGGGGAGTTTTGCCGCCCTAATGACTGATTTTATTCTGTCAAAATCTTGCGCGGTCAACCAACCTAACTGCATTGACATGTAGGACGCCATCACCATACCGCAAGCTACCGCCTCGCCATGAAGCCAGTTTCCGTAACCCATGACGTTCTCTATGGCGTGCCCAAAGGTGTGCCCAAGATTCAATGTCGCCCGAATTCCCTTTGTTGACTCAAATTCATCCTCAGATACAACGCTGGCCTTGTTTTCGCAAGATACAGAGATAGCTTGCATTAATTGTTCAGGGCTCTTACGTAGTAAATTTGCCATCTCTTTCTCAAGCCATGCAAAAAAAGCTGCGTCACGAATGACTCCATACTTTATTACCTCAGCAAGCCCGGCACTCAGTTCCCGATCAGGCAGCGTTTGCAAAACGTCAAGATTAATTAACACACACTTTGGCTGATAAAAGGCGCCTATCATATTCTTGCCTAGCGCATGATTAATCCCTGTTTTCCCCCCCACCGACGAATCAACTTGCGACAAAAGCGTTGTCGGTACCTGCATAAAATCCACACCGCGCATATAGGTTGCGGCAGCATAGCCCGTGATATCCCCAATCACACCACCACCTAGCGCAATGAGCAAAGTGTCACGCCCAAACTTATGCGTTAATAAATCATCATAGATCACATTTAAGCTGTCATGACTCTTGTATTGTTCGCCATCAGGTAAAACAATGGCTAACACCTCCTCATCACCTAACATTTTTTTGAATGCTTGCAGGTAAAGGGGGGCTACGGTCTTGTTTGTGATAATGGCAATCTTTTTTTTGCTCGTGTACTTCGCAATTAGGTCACTATTCTCAAATAGATTTTGCCCGACAAAGATTGGGTAGCTTCTTTCACCGAGATTGATGTTAATTATTTTCATAGGTACTTAATTTGTCTTCAATTTCAAGGGCAATCTGTGTTGCTTTCTTGCCCTTCGTCTCTATTATATAGTCTGCCGTCGTTTCATAGAGCGAGCGTCTCTCCTCATAAAGCTCCGTTAACTTTTTTTCGACATCGGTATTTTTTAGCAACGGACGGGTTTTATCATTTTTCAGTCTCAGGCTTAATTCTTTTGGAAGAGTCTTTAGGTAAAAAATCGTACCGCACTTTGAAATGATATCCCTGTTGTATTTTGACAAGACAACCCCGCCTCCAGTAGATATCACATGATTTCTCTCTTCAGATAGGCCAGATAATAATTTTGTTTCCCTTTCCCTAAACCCCGTTTCACCCTCAAACTCAAAGATCATTGAAACGTCAACACCTGATTTTTGCTCGATCAGCTGATCGGTATCAATAAAGGATCGATTCAGTTTTTTGGCAAGCAACTTACCAATGGTGGTTTTACCTGAACCCATGAGTCCAATTAAAAAAATGTTCGTCGCTTTCATTTAACTTGCATATTTAATGTAGAATTCATTAAGCATCTATAATAAACCCTAATAGTTAGTTTGCTTCTTGAAATGTTATCAAAACTTAAAAATTTTTTATTTATTGCTTTCCTTGCCGGGCTTTCTTCAATTGCACTCATCTTTTTTGTTGTCTCACTCATCTATCCCACATTACCCGATGTTAGGCACCTAGAAGAATATCGCCCAAAACAACCCCTACAAGTTTTTTCCAAAGACGGCTCTCTAATTGCGGAGTTTGGAGAGGAGCGTCGTGATTATATTCCCATCAACCAAGTGCCACAGAGAATGATCAACGCCATCCTGGCAATCGAAGATCGACGTTTTTTTGAGCACCCTGGTATTGATTTTATTGGCATTGCACGAGCAGCACTGAGAAATATATTAGGTCAGTCCAATGAAGGGGCGAGCACTATCACCATGCAGGTCGCACGAAATTTTTTTCTTTCCTCTGAAAAAACCTTCAAAAGAAAAATCAACGAAATTCTGCTGGCTATCAAAATTGAAAAAAACTTAACCAAAGAGGAAATTTTAGAGCTCTACATTAATCAGATTTATCTGGGTCAAAGATCATTTGGGTTTCTTGCGGCTGCCAATACTTACTTTAATAAAGACCTCTCGCAACTGAATTTAGCTGAAACTGCGCTCCTAGCAGGGCTGCCAAAAGCCCCCAGTCGTTACAATCCTTTAGTTAATCCAGATTTATCCATCGGACGACAGCAGGCTGTTTTAAGTAGCCTCCTAAGGCATGGTTTTATTGACAGAACAACTTACGCATTGGCTCTCGAAGAGCCTATTGACCTGAGAGATAATGTCTCTAAACGAGAGTTGAAGGCAGATTATATTGCCGAGATGGTGAGGAAGACGCTGTACGATGAATTTGGGGAAAAAATTTATACCAGCGGCCTTAAGGTCTTCACCACGATTAAAGATAAGAACCAACGGCATGCCAATCACGCGGTGCAAAGAGGTATCATCAATTACATGAGTCGTCATGAGATAAAACCTCCTGAAAGTTATGTTCCCTTTAGCAATCAAAGCTTTGAAAATGAGAAGGAACAAGAAAAATTTATCTTAAAACAATTACGCCTCATTCCGAGATATGGTGACTTTATTCCGGGCGTTGTTCTATCCACGCAACCCCTAAAGATCACAGCACTCTTAAAAAATGGTCAAAAAATTGATATTTACAAAAGGGGGTTAACCCTTTTTAAAAATGACTTGAGGGAAGAAGATCCAAACAAAAAAATTGTCAAAGCAGGCGTTGTCTTAAGGTTCGTGAAAGATAGAGGTACTTGGATAGCCACACAGTTACCTGAAATTGAGAGTGCACTTGTCTCGATGGATCCGCAGACCGGGGCGCTGTTGGCACTCGTCGGCGGCTTTGATTTCTATCGAAGTAAATTTAACCATGTCTCACAAGCGAATCGCCAACCTGGTTCGATTTTTAAACCCTTTATCTACTCTGCCGCCCTGGAAAAAGGAATTAATGCCGCCACACTGATCAATGATGGTTATCTCTATGTCACGGCTAGGGAATTGAATTCAAATGAGAATTGGGAGCCCCAAAATTATAATGAAAAATTTGCTGGGCCCATGCGATTGCGAGATGGGCTAGCCCAATCAAAAAATTTAGTCGCCATCAGGGTGCTCAAACATATTGGCCCAAAGTATGCACAGGATTATATTTCACGTTTTGGCTTTGATTCAAAAAAACACCCCCCCTATCTCTCAATGGCTCTTGGTGTTGGTGAGGTCACCCCAATGGAAATGGTTGCTGCTTATGGTGTTTTCGCAAATGGCGGGTTTTTAAAAAAACCCTACTTTATTGAAAAAATAATTGATAGCAAGGGCAGAAAAGTCAAACACAGTGCTGAATTAATGAATGCCGAGACACCCAGATCAATTGACCCTAGAAATGCATTTGTTATGACCGAAATGTTAAAAGAGGTCATTGAATCTGGCACAGCAAAAAAGGCTAAACGTTTAAAGAGAAGTGATATAGCAGGAAAAACTGGCACAACTAATGAGCTTCATGATGCATGGTTTGCCGGATACAATCCCGACATTGTGACTGTCACGTGGGTCGGCTATGACCAACCTAAACCATTGGGAAAAAAAGAAACAGGGTCTCGCGCTGCCTTACCTATTTGGATGGATTATATGGAGCCTATTTTAGACCAGTACCCAGTGAGATTACAAATTGAACCTGAGGGCATACTGCCAGTAAAAGTAAGAAGAGAGGACGGCGTTGTAGCCACGACTGACGAGGATGGTATTTATGAATATTTTTACGAAGAATTTTTACCACAAACTAATGCCTATTTTTTAATCAACTAATGGCCAGAGATAACTTAAAAAATATTCGACTCACTGTTGCAAATAAAGCTGCTGAGCTAATTGCGGAGGAGGGAATTACTGACTATCATTTTGCAAAAACAAAAGCCGCAAAATTTTTAGGCTTTAGTGCCAAAGAAAAATTGCCATCAAATAATGAAATTGACCAAGCATTAATAGCCTATAAAAACATTTACCAAAAAGTCAGCATTGATATCATCCACGAGCTAAAAAAAACAATGTTGAAGTACATGAAAATGTTTGCAGAATTTAATCCTCATGCACCTAGTCAAATATTAGATGGCTATATCTCAAAATACCCCATTGTAGAAATTAACTTATATCATGATGATGTAAAAGCGATTGAATATATCCTACTAAATAATCGGATTGCTTTTGAAACTATTGACATCAATTTATACGGCAAAGGCAGCAAAAAAAAATCAAATCGCAATATTCCCATCTACAAAATTGAAGATGAATTTATACCGGTTCATCTTAAAGTTTATGACTTAAACGATATTAAGTTCAAAAAAAACAACTTATTGAAAGCAAGGGGATTGGATCTAAAGGGGGTCGAAAATTATGAGCCTAATTCTGCTCTCTTAGATACTCAGCAACCTGTTTAGCAAAATAAGTCAATATCGCATCAGCACCGGCTCTTTTGAAAGACAATAAAGACTCTAGAACCACACTTTTTTCGTCCAACCAATGGTTTTGGCAGGCCGCCTTAATCATTGCATACTCACCGCTAACCTGGTAAACGAAGGTAGGTTTTGAAAAAGTCTCTTTCACTCTGTAGACAATATCTAAGTAGGGAAGTCCTGGCTTCACCATTACAATGTCAGCCCCCTCATCAATATCTAAACTTACCTCATGCAGCGCCTCATCACTATTTGCTGGGTCCATTTGATAGGTCTCTTTAGACGATGAGCCTAATGAATGAGATGAGCCTATCGCATCCCGAAAGGGCCCATAAAAAGAGGACGCGTATTTTGCCGAGTAAGATAAAATCTTTGTATTGATAAAATTATTATCCTCCAGACAAGACCGAATTTTACCAATGCGACCATCCATCATATCTGAAGGCGCTACAACATCCGCCCCCGCTTTTGCATGTGAGAGGGCTTGTTTTGTCAGAACTTCA
>Ga0255755_1001995_pt1 | contig 17295 bp, 10 predicted proteins | sample 011ome_18_FD_179955 | JGI IMG/M metagenome (GOLD analysis project Ga0255755, IMG submission 179955) | Coastal salt marsh microbial communities from the Groves Creek Marsh, Skidaway Island, Georgia - 011501BT metaG (version 2) | ecosystem: Environmental > Aquatic > Marine > Intertidal zone > Salt... | reverse complement strand
GAGGTACGCGTTTGGCAAGCAAGGACGAATGTTCGTCAACGCGTTGGCAGAACCGGCCGATGTGGCCGCTTCCGGGGTGGTGAGGAAGATCAAAACTGAGCTCGGGAATTCGCGAGGGAAGAAATCGTTGGCGATTAAACTGTTGACGCCGGATGTCGCGGTGGTGAAATTATTCAATCGATTCGTCAAGCAAATTGGCAAAGATAGGTACTATCCCGAAGAAGACGACGAGTGCGAAGACGTGCGGACGGAATGCATCGTCCCCGGTGAGTCCGTGCAGAGCACGATAGTGCCCGAGGCACAAATGAAATTAGACGACGACGTGCACGAAGAGATTAAAGAGGTTGAAGTCTCGAAAGAAGAAGTTCAAGAGAACTTGAGCCGATAGAAAAACATAATAATGATATAAATGTATGGATGAGTGTGTGGTGGTGTTGGATTTGCGCGCGCGAATAGATGCTGTTGTAGGTGTATATGTGTAACTACTTTTTATGAAAACTTTTTTTTTCTTCTTTTTCTTCCCATCCTCCTTTCTCACTCTACGCTTGAGCCTTCCGCCGCAAGCGTAAATCTCTCTCTCTTTCTCTCTGTTTACTTCTTTCGCATCTCTTCGTTCATGCACTGCGAACACTTTGGAATGGGCATAGAAGCTATTGGCATGAAGGGCACAAAGCATGTCTTTTCGCATTTTCCACAGTTCCCTTGATACAAGCGCTGGCCAGAAATACTCGAGTGCTTCGTTTTCGTCCATCCCGATCTGGGCTCCACCGGCGGTCGCACATCTTCATCGGCGTCGAGCATCTTCTTAGTACCCATAAATTCACCCAATACAGCACCCGCGGGAGAAATGTCAATCTTCTTCTTCGCCGGCGCGCCAAAATCTCGTTCGCTCTTGCGCATGACAATTTTTCCTTCGTTGTTGAAAAAATTTTCAACCGTGAATAAGCCGCCGCTCTCGATGGTCTCCTTGGCCTCGAGATCGTACCATTTCTTAAACGTCACGACCGCATACATTTGATCCGCCGCGTGTTTAGTCGGCCTGACGGTAACGTCGATAATTTCTCCGAACGGCGCTAACTCTTTTAAAACAATCTCTTCCGCAAGTTTATGCGCGTTCTTTTGGCGCTTCAGGTAGTCCAGTCGATCTTTCTCCGGCATCTCCTTCACGTCTCTGATATCTGAATACGATACGTCCAAACCAGCGGCTTGGTAGACCTCATCTAAGACGTTCTCGGGCAAATTCGGAATGTTCACTTTCGGCCCTTCGTATGTAAACCCTCCAGACGATGGAGCGGTCGCGGCAGAGGTGGCCACGCGAGAGGTTGATGTTTTCTTACCCTTCACCTTTACATCTTCCTCGTCCGGCGCCGCGGCGCGTTTCTTTTGCTGTTGCTGTTGCTTCTTAATCGCACTGCGCGGCTCGATCCATTCGTGCATTTTCGCTTGCTTTGCCGCTGCCGCCACCACGGTGCCATATAAAGGTGGTTTCCCAGTTCCAGGAGTAACTGGAACTAACGCATTCGCGTAGGCCATCTCCGCTCTTCTTTCGCTCGATCGAGCGACATACTCTTCCTCTTCCTCTTCTTCTTCTTCTTCTCTTTCTTTTCTCGCTTCTTCGTCTTCTTCAATCTCAACCGGAGATACCGGAGATCTCTTCGCGCCATACTTGTACGAATACGAAATGTGCTGCCCATCTGGTGTCCCCGGAGACATTGGCCGTTGATCTCGCTTTTTATGCTTCGAAGAGGCGGTGACCGCGACGGCGGCGGCGGCGCGCGAAGTTTGCACGGCTTGCAACTGTTTCAACGTCGCTTCGAATTGCGCGCTGTATTCTTCCGCCCCGCCCGTCGCCGTTCTCGGTCGTTGCAGTTGCGATGACGGTGCTTTCGGGCCGTCTCGACGTAACCATGGCTGATCGACAGAACCGATAATCCGCGCTTCCATGAAGGCGCTTTCTAAAGATTGCAAGCCGATGGCTCGATACGCGCGATTCACGCCGCGCTTTGACTTCATGAACGTACAAATCAAAGCGCAGTTTCCAATTTGAAGAGAAGATGTTCCGGAAGAAGAAGAAGGAACAATTGATGTCGAAGACGCGCTTTTATCACCATCACTACTCAAAGCGTTATAGCTTTCGTGATCGATAAATGTCAAAGGAAGGACCATGCGCGTCTCCCCCGGTTGCCGAGGCCCGTATAATCTCGTAAACGTCAAAGCAGCTTGCTTCGGATCCAACTTGCAAATTCTTTCGGCTCGATTGATCGCCTCTTTTGCCGATATTCTTCGCAAATACTGCGAGTTCAAAAGATTCTTCGGCAAAAATGAACTCACCAACGATAAATCGTCCAACTGTTCCCAAAAAGAGGCGTCCACGTCCAACGCGGCGTGCGCGTCGTAGACCAAATCTAAAGGATCGTCGTAAAAGATAGCCGGATCTGGCGCGCGCATCAAAGGCTCGATGTAATTCCACGGCATGTTTGGATCTCTCAATCGATCTTTCGTCACAAACGCGACGAGCTCGTACGGATGTTGTTGATAGCGCTGCGTTTGACCGCTCGCGCCTCCCAAAACCTCTCTCGCTTGCAACACGCAATACAACTCGTTCTTCTCCTTCTTCGTCAACAACCCGGTGTGGAAAGCTACGAACACCGCTCTTCCTTCGTCGGAAAAGCACTGAATGACTCTTCCAATTTCCACTAACCGTAAGAAATACGCGTTCAAATACCCTCTCAACAATCCTAAATACGGCGGCGTAAACGACCGGTCCTTCGCCGCGAGCGACACGTCCCGGCAGTTCCAGTCGTGCCAATCGATCGCATCGGACAGTTCTCTCAGCGACATCGCTCCACCATACGCCTCTCTCGCGTCTGGATCTGGGTGGAACCGCATGTTATATCCTCCTTCTTGTTCCGAGGACGTGTGCACGTCATCGATCGAAGCGAACTCGTTCAACCTCGAAGGCTCTATTTCTTGACTTTCGTGCGAAGGATGATCGATATCCCACCCGGACAAGGCGATACCGTACGGGTTAAAATAGGCTCGCATCCCGAGCTCGCCCATGATTTGATTATTCTCCGCGGCTTGCGCGCACCACCCAGCGGCTACCACGTGCGAAAAGAATTGTTGAGACTGTTGTTGCGTCGTCGTCGTCGTCGTCGCCTTCTGTTGCTGTTGTTGCTGCAGTTGCGGCGATGATGACGACTGCGCGTGTTGCTGCCCGGAACCACCACCTTGACCACCACTCAACGAGAGCGAAGAAGGAGAAGAAAGTTTCGTCGAAGATTGTTCCCCTCGCGTTTGTTGCGCCGCGGGGTTTTGCTGCGTCTGCGTTTGCTGAAGCTGAAACGACGAGAGAAAGTCAACTCCGACTTGGTGCTGCAAAATATGCGATTGGTGAGAATAATACGGCGTCGCTGACGCAGGGGAGGATATGTTTGCACCCCCGTACTGACCACGACCACCACCACCACCTGCGCTTTCCTCGGAGGACGCGCTGGTGCTGCTCATCTTTCCCTCTCTCTCTCTCTGGTAAAGTGTCGTCGCTCGATAAAGCGCGCGCGCCTAAATGTAAAGAAATTGCGCATGTAATTTGCACAAAACCACCTTTTTAAAAAAAAACGTTGGAAAAAGAAGTTTGTCCTCTTCGAAAACAGTTGAAAAAAGAAAAAAAAAGAAAAAAAAGAAAGAGAGAAGAGACAAAAAGCAGAGAGAAATTGAAAATCCCTCTTTTTCCTCTTCCCTCTTCCTCTTCTTTTCTTATTCTCTCTGTCTCTGTCTGGTTTTTAAGGCATTTTGTCTCGTATTTTGCCCCCTTTTGTTTGCAATGGTACTCGTAACACAAAAGTACTTTCTCCATTAAAAAAGCGCTCTCTCTCTTTCTCTCGCTCTAAACTCGCTCGCTCGCGTTTGCTCGCTCTCTCAGCGGGTACTTCCTCCCACGCTCTCTCTCGGGCTCTCCTTTTGTTGTTGTTGTTGTTGTTGTTGTTCTCGAGAGTGTTGTTCTTCTTCTTCTTCTTCTTCTTCTCTCATCGATAGAGGAAAGCATTTGTTGGGACATCAGACAACAAAAATCCCCTACTCCTGCGAGAAGAAGAAGAAGAATATCGAAGAGCTGCGCGCTGAGAAAGAAGAGAAAGAAGAGATAAAGAAAAGATAACGAAGATGACGTCAACCTCGTACAACACGAATACTAACAACAAAATAAACGAAAACCTCCACGACTCCACGTACGAACCCGTGAACGATAAACTTCTCGGATCCGGCTCGTACGGGTTGACGAAACTCATGAGGGAAAAATCCACGGGCAAACAATACGCGATTAAATACATCGAACGAGGCGATAAGATCACCGAACACGTGAGACGAGAAATTGTGAACCACAGAAACTTGAACCATCCAAACGTGGTGAAATTTAGGCAGTGTTTACTCACGCCGACGCATTTAGCGGTCGCGATGGAAGCCGTCGGCGGAGGCGAACTGTTCAGTTACGTCCAACAGCAAGGGAAGTTTAACGAGTCGCAGGCGAGGTATTTTTTCCAACATCTCATCAGCGGAGTGGAGTATTTACACAACATGAGGATTTCACACAGAGATTTGAAGCTAGAAAACACTCTGGTGGATTTGAACGAGACGCCGACGCTGAAGATTTGCGATTTTGGGTTTAGCAAAGGTGGGTTTGATTCGCAGCCAAAGACGCAAATCGGGACGCCGGCGTACATCGCGCCCGAGGTGTACGCCGGAGTGCAACCGTACGATGGACAGGCAAGTGACGTGTGGGCGTGCGGGGTGTTGTTGTACGTGACGTTGGTTGGGAGATATCCGTTTCAAGATCCGAAAGATCCCGGGAGTAGTCATAAGATGATGCAAAGAGTGTTGAGCGGCACGACGGAGATTCCGAGTTCTTTGAGCGAAGAGTGTAAGGATTTGATGGGGAAGATTTTCGTGACCGATCCGAAAAAGAGAGCGTCGATTGAGGATATTTATATGCACCCGTGGTTTCGGCACGATTTGTCGCCGAATGTGCCGCTTGGAAACACGCAACCCGGGCCTGCAGATGGGGACATGTTGAAGGAGCTGCAATCGCTGGAGGAGATCAACGCCATCGTGGACGCCGCGAAAGTCGCGCCGAAGAAACCAAAAGGTAGTTGGGGGTACGACGATGACGACGACGATGATTGCGATCACATGGGTGGGTCTGGAGATTTAGGCGGGTCGTTGGATGTTGATTATTAAAGAGAATCTATTTAAAAGTAATAAAAATACCTGAGTTGAACGTGCGTTAAAACAGAAGAAATAAATAATCTGGTGATACTCGTGCTCTCTCTCGCTCTCACCCTCGGCACAACCATCGTCGTCTACGCATCGTTAAAATCGGTTCTCCGGTCGACTCGCCAACCACGTCTGAATGCCTGGCAAATTCTCCACGTTTTCAATCACTTTATTCATCTTCGGGCAACTCTCTCTCGCTTTCTCCGCTCTGGCGGCGTCGTCGAACGTTTGCGTCATCGTCACGTACAAAACCACATCCGCCAATGACACTTTATCACCAACCACAAACCCTTCCTCACCATTTTCAATCACTTTTTCTAGTCGTTCGCACCATTTTGTCATGTCTTCGTTGTACCATTTCTCCTTCTTTGCAATCTGGTCGTCGTCCGGCGGCGCGAACGGGTTCCCTCTCACTTTCGCCCACGCGTCTTTAACATCTCTCACGTGCTCTGCAAACGCGTCGATTCTCCAACTCTCCGCCATGTTTTTACCGTACAAACCTAAATCTCTCGCCACGTACCGTTCGATCGTTTTCGATTGTCCCACAGACATCCCAGAGTGTTCTAAAATCGGCAACCTATCCAGATTTTGCTTAAACAACCCGCGTTCTTTATCCAACGGATGTTGCTTTTCAATCGTCGGCTTGTTCTCCACCATGTTAAATTTGTATCTAAAATCCTCGTAATCGCACTCCGCGGCTGCAAATAACGTTCGAATCACCTCCGCCGCGCCTTTCGCGTCGAAGTATCTCAGAACCGCTTTCGTCTTGCGCAACGCGTTCGTTTTGTCTCTTTTGTGCGCTTTGACAATCGCAATCGCGCCGACAAAACCAACCACGAACGCGAACGGTTGCGAAGAGACGACCGCGTTGGAAACGTGTAAGAAATCCGGCGTTTGTGTTGTTGCACCACTATCGATTGCCATTTTCGAGGACGATTGTTGTTTCTTCTTGTTCGAAGCTTTCGGCGCGAGTTGTTCTTTCGCCTTGGCGGCTTCGATTGGAACAACAACGTGAGTCACTTTCTTCTTAAACGACGACGCGTAAAGAAGTTGACGTCCAGAGGATGAAGAAGTATACGCCGAGGAGGCTCTGAAACTCGTCGTCGACGATGCGGATAAGAGTAACGACGACATTTAAAGAGGAGGAAAGTAAAGTGTTTTGTGCGTAATTTTGTGAAGAAGTTTTTATCTTCTTGGACAGTCTAAAACCAAGAAGTCTTGCTCTTTACTTTAATAACTAAAAACTACGTATAAATACTACCTTCTGGAGCGGTGGTACCACCAAAACCCGCGTTGAAGGATTGGTGGTCGTGATGATGATGATCTTCTCCTCCTCCTACTCGTGGTTCTTTCTCCAACGTGTATACTTTTCCTCTGACGAAAACTCGCTTCGTTCTCTGCTCTGATACGAGAGCGCGCAACGCGTTCGCGCTGGCGAAGAGGAAGCCGCAACTCGCCGCCCATGCGTTGAAGTGGCCGTTTTCTTCGCCCGACATTTCCAAAGCGTGCGCGTTTTTTAACCAGACGAGTTTGCTGACGATCCAAGTGATCGTTGCGCTCATGACGCGCGCGGCGGAGTCGCGGTTGGAGTAGTCGAAGGTGGCGAGGCTGATCGGGAGTAAAGCGCACCACCAGGCGAAGTATTGCGAGGTGATCACCGAGTTGAACGCGACGAACGCGAAGGTTTGCGCGAACATCGCGAAAGGAAGGTCGTACGCGAACGCGATGCCGATGAGGACGGTTAAGCCGTATTGGGTGATTTTGCTCGCCAAGGCGTACGCTTTGGTGAGAGATCTGGAGAGGATGTAGGCGCCGAAATCGGATTCGGCGTCTTCGATGGCGGTGTCCAGGTAAACGCTGAAGAAGTTCGGCGCGAAGTTGTGTCTCGGATCTTTTCGAGAGAAGTGGTACAAGATGGCCTCGTTCAGGTATGCTTGGCCGTATTTCCAGTAGCACGCGAACGTTGAGAACGCGAAAGCGGTGAAGGAGATGCCCGCAAACAAGAGTCGAGCGATGTTGAACAATCCGTTGGCGCCGAATGCACTTTTCGAAGCTAACGCGCGCGCTCTTCGCAGTCGTCTGGTTTCTTTTGTTTCTATCGCCATCGATTGGCGATCGCTATTGTTTTTTGCTGCTACTTTATTTTGTTGTTGCTGTTGCTGCTGCTGTAGCTCTTGATCATCTCCTACTCCGGACGACTGCAATCTTTCTCTTTTACTCTTACACCCGCTTCTCTCCAACTTCGCTCCACTTCCTCCGCCGTAATAGTTCCAATTCACGTGATACTGTACGTCCAGAGCCACAATCAGAGGCACAATGTATATAACAGGATACATCCGAAAATGTACCGCCAACCCAAAACTCACCGCGGAATTCAATATCGTCCCAAACATCAAACTCTTCAACGAGAACAACACTAAAGCGTTCGCGACGGCGTCGCACGACCCTCTCGTGCTAATCGCCATCGTCAGAGGATTAAACAGATACAGCGCGGTCATTTGAATGGTAAAACTCTCCGAACATTTTCGTTTTCGCAAGATTTCGTGCACCAGTTTCCCGCAGTACACGTCGCACAGACTGAACAAAACCTTCCCAAACTCTGCGAACCAGAACACGTTCGGTGTCAACATCCACGCGAGTAAAGGCGTGTACCTGTACGTGTTTCTTTCGTACGGCGATTGGTTGTTGCACACGTATCTCGCGGCATCCGTAAACACGTCGTAATCGACATCCGTGTACCGAACGCCAGAGAAGAACGCCGGGTGCGCGTCTTGGACTCGCCCGAAGAGTACGAGTGCGAGGCGAACGACGAACGCGTAGAGGAAGATGGTTTTGCTCGTCACTGGCGGGAAGAGGAGAGACTTGACGCGAGAGAGGGAGGTGGACATGATGAATTCAGACTCTTCTCTGTTTCTCTCTCACACGCGCGCACGCGCACGCACACACTCTCTCTCGCTCGCTCACTTCCTCGTGTGCGTCTTTATTCGATGCAAGAAATTCGAGCAGTGGAAAAAGTAAAGAAAGAAAGAACGCGGGAGGCTTTTTTAGTTACCGAGCATGTATGTATGTGTGTACCAGGTATATATAATGGTATATATGTTCTTATTAAAATAATACAAGATGTCTGTGTGTGTGTGTGTGTTCGCGTGTGGTTATGGTATATGCATAGATGATCTTCGCCGCTCTTCGCTCTTCGCTCTCGAACCGCAAAGATATTCACTCTTCTCCTCACTTCTTCTTACCACTTCGTAGCTAACTTTTCGGACATTGCGCTCATCGCTATGCAGAAGGTTTGGTAGGCATTCAACGGGTGCGAGTAATCGCACGCCCACACGTTGTGCGCCAATTTACCAAACAACATGACTACTTCGTCTTCGTTGTTGTCTCGGACCAACTGGAAGTTCCTCTTACTCGGGATCTTTACGCGGCCGCCGTACTTGTAGCAGAAATGCCACTGCCCGTCAAACATTCTATACTCCGGGACCTTGGACATTAATAATCGCATGTGTCTCATATCTCTCATCGCTTCCCACTTTTCCAATCGCGCTTTTCCATTCTTGTCTTGTTTGTATAAGGTTGGGACGAGGCACGTCATCTTTCGGTAGCTTCCGCCCAGAGTAAAAATAGTCGGTTCGTACACGATCGCCGTGACGACTCTGCGCTCATACTCCTCCTCGACCTCGTCGCTTTTCTTCTCGCCTTGGTCGTACGCGGTAAATCGAGAGCCTAAAAAGTTCCCTGACATTTTCCCGAGGTAATCTTCCCCTTCCGCTTTAAAGTTCGTGCACGTCGAAAAGATGTATCTCTTACCAATTTTCACTTTCGCTAACGTTTGCTCCTCTTGGCAGCACATGACCAATTTATCGTATTTTCCTTGCTCGTCGTGAACGTAATATTTATAAATCGGATACTTTTTGCTCTTGGTGTCGTCGACGACGATGAAACCTTTGATGATGCCCAACTCTTGCGGAGGCGGCAATCGTCGCATGGTATCCACGTCGAAACCTTTCACCAACGCGTCTCTAATCATCATGTCCATCGTCGGGTTCGCTTTCGCGTTTTGCTTCGCTTTCTGCGCGGCTCTCTTCGACGTTGCCTTCGCTAAAACCTCCCTGGCGATTTGTTCGTTCACCGTCGGGTCCTCGCTGTCCTCGGGCGGTTTGTATTTCGAATTCTCCTTGAACTGCTCGCGGAACTTTTTCTTCTCTTCGGCGGTAAAGTCGTCCGACATGGCCGCGTTAAGCGCAGCCATCGCCTCGCTCGTTTGGAACGGATTGTTGTTGTTATTACTGGTGGTAGTATTCGGAGGCGGTCCGTCCACCGACGGGCGCCTTCGGAACGGATTTTGAAACAATCCAGCCACGCCTCCTCGCTTCTCTTGCTGCGACGACTGCGAACTCTTATCGCTCATGTTCTCTTCTTCGTCCATCAACCCCGGATCGGCTTTCACCGCTTTCCCTTTCCCTTTCTTCATTTTCGCGGCGTCGAACGCTTCGTCCGCGTCGTCGTATTTCGAACTTTGCGCGGATTTCGCGGACATAATCGACCGGGATTGCGATTGCGATCTCGCATCGTCGGCGGACTGAAAATCGGACTCGGAGGCTTCCGAGTTGCTCGCGGAATTTTTCCGTCCTCCGAACATTCTTCTTCTTCTTCTCGTAGTGTTTATATGTATATACTCGAAAGCGCGCGCGCGTTTAATAAAGTGTTCTGTGTTTATGTGTGTGAGTGTTCACTCTTCTTCTCGGAAAGATCAAACGGAGGAGTTTAAGAGGAATAATAGAGTATTCGTCGTTTAAACGATTACTTGCGCGTCCGTGTGGTGATCTCTTCTTTTTGTTTTTTTTTGTTCTTTCTTGCTGGCGAAAAATCGCTGTAAAAAGGAGCGATTTTGTCTCTCTAACGTTGGAACATGATGATACGAAACGTCGGGAACATCAGAGTTTTTGATATTTTAATAAGATTACTCTCTACCCCAATACTACAACGTGTCTATATCCTCTGTTTTTACTAATAATAAACTATTTCATTTTCATTTTATTCGCAAAGCTTGGAGTAAACGAACTCGAGCTTCGATTTTCTTTTCCTCGTTTTCGCGATTTATTTTCGTCGTCGTCGTCGCGCGTTGTTGTTGTTGTTGTTGTTGTTGTTGTTGAGAGCGATGTTGTTTTGGTACGGTCAAAGAGGAGGCGCTCTTCGCGGTGACGGCTTCGAGTTGGCGCAAGCGCCGCTCTTGCGTTTCGAGCTTTTCGCGTAAAGCGAAGAGCTCTTGTTCTTTTTGATCTTCGGCGTCGTCGCTGTTGTTTACTTTCTTTGGTTTACCGCTACTTCTACTTTGCTTTTTCCGTTCCAAGGCGGCTGCGTTTTGCTGCCTTTTGATAAACTCGGCTTGTAATCGAACCGACTCGTACGACTCCTCCCGAGGAGCCGGAGGCGTTTTCAAATCGATCAAGTTTCGTTTCTTTTCTGGAGGCGTGTCCTCGAACGTCATCAACCACGGGGAGAGGAGGTGATCTTGTTGTTGTGGTTGTGGTTGTGGTTGTTGTCTTCGTCGAACGTTTACCCTTCTTTCTTCTTCTTCTTCTTCTTCTTCTTCTTCTTCTACTACTATTCCGTTTCCTACGTTTGCTCTGAGAGGCGATTTCGCCGCCTTCTCGATGAGCGCGGTTACGCGTGGGGACGTTTTCACAGATCCACCCGGCGTAAACGCTTCTTGTTCTTCCTTAAAGGAGTACTTTTTTTGATGTTGCGGAGGTAACGGCGAGTCTGGAGAGTATTGCGTGTAATCCGAATCTTTTCCCGGCGTCGAAAATGTTGAGGACGGCGATCCATTCGGCGCGTCGTCCTCTTCTTCCTCCTCCTCCTCCTCTTCTTGATCTTTTTCTTCGTCGTTCACGACTGGAAAATCTTCTTCTGTTTCATCGAGCAATAACACGTCTTCTCTCGTCTTCACTTCCAAAAAATTCTCGAAATCTTTCTTCATCTCCAACAATTTCTCGCACTCTTTCGCCAACGCTCGTCTCTTTTGATCCAACAACTGGCAATTCTTCCTCTCTATTCGCGTCTTTTCGTTCGCGTTTTTCATTGCCGTCGTCGCCTCTTCGGCTTGTCTTTCCGCCTCTCTCACTTCGTCTACAAACTGTGCCTTCCACATCTTCTCCTCCTCCAACTCTCCTCTCAAACTGTGCAACGCTTCCTCCACCGCTTCTCTCTCAGCGAGTTTTTCCTCCATCTTCCGCTCTTCCTCTAAACAACTCTCCTTCAAATGCTCCAACTCTCTCTCCGCTTCACCTTGCTCGTGGTCCAACTCTTTCAAAAACGAAATCTTACAACTCGCCTCTTGGTCCGCGTGTTGCATTTCCACTCTCGCTTGCGCCAATCGATTCTCCACCTCTCTTATTTCTATTTCTAAATCTTGCACCTCAATTTCCAACCGTTGCTTTTCGTCTTCGTTGTTATCGCACTCGATTCTGCTCGCCGCCGAGGCCATTCGATGATATTCCACATCTTCCCCGAGCTCTGCGAGTTCTCGCTTTAACGCGTTGCGTTCTTTCTTCAAATTTTCGATGTCGATTAAGTAATCCGTTTCCGTGGCGGCGGATTTTTTCTTCTTGGTGGTAGGAGTGGCGGTACCGTTACTACTCGTAGACATCACAGTCGTCGTCGCCATCGTTTTTCCCTCCTCCTCCATCCTCAGGTGGTTCGTCGCGAAAATATCTTCCTCCTCCTTTTCCTCCTCCTCCTCCTCCTCTTCCTCTAACATCATCAACTCCGCCGCGCTCCTTTGCGCTTTCGACTCTCGCAACATCTTGATCATTTCTTGTTCCTCGAGCGTGGTGGTATTAGTATTATTATCTTCTTCTATTCTTTCTTCAGCGCTAAAACCCGTTGTTCGGTTGCTGCTCTGTCGTCTTCCGGCGTTGCTTAAACTCGTCATCGGCGAGTGCATGAACAGAGAAGAAGAAGAAGAAGAACGGATAGACGCTGGAAAATTTTCCTCCTCCTCGGCGTTCTGCTCTTTTCGACCATTTTCTGGCCAAGAAGCGGCTCCTGAGAAAAGCCGATCGTCTCCTTCCATCTCTTCTCCTCCCATCTCTTCTTCTTCTTCCTTCTCCTCTCGATGGTGATGGTGATGATGGTTCATCCCTTTCAACCGTTCCACTAATAGCTGATGCATTTCTTTCACGTCCAGAGATTTTCGGTGGATTTGTTCGGCTAAGCCGAGGTGGTCGCAAAAAGATGTCCTCCCCGCGGAGTCGAGGCGTTTTTTCGACTTTCGATGATGATGATTTTGCGACGACATCATCTCCGTCGTCGTCGTTCTCATCAACTTCGCTTTAGTAGCAGTAGTAGTAAAGTCCGTTTCCTCCGTCGTCGTAGTACACGTCGTCGTCGCAAAAAGTTGCAATTCTCTTATATCCGCGACGACGACAAAAGGAGAGACGTCCTCCTCCTCTTTCAAGGCCAAAAGCTCACGAAGCTTTAAAGGCGTGCGTCTGCGGTGTGTCGAGTGTATTGAGTTCGTTGTGTGATGAGACAGAGGTTGTTAAAAAAAGGAAAATTTTGGCGGGAAAAAAAATTGTACGAGAAGCGAGAGTGCCAAAGCGCGAGCGGTGGTCCTCGTATCGCGCGCTGCGTTGTCGGAATGGTATTTCTACTTTTATTACGATTTTAAAGTAACTTTGTGGATTTGATGTTACACAGTGGTGGTATATGTATATATAAACGCGCTATTTACATAAAAAACTCTTCTTCCTTTTCTCTCTTCGTGTCGTCGTAGTTGTTGTTGGTTCTTCTTAGTAGTAGTAGTATTAACTAGAGAGCGGCGAGGGCGAAGGGCTCGGCGATTGCGACGGCGGTAAAGGAGGTCTATCCGTCGAATCCGCGCCAAACACCTGTCTCAGTGGGTTTTTCGAAACCTTGAGAGTAAACACGAACGCGGTTTCTTCTTCGATGCCTTCGCGTAACATCGCGTCTGGGCTGAGCAACATAAATTTATCTTGGCTGGTGAGGTCCCTTCGCTTGCCGCAATCTAAGGCTTCCCAGACGGACATGCCCGGCTTTTTACTCGCCATTGGATTCTTACCGAGCGTCTCAATTTCTACTTCGCCGGTTTTGAAATCGACGGATACCATGCACTGTTCGCGGGAGATTTTCTTGGACGAAATGCCCGCGACGCCGCGACCGAGCGTTTGTCGTTCTCGATTGATTTCCATGATGGAGCCGTCCGGACATAAAATCTCAAAGGAATATTTCGCGCCGGACGGGGCACCTTCGCCTGTTGCGCCGGAGATATCCCAGTCAGAGACGAGTTTTTTACTCTTATCTATGACAGACGGCGAAATCGGGTCCAAGATGTTATCTTCTTCCACCGAGGCTAAACTCGGCGCGCTTCCTCCTTTGGGCGGTTTGCGAGCCGATTTGTTGCTATTTTTCTTCGCACCGCCAGTCATGCGAGCGACGTCCTCTTTGGCAATTCTGTCTTCCTCGAGCACTTGAACTTTCGTTTGCAAGTCCATGATCAAATCAACCAACTGCTCTTCCGCCTCAGACGCCGCTTGAATGACCGCGACGGCGTTTTCGGCGTTTTCGACGTCGCCGAAACCTTTGAAAGATTTGTGCATAGCCAACGCGTTGGAGACTTGGTCGTTCAATCGTTTTTTGTACTTTGATTTGATGCGATAGGATCGGATACAAGCCAGGATGAAGAGAAAGAGAGCTGCGCATCCGCTTCCAAAAGCATACCAAAAGTATTTCTCGAACCAAGTGTTTTTTTCAGTCGGGATATCACTGCTCCAACCGTAGAGCCTAAAAGGTTGGTAGCCGACGCCCGAATTATTTGCCACGACGGTGACGTACCACAAATCTTCCGTCGTTTCCATCTCGGACGAGACCGTCCCGTTTTTTGCGATGACGTCGGCTAAGCCGAGCGAAGGGCACGTGCCTCTTCTCGAGAGTAACGCTATTTGAGAGGGATTGTTCGGACTGATACTTACGTGCGTTTGCGCCGAGTTCATCCCGCGCGGCATCGGCATGCTAAAATGACGACTTTGACCGCAACACAACCACGCGTCCGACGTCAACAACGTCTTCGTCTCCTCGAAGCCGGTTTCGTTTCTCGGTAAAACGACGATTGTGTCTGGTAAAACTTCGAGTTTAAAAGTAACGTCCAAGACATCCGATCCCGATTGCGTCTCGTCAAATGCGATGGAAAAGTAGACCTTACTTCCGGCGTTTCCGCACAAACCAAAGTGTAAGACCAACGCGTCGTTCGCCCCGTTCGGATCAACCGGCGGCACTACCGCTTTGGCCATGTATTTATCAACCGTTGGAACCTCATCGAGGGATGCAAGCACGAGGATGAGGTTCTTATCGCTCGGCACGAGCGTTCGAATCGTCGCCAGAATATCGCGCGGACCATCTTCGGTCGACGGAACTTCGTACCGTAAAGTTTCGCTCGGACACGATCCTAAAGCGCAAATCAGAGCGTTTTTATCCAACTTGATCTCAGTATTGGAACCATCGGCGTTGATTTCTTTCCCCGTGGGTATTTTTTCGAGATCGTTCGCCGCGCATTGCGCAATCGTGGACGCCCACAAAGCGTCTTCTCTCGGACATTCACCGCTCGTCGAACTCGAACCGCTCCCGGCAACACACCCGCCCACAGTGCTCGTTTTACAATAGCCGCAGTTTGTTTCTTGCGAACATGCTTCGCACGGAGTGGGGTGTCTGTCGTGCACCGCGCACGCTTCGTCGCACCCGTCGGCGTCGCCGGCGAAAGCCCACTTACCGCATACCCCGAGCGGGAGCTTTGCACCGGTACCTTCGGTATAAATAGGTCCCTCCGTATCGCCAGGAACGCACACGCCTTTTTGGCCTTCCGCCGCGCACCAACCGCATCCACTGACGGCTCGGCAGTCATTGCACGTGAACTTCGCGCTACAATCGTTGGCTGGGCAACTGAATTCCGCTTCGCACGTTTTCTTCGACGCCGGCCACGTCGACAATTGCAGTTCCGAGGCGCTGGCGCAGTAGCCTCGGCACGGTGGATCCAAGCAACTCAACTCGCACCAGGAGCAATCGTCATTGGTTCCAGCGGCGCACGATTTACAATCCGGACGCCAGCCGCACCCTTCTTTGGCGCCCCAAAAGGAAAACTGGTATACGCTCGTTCCCGTGTTCACCGTTACGGCAGCTTCGACTGAAAAGTGAATAAAGCGAGCTCCTTCTACGTCTGATGCTGTCCCGGCGCACGCACCTGGTTTGGTGACCGCGGCGATCTCATTCAAATCTCGAAAATTGTGCGTTTTGATGCACGTTTTTGGCGACGAGCACGTCGTGCCGCGATAAAAGTATTCAATACCGTAATCAGTGTGCATTGGATATTCAGCCAAAGACGAAGCTTGTACGTTTACGTTACCATCGACGACCATTTGAGCGTAGGTAAAGCCAAGCGTTTCGAACTGATCGACCCGAATGGAGTAAAATCTCGCGTCGTTATAGTCGAGCGTATTCGAAGATTCGATGGCGCCGATCGATACGTCGTGACAAGCCGTCTCCGCTTTCTCGATGGTCGCGATGAACGTATACTTGATGAAACCGTTTCCATCCTCCCCATTTTCGAGATTTTGGTTGATTGTGGGGTTCTCCAATCCAGCCGAGGCGTAAATCTTGACCAATCGAGGACCGTAAATAAAGCGTATATCTTTGTGTTCAGCTCGAGTGAGCGAGCTATACACCTCGGATTGGTCGTCGTAGACTTTCATTGTTCTGTATCCACCTGCCACCTTATCGTACAATTTATAATCCTCCGCGTTGTCGCTCTTGGGTACACTCACGGAAAGATCCGTGTACGACCGATACGAACTTTGCGCCTTCGGGGATGGCGTGTACGTGTATTGCACTTTATGCAATCCTTCCGGCACTTCCAAGTGATAATAATCTCTGTATCCAACTTGAAAAGATCGCTCGTAAAGCAACCCGGACGATACCGTTTCTGGCTGGTACGGTTGAACTCTCGTACTAATCGACCACGTGTTGCTCGACGATTGAAAGGTCTCCGACGATTTAAAGATCTCCACTCGTATATCCGCTCTGGCGCCCGCCGGAGCGACAAACTGCACCGCTTCGCCCTCCGTCCTCGCGGTTTTTGTGGAGGAGTAATTCGTCCCGGCGCACGAGACGTACAAATCCGGGTTCGGGTTTGTTCCTTCAATATTCGATAAACGTACGGTCATCTGTGTAATGCATTTGAATGCGTATGTGTGTGCGCGAGAGAGATGAAGAGAGAGAGAAAATAAAAATCGTCAGCATCATCATCATCATAATCATAATCATCATCATCGTATCTATTCGCGCGGCGCGCTGTTTTATTTTCCCGCGCGAAATTTCGAATTTCTCACAAAACCAACATCAACATCATCCATGGAGAGTCGAGAAAAAGACGCGCGCGACGACTGACGATTATAACGACCACCAACGCGAGACGCTCTCGCCTCGCGCGATTGCAACGCACTTTTGCGCATCTCTCCCTGTCCGCGTCGTTCATTTCTTCGAGAAAACAGAGAAAAAGAGAGAGAAAAGAGATACAGAAAAAAACGTACCAAAGTTTCCACATCCGCCAAGGCCTCGGCGTAATACTCCACCGGGTCCGAGTTCTGATACACCAGCAACAATTGCGCGACCGTATCGTTCTGCTGTATGATCGTCGCCGCGTGTGATGCGTGTGAGAAGAGCATCATCATCAGGAGCGCAATAATCGAGGAAGAAATCGTCGCATTCGTCTTCATCGTCGTCTTCGTCGTAATCTTCTTGTTCGTATTTATAGACGAGAGACAAAAGTCGTTACGTGTTGTGTTTTTGTCGGTCTTTTCAACTCTGAAGAGATCTTCTTCGACGCTGGAAAAGTCAACCAAACTTTTTTTGTTTAGGGTCTTAGAATTTTTTTTTTTTTGTCCTCTTTCTTTTTCCTCGCGAGGCAACAATTTTTAAGACAACTACGCGGCATTTATTGTACGGCCTATAGTA
>Ga0255755_1001992_pt1 | contig 17298 bp, 19 predicted proteins | sample 011ome_18_FD_179955 | JGI IMG/M metagenome (GOLD analysis project Ga0255755, IMG submission 179955) | Coastal salt marsh microbial communities from the Groves Creek Marsh, Skidaway Island, Georgia - 011501BT metaG (version 2) | ecosystem: Environmental > Aquatic > Marine > Intertidal zone > Salt... | reverse complement strand
TAAACATTGTGCTGGTTACATGAGTTTTCCAAGAAAGTTTAAGGATTTAATTAAAGAACTTAATAATTTGTTTGGATCTAATATTAGAATTTAATATATTAAGTTATCTAATATGTTTATTTGGAATTTCTTTTCAGGACTAATCTTACTGGTAGTAATTTGTTTTGGTCTTTTTTATATAGTAAAGTTATTCTTTGGATTTTAAAAAAAAAATATGAAATTATTTTTCAGTCATATCTTCACTAATGAGTGTTTTACCTTCCTCATCAACAACTAGAGTTATATAATTGTTTCGTTTAAAGTCACCACCATCAGGGTTATACCGATATGGTACGTTTTGATATCCAGATAAAGTTGAATTTAAATTATTTTCTTTTAACCAATTTGTCCAAAATTTCCATTTATCTTCATTATCAGGTATTAAAAGAGAGCTTCCGTTATTGCTAATCAGTGGGACCTCAAACTCCACATTCTTAATATATTTTTCTGCCTCTTCTTTTGTTTCAAAATGATCTGCTCGTGTAGCAACTAGATTAATATTATTTCTATATGTAACTAGAACAAATTTAGGAATTTTTTTTGAATCTATTTCAAGGATCCCATTTGAAAGATTCATTACATACATACGATCATCTCTATAAAAATCTCCTTGAAATTCAATTTGTTTAGGCATTTTTAAATTAGAATATTTTTTTTAAATAAATTTTTATCATGAATTAATTTATATTATCATTATTTTTGCCAAGTCTTAAAATTTTTTTTGTTTTAATATTTTCTAATTCTAATATATCATTTGTTTGGTTTAATAATTTTAATCCTAAAGAATTTAATATATCTTTTTTATTTTTTTCAAAATCATTACGATAAAATATATATATATTTATTATAATTTCTTTTAAGACATGAAGATTGTTTAACAAACCCATGCAAGTGTTAATTGACTCAATTTTTTCACTTAAATCGCCATCAAAATTAAATTTTTTTAAATCAATAAAGTTTAGCTCTTCATTTGATTTTGGATCAAATGAAGACAATTTATCCACTAAGAAGAAAGCTGTAGGGTGAACAATCTCACTTAAAGAACCATAGTGATCAATAGTTTGCTGCCAATCTATATCATTTAATAAACTTCCCTTTTGAACAATTTTATTTTCCTTTTTAGAAATAATTTTATCATTTTGAAATATAATTGAGTTTTCTAATAAAACTTCTAGAACTTTTATTTTAAATTTTTTTGAGTTTTCTTTAGTTAAATATTTAATAACATCGTTAATATGAATTTTTTTATCAATATTAGAAAATTCAACTCTAAAACCTGTTTTTAGTATACCTACTAATCTGTTATCAAAAGCAGAGTTTTTAGATTTTCCCATATTAATTCTTAATAATAATTTTGTGAAATCAATCCAATTTTTATTTTTAAGATAATCTAAAGATTTGCTTATTAAATAATAATAAAAATATGTAAGTTCTAAATCAGATCTAATTAGTATGGATGAACTTATGTAATCATTTTTTTCAATGCCAGCTAGATAGTTATCTTTTAATATTATACTTTTTTTTTCAATACTATCAGCCAGGTCTACTAGCATTTCCAAAGGATAGACAAAACTAAAAATAAAATTACTTTTTAATTGATCATACTCACTTTTGTACAATTCATTTACTGAGTTGATAAATTCTTTACTTAATTGAATCAATTCTTTTGAGGCTAAAAAATTTTTTTTTTGAATATTTTCAAAATAGTTTAATTTCCTTTTATCTTTTGCTTTCATTTATTATCCCATAATATTTAAGAGTATCATTTACGAAATATAATAATTAATTTTAAAGATATCTATTTATTTGATTCAATCAAATTTTTCCAATAAGCTAATTATATAAATATGGAAAATGAAAAACTAGACATAACACCTACAGTAGGCTTGTTGGCACTTTTAAAAAACATGCGTTATACAGAATGGTATGCTCTAGGTGAATTTGTAGATAATGCTATTCAAAGTTATAGATTAAATAAAAAATTCCTAAAAAAACTAGATCCTCTATATAAATTAAAAATTAAGATAGACATTTTTGGAAGTGAAATTTCTATCAGAGATAATGCAGCTGGTATTGGACATGATAGGTACGCTGCTGCATTTGAAACAGGAAAACCACCTCCTGATAGCACTGGACTTTCTGAATTTGGTGTAGGGATGAAAATAGCTGCCTGTTGGTTTGCAGATAAATGGAAAGTACACACAAAAGCAATTGGTGAAACATCTTATCGATTAGTAGAGTTTGATATCAATAGAATAAGAGAACGAAATATTACTACCCTAGATGTTTTAAGATCTCCTGCAAAATTAAATACGCATTACACAGTTGTTACTTTAAGTAAGTTAAATCACAAACCTAAAACAGCCACCATAACAAAAATTAAAGAACATTTGGCTTCAATGTATAGACATCTAGTCAATAAGAATGAAATAGACATTATAATTGATCACAAAAGTCTTCGTTATGAAAAACCCAAAATTAGAACTTCTGGTTATTATAAAGAGTGGGAAGATGGAATTGTAAAAAAACCTAAACCTATAAAATGGTATAAGGAATTTGAATTTAATTTTGAGAATATGCCAATTAGTGGTTTTGTAGCGATGCGAGAAAAAGGTAGAGTCAAACAACCTGGATTTTCTTTATTTAGAAGAGGAAGATTAATCACAGGAACAGAAGAAAATCCTTTTAAACCAGAAAAAATATTTGGTCAAAGTAACGACAGAAGACAACAAGTAATATTTGGTGAGGTGCATATGGATGATATGCCAGTAGCTTTTTCTAAAAATGATTTTGTTTAGGAAGAAATTAAAAAAAATAAATTTATTTCAAAATTACACGAAGAAATACAATTTATAGATAAAAAAAAAACTATAGATTTTATTAAACAGTCAAAACATTGGTCTGAGGATCTTGAACGAGATGATATCAGATCTGAGTCAAAAAAAGGACTAGAGCAAGTTGAAAAATTTACTGCTAGAGGTTTAGAAAAAGCAACATCAGATAATGAGAAAACAACTTCATTGACTAAAAAACATGAAATTGCAAAAGAAAAAGAAAAAGGAAGAGAATTTCCAGTTAATTATTTAGGAAAAGAATATAAGGTCCAGTTTACATATGAATATGACCCAAATGCATCAGAGTTATATGATATTCAAGTCTCGAATGATAAGAAAAAAATAGATATTTTTTTAAATTTAAAACACACTTTTGCCAGTAGATTTTTTACAACCCAAAATGAGAGAAATGGTTTTACTATATTTATTGCATACCTTGCTGTCTGTGAAGTTCACTTAGTAAGCAAAGAAGGAGTTAGGGATGTGTCTATGATAAGAAATAGGCTTAATCAAATTTGTCAAAATATTCCACCTAGAACATGAATAAATGGGAACCAAAAGATAACGGTTATTTCATATCAGAGTATAAAAATAAATTATTATTAAAAAAAAAGTTTTTAGAGGAAGATATTGAACAAATAATTGAAAACTCAAAAGATGTTCTTTCTAAATCTATTGACCCTCAATCTAAAGAAAGCTATGGGAGATTATCATCAAAAAATATTGTTTTAGGTTATATTCAAAGTGGAAAAACGACCTCAATGGAGGCTGTTTCTTGTATGGCAAGAGACAATGGATTTAAGTTAATTATCATATTATCTGGACACGTATCTAATTTGGCAGATCAAACAAGAGGTAGAGTTTATCAATCTCTAGATATGTATGGGTGGAAAAAAATAGAAGTTCAAAGAGGATCAAGAATTGATCTCGAAAATACAGATAATCAATTAAAGAATATATTATCATCTAACGAAGACATTCTTTTAGATGATGATGAAAAACCATCCTTGTTAATGGTTGTAATGAAACAATGGCAAAGATTAGATAAAATAATTTCAATTTTTACTCATGCAGAACAAAGTGGAATAGATTTATCAAAAATACCAACCTTAATTATAGATGATGAAGCTGATCATTATTCTCTAGACACCAAGAGTAATTCTAAAACAAATTCTAAAGATAAAAATTCATCTGAATATTACATTGTTGAACAAGGTGATACTCTTGAAAGTATTTCTGAAAAAAAATTTGTTCCAGAAGATATATTGAGAAACTTGAATGGTTTTAAAGAAGATGAAGAGATAGTTTTAAAACCAGGTAAAGAAATTATGTTAGAAAAAAATGAAAGTACTACTCATAGAAGAATTAAAAGATTGAGACAGTTGCTTCCTAGACATACTTTTTTAGGTTACACAGCAACTCCTATGGCAAATTTTCTTATATCTACAGTAAATAATTTATCTCCAAAAAGTGGAACTGTTCTAGCTCCAGGCTCTTTGTACACAGGGGCAAAATATTTTTTTGGAACTAAAGAAAATAAATCCAAACATGTAAAATTAGTTACCGAAAAATATGAAAAAGAAGTCAGGCCTAAAAGTTTATTAGAAGCAATAAGGATATTTGTATTAGGTGTTGCATGTGGAATGATGAATGGTGATCATAAAAATAAAGATAAAAAAAGATCAATGTTAGTTCATCCTTCAACAAGCAGAACAGTACACGCAGAGTATAAAGGATGGATAGATGGTATAATTAGAGATTACGCAAAAGCCTATAAAACAAAAGCGTATAACACTAAAGATAAATCCCAGAGGATTGATTTTACTTTTTCCGAAATTGAAAAAGATTTTTTAAGTTCTTATGATGAAATTAAAAAAACAAAAAATGACTTTCCAAAATATGATGACAAGTTAATCCTAAATATTCATAAAGCGTTAGATGAAATAAAAAATAATATAGATCTATTTAATGCTGAACAGGGAGCTATACCTGACATAGATTGGGATAGTGGTGATTTTTATGCAAAAATTTTAATTGGGGGTATAGGTCTTGAAAGAGGCTATACCATAAAAGGTTTAACAGTATCATACGTGGTAAGAGAGAGTGGTTCTGATGACACAGTTTATCAAAGAGCAAGATTTTTTGGTTATCATAAATCATATATAGGTTTTGTTAGAATGTATTTACCTGATTATTTAATATCTAATTTTGAGGATCAGTATGGACAAGAGATAGTTATTAGAGAAAAAATGCGAGAAGTAATAGATAAAGGTGGTGATTTAAGAAAGGAATTAAAAAGAAGTTTTCCATTTATATCTAGTAAGTATGGGCCTGTGCGAAAAAATATATTGGGACATAATTTAAGGAAATTTCCAAATCATGGCATTATCATGGATAATCGAGCCCATCATTTAGAAATTGATAATATAAAAGAGAATCAAGAAATTTATAATGCACTTATTAATTTAAAAGGAAAAAAAGAAATTAGTGAAATTTCTAATCACAGTTATGCTAAAAATATTAAAGATATTCAAATAAAAGATAACTTAGATCTAACTGATTATACTGAAAAATATATTAGTAAAATTAATACTTTCGAAGATACTACTGACCAATATGATATTTTATCGGAACTTGTAGATTGGAGAAAGATGAAAAAAAATGAAGCAATAAAAAACAATCAAGATTTTGCTAAATACGAAAACCTAGAGCTTGCTATAATGTATATGAATGATGATAAGGAATTTGGAAGGTCAGTTCATGAAAGTGATTTTAATGATTTATCTAGTAGAATTCCAGTAGAACAAGGTGCTAATGCAAATAGACCTGGGCATGCATATTTGCACTGCGAATTTTTAAAAAATGAAGAACCTAAATGGCAGCCAACACCTAATAAAGACTCACCCTACGGTACACCAATACAAGGTAAAATTTTAAAAAAGGCAAATAGAATTGCAACATTACAAATTTATAAATTCAATATTTTGTCAAAAGAAACAGGTCAAATACTAACAATAGGTGATTTTGAATTAGTTGATATTCCATATTTCAGACTTTATATTCCTAAAATATTAGGAACCGGTTTTACCGCAGTTGAATTTTAATTATTTTAAATTTAACTGTTTTTTAATCTCGTAGGAAATTTTTTCGCATAGTAAAGGTGGCACAGCATTTCCTATTTGTCTCCATTGATCATTAAAGTTACCAGAAAGTTTATATTTATCTGGAAAAGTTTGTAATCTTTTAATTTCTGAAATTCTTAAAAAACGGTTTTTCCAATGAAAGGGTCCCATGTTGTTTGAAAAACTTGCTTGAATTGTCCAGGATGGTTTACTGGGTGAAAGTTTCAATAAAAAAGACCAATATCTTGATCTCCATTTAAACTTTGGATTAGGATGATTTCTTTTTTTTGTAAAAAAAAGATAATTATCTCCTGGAGGTACTAGTTTTAATAATTCTTTATCTTTGGATCCAGGAATTTTTTCTTTATCTTCTTTCAATGGATAGTCTAAATCTCCAATGGCCTCTTTACATGTAACCCAAGGTAAAAAGAATAAATTATCATCTTTATCTTGATTTGAATGTGTGGGATTTGGAAATATAAAATTACCAAACTCTTTTCTAAATCCCACGCATATAAATCTTTGTCTAATCTGAGGAACCCCATAATCCGCACAATTTATAACTTTGTGAGTGATATTATATCCAAGCTTTTTTGACTCTTTTTCAAAATATTCCATTGCAGCTTTATGAGGCTTAAATACAAATCCGTGAACATTTTCAAAAAAAAATGCTTTTGGTTTAAATGTCTTAATAGCAAGAAAATAATTTATTAAAGTATGAGTATCTTCATCTTCCATACCTCTTTTTTTATTTTTCAAATAAAATCTAGATTTTGAAAATGGAGGACAAGGTGGACCTCCTACAATAAAATCAAACTTATATTGTTTTTTTAATTCTTTAAAATTAACGTTTCTAATATCATTACATATAATTTTAGTTGCGGTTTTATTAGCTTTTAAGGTTTCACAGGCTATATCCCAATTTTCAATTGCTAACAAAGTTTGAAATTTATTTTTTTTAAATCCTAAATCAATACCACCAGCTCCAGAATATAGACTTAAAGTTTTCATTACATTTTTGAATAATTTTGCTAATTTGTAAATAATAATATGATTTATAATCTAATAAATTATTCTTTAGAACAAAAATTGTATGATTATTCATTAAAACAAATTGAGGATAATCTTTTAGAAATCATTTTTAATAAAAACAAGTTTCTTGTGTATCATTCAAATATTCAAGGACCAGTTAATAAGAGGCCTACTTCAGAGAGAAGAATACAGCTAAATCCTAAACTTAAAGAAACGCTTCACTCATATATGGGAGAAGATTACAAAATAGTTTTATTGGGATTTGATAAAACAACTAACACATTTTCTTTTTGGAATTATGGATATAATATTAATATGAGATCTCAGCAATCATTACCAACAAGAATTCAAACATTAAATAAAGCTAAAGCTGTAGGTTTTGATTTTCATTATTACAAAAATAGAAATTTAGCAGACAGGCCTACAACCGAACATTCTTTTGCAATTAATGCATTTTTATTTCCATTAATTTTAGAAAACTACTACACAATATTTAATAGAGACTTTTCAGAAATATTTAGAAAAAAAATTCAAAGTTGGAACAAGCCTTATACAAAAGATGATCACATTTTATGCTTAGACTTATATTGGAAAAAATATCCAATAAATAGAAATTCAATTGAGGTTAGTGAAATTTCTGAGCTTTGTAACCGTAGATCTGACTTATTAAATTTTATCCCAAAAAGTCTCTTTTATCATAAAGATATAGCAAAGGATTTTAGAAATAATAATGGCATAAGCAGTAAGCTTGAAAATATAGATTCTGGATGCAGAAAAGATCCCTTATTAAAAAATTTGGTTTTCAACAAAGATAGTAAAAAAAAAGGTAGAATTTCAGATGCTTATGCAGTGAAAATTTTACTTGAGGAGTTTCTAACTAAATCAAATACTATTGATAAGGAAAAACTATCTAAAAGAGCTGGAGTAATAAAAAATAAAATCCTTTCAAAAAGTATTGAAGTTTTGATAGGTGAAAGAAAAATTGAAAATTTTGAAAATGGAAAAATAGAGGGATACACATATGACGAGAGTCATCCTAACTTGCTTTTAGACTTTGATTTTAATCGATCACAAAAAGAGTCAGATTTTAATGAAAGTGAATACGCAGATCCAGTAGAGTCAATTATTGCAAGACTTGAGGCCTCTAAAGAACATTATAGCGTGGTAAAGAAATTGGCATTAATTTGCCATAAAAAAAGATTAATTAAAAAATATTCACTTAATATTGATTTTTATACAGAATATAAAAATCGTGGAAAATTATTTGAAATAAAAACATTTAATGAGTCAAATTTTAAAAGTCAATTAAGACACGCAATTGTACAATTAAAAGAATATTATTTTAAACATGCTATATATCTAAGAAATATTCCTAACAGATCTAATTTGTTAATCCTTAATGATACTGATTTGTTTATATTATTAAATAAAAGCCCGGAGAGTTTAATCAAAAAAGAACAAATAGAATTTTTAAAAAATCAAAACATCGTTTTATGTTGGTTTCAAAATGATCAAGTTACAACTTTCGTTGAAAATAGACCTACTATTAAGTGGTTATTATAAATTATTAGCCAAGTAATTTACCATCGCTTTACCTAGTAGAGGAGGTACTGCATTACCTATTTGTCTTTGAACAGATCTTCTATTTCCAAAAAATTTATAACCCTTAGGAAATGTTTGGATAGCAGCAATTTCTGGTACTCTTAATCTTCTATTAGTCCAATGAAAAGGTCCAACCCAAGGACCTGGTTGAGCAGCAATAGTCCAGGAAGGAAGGTCTGGTTTTAGTTTTAGTAAAAAATTCCAAAACCTTGTATTTTTTTTAAAATTTGATTGCTTACCATCACATAGTGATAAATAATTTTTACCAGGTTTCACTCTTGTTAATTCTTTAAAATATGTGCCATCTTCAGCATTTTCTTGTTCTTCTTTATATTTAATTTTAGAAAATTCTTTAATATGATCTCCAACAGTTTCATAAGGTTTTAAATTACTATTAAATAAATTTTCCTCTCTTGGATCATAATGAGTTTTTTCTGGTTCTTCTAAATCAAAATCTTTTTTAGATCCAAAAAAGAAAACCCTTTTTCTTTTTTGAGGAACTCCATAATCAAGAGCATTTGATCTTACCATCTTAAATTTATAATCTAATTTTTTAGTAGCCTGAGTTATATAATTAACTGCATTTTTATTAACTGGATGCAAAATACTTTCAACATTTTCAATTAAAAAACCATCAGGATTAAGTTTCCTGACATAATTAAAAAAGTCACCTATACAATTTCTTGGATCTTTAGTCATTTTTCTATTTTCATGAGTGATCCAATACCCATTTTTGGAAAAAGGTTGGCACGGTGGTCCGCCTATTAATATTGTCTTTTTACTACTAAGATGCTCTTCTAATTTTTCTGGTCTCTCATTTTTAATATCTTGATGAAGTATTTTTGTATTAGAAAATTCTTTATTTAAATCTAGAGTTTTTGTTGAGTCTAGATCATTATCTATTGCAATTTTGACCTCTATATCATTTAATTTACAGCCAAGATCTAGTCCACCCGCACCACTGAATAGGCTAATTGCTTGTATATTTTTTTTAGTCATTAGAGAATCACCACTTATAACATAAATTTCAAAACAAATTAGGAACAAAATTTAGTCTAAATGAAAACATTAAGACTTTATAAGAATTTACTATGCATTGGATCCCCAATCTTTTTTCTAAATGTTTACGTCTTTTTTCATTATCTTCCTTGTTATCACGTAAGCAACTCCCTCGAAGAGAGATTGGGGCCACTATCACCAATTATAAATTGTTAACTTTCAAAAATATAACCAAAAAGGAGCACTAATTAATGGAAATAAACGATATTCAGAAGTATTGTCATATATCAGCTTTCATTTTGTACGGTAATTCTACCCCAGTCTATAAACAAACCTTCAAATTCAAAGTAAATACAAATACTCATCATAGTTTTTTGTTAGATAAGATTACATCATTGTTAAAAAAAGAGGGTGTTGTGGTGGAGCTTAAGTCTTGAAGAGGTTTGCAATTTTTATCTCATTACATTTATTTTTATTTTTTTTAGTATTTGCCTATCAAGCACAAGGATCAGATATAGAAGAGGAGTGGACTATAGACTCATATGAAACGCTAGCCTACGCAAGAGTTAATGGCATCGTTACGCATGGAGATAACCTGAACTTTTGGTTGAGAACACAAGACAATTGTGAAAAAGTTTATAATACTTTTACTGTTTATACCTATGAAAAACCTGGTGATATTAAACAATTATTAAATCAAAATATCCCAATCAAAATAAATGGCGCTGAGCTTACTGCAGCAGTTCAAGATATATCTCCTTTTCTAATGGGATATCGAATTCACTTATCACTTGGTTCGTTCCCTATTCAAGAATATATTTTTTTTCTAAATGAATTTTATCAGTCATTTGATAATACATATGAAATTGAGATTATAGACGGTATTAATTTTTCAGCTAAAAAATATTTTGATATTAGAAAAAATTCTTGGAAATTAGATCGTCTCGTTCCCTCTGTGCTAGAAGCAACTAAACTATGCAAAGAACTTTCACGTAAAAAATTATGATAAATAATTTATTTAATTGGTGCGTGTTAGTTCTTGAAATTATGTCTGAAAAAACTGGAATGAGCTATGAATTAATTAACATTCTTATTTTTGTTATTTTACAACCTTTATTAATCCTAATTTTTTTTTATTTGTGGCGAAGAGAAAGAAGAAAGTACAGAGAAATTTCTGATTTCTATGATTTTAATAAGTGAAAAAAATAATCATTTTAATATTAATCTTATTTCCAAATAATGTTTTATTAGCAGATCAAGGACTTGAAATTAGTTGTCTTAATCTAAAATCGGCTCTATATGGCAGAAAGTATAAGCCGCTTAATTTTAAGTTAGAAGCTACTGCATTCCATTATTTTGATGACAAAAAAGGTACATTTCAAATCATTAAAACAAATCAATTAGATATAGGTGAAGATTATTTAAACGTCAGATTTGAAGATTATGAATTAGGATTTCAAGTAATTTTATTTAAAGGTGAAGAAAAACCTCGAATGGTAATGTCCAAGTATGATTATAAAAACAATAAATTCTTAGAACATTATGCTTGTACTGTAACTCAAAAGTACATTTTTTAAAATTAGCCTCAAAACTCAATAACTGCTAAATAATTTATCGCACAAACTGTTCATTTATTATAAATAATTAATAATGATAAAATGGAATAATAAATATTCATACCCATCATCTTCAAGATCTGTTCAAAAGGGATCTAGATTGTATTCGGTAGAAAATGAAACGATGCTCCCAAGCGTAACCACTATCTTAGAAATCACTAAACCAGATTTTGATAAAGAACAATTAGCGAAGTGGGTGGCTAAAGTGGGCGAAGCGGAGTCAAAAAGAATAGCCTCTGAGAGTTCAAGTAGGGGAACAGCTTTACATTCAAGAATTGAGAATTTTTTAAAAGGAAAATTAAACGGAGATTTATTAGAGGAAAATAATTTAGCTCAGAAGATGGCAGATGAAATAATAGAAAACGGTATTAGAGATAAAGTATCTGAAATTTATGGTTGTGAAGTAACAGTGTTCCAACCTGATCCACCACATCGCTTTGCTGGGACTGCCGATTGTATAGCTGAATGGAATGGAAAAATTTCGATTTTGGATTGGAAACAGTCGAACAAACCCAAGCGTATTGAGTGGATTAAGTCATATCTACTTCAGCTTTCTGCATATGCGATAGCTCATAATAGAGTTTATAATACCAAGATTGATAGAGGTGTAATTCTTATGTGTGCTACAGATTTAACTTTTCAAGAATTTGTAGTTGAAGGAGATGAGTTTTTAGAGTTACAGAAAGAATTTATGAAACGTGTTGAATTATATTATCAACTTCAAGCTAAAGGCTAGTTTTATTTAAAACTATATTTCCGTTATCCTCTGTATATTTTAGATGAGGTTTTTGGTTTGTTGTAATAATTTTTAACTCATCTTTATTTTCTGTTTTAATTAAAATTATATATTTTGTACCAGCACCAATCATTGACTGTTCTTGTATTTCGATTTCTATTTTTTCTGCTTTAGTTATAGCCATTATATTAAAGATATTTCTCGTGATCTGTTGATAATTTAGTTAAGTGATCATTAATGTTTTCTACAATCTCTAATTTCTTTTTATCTTCACTTTCGCTCTCTTCCATTCGCAAAGTATCAATTCTTTCAAATTGAGCTGGAATAGTAGGGAATGGCTCGTTATTTGTTGAAAGTAATCTTTTTGATATTCCTTTTCTTATTCTTAAATATTCTTTATTCTCAAAAGCTTCTTTACCATATTCATCAATTAAGATTAATTCAGAAAGATGTTTTAGATCACCATCAAAATTTTTATATATCTTAACTTTTTCATCCATATTATCTGACAAAACAAAGTTATTCATTAAATCTTGTTGGTTTCGATCTGGTTTTAAAGCAAATATTTTTTGTTCAGGTAATAACTCAGTCTGATCCATGTTTTTTTCATCAAATTTATCTTTGATGATAGTTTGAACTCTCTGTGCAATTTCATTTCTATTTTTTATAATATAGTCAGCTCTCTTTGATAAAGTTTCATGACCAATAGCGCTATATTCATCTTCAACACTTAAAACCCATTTATCATCAGGTTTTAAGATTAGAGGCGTACGATTTGCTTTTGTAGTTCGCATTTTAACAGGTGTTGCAAAAAGGAGTTTTTGTAAATCATTATTGCTTTTAATCGAAAATATTTCCTGAGGGTCGTGTTTAAGATCTAGTGACAGCATGTAGCCGGCATAGATCGGATGTTCAGTTAAAAAACAGCAAGCAAATTGTCTTGTCTTAGAAAAAAAAGTTTCTGTAGTATAAAAATATTTTACCTTTTTAAGATAAGGAAGCACATCTTTCTTATTTGTGAATTGTAAATTTTTTTGAAATAATTCCGGATCTGCTTTGCTTAAATGTTCAGTTAGGTTTTTTAAACCAAGTGTGTCATCGTATGCTCTATGAGCTGTTTTAATTGGAAAACCATTTAGGTTACAAAGAGAGGATAATTTAAATATTTTATTTTTTTTGTGATTTAATTCAGTTTTTAAAATATCAGGTCTGTAAAATTCCATGTTCCTAGCAATTGGAAGTGTGTCCATCTGGCTTGCCTTAGTAGAAAACAACCATGGAAAGCTATAAAGATTAGACCACCAAGTATGTGAGGTTAGAAGGAAATCAAAATTGTATCCCGCAAAAGCGTTGAATTTAACATTTCCTTTGTTTTTCCATTGTGTAAATTTTTCATTTAATTTTTTTGCTAGTTGGTGGTTGGTATACTCGTGTTTCTCAACATCAAATGGATTAAAGCCATTTACCAAATATGCATCAACTTGATAGCATCTTGAAATCCTTGGTCTTGCAAAATAAGTGAAGTCTTCAATTATTTTGTGGTCTTTGTCTCTTACTAAAATAGCCGTGTATTCAACAATATCTGCCTGAACTTGATCTCCAGTAGTAGTTTCAGCATCTAGATAAACGGTGTAGTTTTCCATTTATGCGATCTCCATAAGTTGCTTTTCAAAAATGTTTTCTTCTTCTTGTTTAAATAAATCAATTCCTTTGACAGCCTTATTATCCTTAAAGTTACTTGATTTCCATAAAACTTCTCCACATATCAACAGATCTTCAAATCTTACGGTGTGGACAGGGTATTTCTTATTATCTGAAATAATATTGACTATAGTGTCAATTTTTTTGGATTTATCTATAACTTCTTTTCCATAAAAAACATCTTTATTATTATCATTTGCAAGATCAGGAAGTATGGGTTTTAATTTTTCTCTTAAGAGTTCATTTTGAAGACCGTATTTATTAACCAATTGGTCGATTTCATACAGTTTAACATTCTCAGTTCCTTTAGAAAAAACTCTACTAATTTCTTTATTAGCCTCTTCTTTAAGAAATTCAGGAACTTCAAATTGTTCATTATTCTCATATGAAAGACCACTTGTTCTTAAGAACTGTAGTCTTCTTAAAATTATTCTTTTATTTTCTTCGATGGCATAAATACCATCTTGGAAATTATAAGCCATAACTTCTGAGGGAATATTTTTTTTTATATTTATATAATGGGGATGTTGTTTGATCAAAACATGATCATCAATATCAAATGTTCCTTCCATGTTGTTTTCTTTAACTTTTAAAATAAATAAATTGTTAAGACTGGTTAAATCAAGATCTTCTCTTAAAAACTCTTTTGAAAATAACATTGTTCCTATAAACCGCTCATCATTAGTTGCAATTCTTATACGAGCATATTCGTGAGGAGCTATAAAGTTCGGCATATAATTTTTTCTTAAATATTCTATTAAAGGGTAAAAATTTCTCAAATTTTTAATTAAATTTTGATACTGAATATATTTTTTTCCTCTAATAGCATTAAGGTCGGCATTTAAATCTCCATCTGGAAAAATATTTTTATCTGAGGGAAATATATCATTAGTATCATTTTCAGGTTCTTCCAAATATTCAATAGCCTCAGGATGAGAAACTCTAATATAAGACTCTACAAAACTTTCATTTTTTAACTTTGTTTCAGGAGAACTTAATCTTATTAAGTTAAGGGCATGAAATTCTAATGCTGGATTAATCAATTTTTTTTTTATTTCAAAATCCTTACAATCAATAATCAATTTAATAAAATCTTCTTTTTGTTTTTGCCAAATAGATTGTGGATTATTTTTTAAGAAATTAGAAAAGTTATCTTTTTTCTTTTTCCCCTCTTTGTTTTTAAAAAAAAGTGATGAAAAAACAGCATTTAAAAATAAATATGCAAAGCTAGGTGGAAATGTTTCTTCTTTGAACTTGTAAACGTAGTGATCAAATGAACTACCCTGCTTATAAACCATTATTTCACTACAACGAGCCCTACTAAGTCCTGTTAGCTTCAAAATCTTCTCTAAAAGCTCACGATTCTTAGTTTTTTCACTAATCCCTCGTATAATTTGCTTTAATTCTTGTGTTTTCATGCTTTTTGATTCTTTATATATACACTTTATAGCGTTAGAAAAATAATTGTCAATTATTAAAATAAACGCTTGACCGTGTATTATATATATGATTATATCAGTTCATGACAAAAAAAATAAAAACTCTTTTTAAAGACAAGAAAAAAAGAGTAATCAAAAGAAAAAAGCGGGGTCATAATAAGACAGAAGACAAGGTCGATAACTTAATTCCATTTATTAATAAATCAGCGAAATCAGGAAAAATTCAAACAGAAGAGTGTGAAAGAACTCGAATCGATACTTTGGCTAAAGAGTTAATCGATAGTTTTGCAAAAAGTATAAATAGATCATTTCTTAATGCAGGAGACTGTTGGAGTATTTTTATATTTAGAACTCTCCAAACTATGATTTTTTACTTGAGCTACCCAGTTTATAGATATTTTCTTAATTCAGCATCAGAGCAAGTCACCAGAAATCACAAAGAATGGCTATCATCTTTTAAGGAGTGGGAAACCGCAAAACCAAAAGATGAATTAATAGGTGAAAAAAAAAAAGATAATGAAAATGACACAATACATTAACAAAGAAAGGAAAATATAATGGCAGATAAAACGAGATACACAAATGTATCATTAGCTAAAACAGTACACGAGGGTTTGCAGGAAATATCAAAAGTAATATTACCTCATGCAAATCTTTCAATGAGTAAAACAATAGCAGTATTGGTTGCAAAATATCAAAAAGAAAATGAACAAAATAACCAACAACAATAATAAGGAAAAAACTATGAGACATTTTGAATATAAAGATCTTACTACAAATTCATATAAATTTTGGGATATCAAAATTATATCTAAAGAGGTTGTGGTATCTTATGGCCGTATTGGGATTGAAAATCCAGCTGTTAATACAAAAAAATTTAGCTCAAAAGAAGAAGCTAAAAAATACTTTGAAAAAAAAATAAAAGAAAAAACATCTAAAGGTTATCAAGAGCACTAATAATGGAAAAAAACTTTAAATATTTATTAGAAGAAAGATTAAAATATAGATTAAGTTGGAGAGATGATTGTCTAGAGTATTTTAAACATCAAGAAATTACTGAAAAAACTAAATTAGAATATTTTAAAAGTAGAAAAATAGAATATCTATTTTATTTTATTTATTTTTTCCCTTTTAATACTTTAAGATTTTTCCAAAAAAGAAAAGAAATAAAAACATTTAAAAAAATATTAACAGAAATTAAAATATTACAAGAAGAACTTAATCAAATTAATAATCTAAATCAAAATAGGAGGATCAGTGGACAATAAAGATATTAAAAAATTTGAGAATACATTATTAGAATTACCCCAAATAAAATTTGCTAAGCATATTAAAAGTGTTGAAAGTGCAATAACAACATCATGGGGAGCAGATCCCTGGACAGAAAAACAAATTGCAATTGATTGTCTCCAAAATTATCGAGATGCTCAAGTGGAAGCTGGCAAGGAGATTTCTAATGTGAAAGTATCTGTTATTGATGATCAAATCACTGTTTATGCACCAACGACATATAATTTGAAAAAACTGTTTTATGTTGGATCAGATAAGGCTGAAAACGATTTAACGATAGGGCAAAATGGAGAAGGTCAAAAAAAGGCATTTTCAGATCTAGCTCGAATGGGAGTTTTCAATCCAATAAACCTGTCAGGAGATCAAGCTTTGATAGTTTCAATTGGTAAGGAAATTGAAGGGACAGAACTAAGACCGTTAGTTTACAATTATTTTACTATTAACGATGTCAAAGGAAGTTATTTAATAATTAATACTATCTCAAAAAAACTTAAAGATGAATTTAGAGTAGGCATGCAAAATTTCTTTTATAGTGAAAATCCTTTGATTGGAGAAGTTTTACATTCATATAACGATATCACAGTTTTCAAATCTAAAAAGAAAGATGGTATTTGTTTTTATAGGGGTCTTGCAAGATTAACACCGGGTTTACCAGTTGTAATTAATATAGATAAACCTTATGCAGCTCTTGAAAAAAAAACAAAACAAGACAGAGATAGAAAAGCCTTTGATGAAAAGTTAAGAGCCACTTATTTCTCGATATTTGCAAAATCTGGTTTCAGTTATAGATCAATGAGAAATAATAGCGCCATTAAATATATATTAAGTTCTGCAAAACATTTATGGTCAAAGGGACATGGTCATCCATTATTAAGTGCCATAGCAATT
>Ga0255755_1001981_pt1 | contig 17337 bp, 17 predicted proteins | sample 011ome_18_FD_179955 | JGI IMG/M metagenome (GOLD analysis project Ga0255755, IMG submission 179955) | Coastal salt marsh microbial communities from the Groves Creek Marsh, Skidaway Island, Georgia - 011501BT metaG (version 2) | ecosystem: Environmental > Aquatic > Marine > Intertidal zone > Salt... | reverse complement strand
ATTTTCTCACTTACCTATGATTCATGGTACAGATGGCAAGAGATTATCAAAAAGACATGGAGCAGTTGATATTAATTACTTTTTAAACGAAGGATATCGTGTTGATGCAATATTAAATTATTTAGCCAAAACTGGATGGTCTCATGGGGATCAAGAAATATTTACTATAGATGAGCTTATTGAGCTATTTAGTTTAGATAGAATAACAAAATCAGCTGCGGCTTTCGATATAGAGAAACTTAATTGGCTTAATCAGCATTACATCAAAAATGATTCCATTGAAAATATTGCAGAACAGATTCTTCCTTTCTTATCATCTTTTGAATTACCAAATGTCCCTAAAAATGATAAGTATCTTAAAGATATATTGTTACTAGGAATTGAAAGAGAATATTCAATGAAAAATATTGCAAAAAGTATTACATATTTTTACGAAAATGAAATTGAATATGATATGAGCATCATTGAAAAGTTTGAGAAAGAACAAACAATCAAAATTCTTAGAGATATAATCGCAAAACTTTTCATTGTAGACTTTAATGATAAACCATCCATTAGTGCATGTGTTAAAGCTACCTGTAAAGATTTGTCTCTTAAGTTTAAAGATGTTGGTCCTCTCATTAGATTTTCAACAACCGGAAGATTAAATGCTCCTTCTATTGATGACCTATGTTTTGTTTTAGGTAAAAAGAGGGTAGTTGAGAGAATTTCAAGATTTCTAGAATTATATCAATAGGTGTTATTACCAGTGAGGTGGTTTATCCTTCTCATAGTCAATTTTTTCATTCCTTTTATCACCATACTCATCATAATCACTTTTCTTTTTTCTATGAATTTTAGAAGGTTTTCTTTCTTTTTTAAAAAGGGGGTCTTTTTTCATAATAAATCTGATTATCTTAGATAATCTAAAAGAATTTCTTATGCGTCCCCAAGGGGATTCGAACCCCTGTTGCCGCCGTGAAAGGGCAGTGTCCTAGGCCTCTAGACGATGGGGACTTAACAGTTTGAAATATTATACAGAGATATTTAATAAAAAGATAATATAATTAAAATATATTAAAGTGCATGTTTAGATAGTATTTTCCTACTTTTTTCAGGTTAATATAATTTCTTATTTCTTCAAATCAAAGGTACAGGTATGTTACGATGCTGTTTAATATGTCTTCAGCTAACAAGCCAATTCAAAAATTCTGCATAGTCTGCGGATCTCCGACGGAATTCAAAATCCCAGAGGGAGATAATAAAGAAAGAGCTGTTTGTAAAGTATGCGGACATATTCACTATCAAAATCCAAAAGTGGTATCCGGGTGTATATTAGAATGGGAAGATAAAATAGTCTTATGTAAAAGAGCTACTGAACCTAGGTCAGGTTATTGGACACTTCCTGCCGGTTTCTTAGAAAATAATGAAACTGTTGCAGAGGGCGCATTAAGAGAAACACTTGAGGAGGCGAATGCAAAATCAGATAAGATTCAACTATTTTTTATGTGCGACCTACGACATATTAGTCAGATTTATATGATGTATCTTGGTAAGCTCTCGGATGGTAAATATTCACCTGGACCTGAAAGTGAAGAAGTAGAATTATTTAGTGAATCTGAAATCCCATGGAATGATATAGCATTCACGGTGATTGAAAAAACTTTAAGATTATATTACGCAGATAAGAAAAAAGGGAATTTCTCGATACATTTTGATACTATAGATCCTAGATGAAAAAAATTATTCTAAATCTCTCTCTTATTTTTTTATTCGTCAGTCCAGTTCAGGCTCATGATGATAATGAATCAAGGATAAAGTTCTGGAAAGAGTACTATAATCCTAAAGTGGAAGTTACAGATAACAATATACCGTCTGTGAAAGTTACACTCATAAAAAATAAATCTTTTTATCAAATAAGAACGCAAATCAAGAATTTTGTTTTTACACCTGAAAAAGATATGAAAAATAATATTCCTTCAGAGGGTTATGGAAAACTTTTTATAAACGGAGAATATGTCAGCAGAGTTTATGGTGAATATCATTTTTTAAGGATACTTCCTGTGGGAAGTAATGAAATTAAAGTTATCTTAAGCACTAATCTAGATCATGATATTGCTAAAAATGGCAATGTCATATCTGACACTGTTGTTTATCAATTTCCTGAGTTCAGTTTTTCTGAAGCAAGAAATAAATCTTATAATCAAATGATTCAATGCGAATTTTCCGATAAAGGAAGGGTTTTGCTAGATAAGTTGGCAAAGAAGGGCATGAGGATAACAGAATCATCAGAACATCTTCAATGCCGATATGATGCTAGAAATGATATATTGACACCTTTTATGAATAAAATGACTCGTCTTCAGAGACACTACCATCAAGTAACTCTGGATGTTTTGAAGGAGAGGATTCAGCTATGGAAAGACTTTGAAAATAATAAAATTACTTTAAATACTGCTAGAGATAATAATCTTCAGCTAGAAAATAAAATAGACATTCTTATGCAGAAAAAGCTTGAACAACTTGAATCAGCAAAAAAATGACATTTGAACTGTTCGTATCTGCTTACACAACAACATCACTCGTTATGTTTCCAATTTTAGTATTTATAGTTATTTTATTGATAAGAGATTTAAGCAAATACTCAAAATTATCAGATAAAATAAATAATGTTCTTAAAAATCTCTCAGAAGATATTGATGAAAAAGGCTTTAGAAAAGACAAGCAAGAATCACTTCTATCTCATATATCTAGATTCATAAATAAATAATATTTTATATATACTTGAACACTAGTTCCGGAGATAAATCTATCATGCATCTATTTTTTTTACATTTTTTAATTGCATCTGTGTTATAGCACGGAGAACACTTTAACTTAATATTTGCCTCTATGATTTGATTTCTAGAATTTCCATATGGCCCTGTTTCACTGAATCGAGTTGGACCATGAAGTGATATTACTTTTTTGCAGCTTACACCTGCCACATGCACAGCACCACTATCATTAGCAATGACACAATCACTGTTTTTCATTACTTCATATAGGTCTGGAAGATCAGTCTTTCCACACAAGTTATGAATCCTTTCGTTATTAAAATTAATTTGACTAATAAAATCTTTTTCATTCTCTCCACCTGTTATTACTATATCAATATTAGTTTTATTTAGGACTATCTTGATAAGATTATTCCAGTTTTCTATTGGCCATGCTCTATAGCCTCTATAATTCTTTTTTTTGAATTTACTATTAGTTGGACATAAAACAATATAATTATTTTTTATGTTATATTTTTTTTCTATATTAATATCAGAACCCATCAGGTATGGATACGCTCTATTAGATTGGTTGATTTTGAAATGAGATTTAATAATTCTCAACTGATGATGCACTCTATGTTCACCTGTTCTATTTTCTGCAATATATTTATACGGCATTCCAACTTTGATAGGTGATCTTATAAACTTTGCAAGACTTACAAACTTAGTGCCTACTTCTAAATTTATTACAGCATCGTATGGGTTCAGATAGGAATTAAGTATAATTTTTAACTTTCCGAAATTAATTAACAAAGGTAGTTTTGTAAATTTTAATAATATAGGTGAAATTCTTTTATCATACTTGAAAAGATTTCTTATATTAGGTTTAGTTACCCAGTCTATTTCCAAATCATCACCATAGTGATCAACCAATGGTTTTACAACTGCAGTTGAGTCAATCGTATCACCCAATAGACCGCATCTGATTATTAATATTCTTGGCTTTTTTTTATTCATTAATTCGTTTAGAATACCTACACAATTAATTATATAACATAATGTCGAACTGGATAAGATTTACAAATAATAAAATTAGTTCTTTTGGGTTAATTGAGAATAATATTGTCACCGTTTATGAAGGTGATATGTTTAATAATCCATCGAAGACTGATGTTAGATTAAAAGCAGAAGATGTCACTATAGTAAACCCATGTAAGCCATCTAAAATGATAGCTTTGTGGAATAATTATCAATCATTAGCGACTGAAAAAGGTTTGTCCAAGCCAAATAATCCGCTTTATTTAAATAAAGCAGTTTCTTGTATTATCGAACAAGGAGACAATATAATTCGCCCCAAAACATATTCTGAAAACATTTTTTTTGAAGGTGAACTGGGAATTGTTATAGGCAAGACTTGTAAAGATGTGTCTGTAGAGGCCTCTTCAGAATATATTTTTGGTTTTACATGTATAAATGACGTTACAGCAATGGATTTAGTTAAAAAAGATCCTACTTTTGATCAGTGGACAAGATCTAAGAGTTATGACACATTCGGAATATTCGGCCCTTGTATTGCTACTGAAATTGATCCTATGTCACTATCAGTAAAAACAACTGTCGATGGTCAGATTAAGCAAGATTATAATACTAGCGATATGTTCTTTAATGTTTATGAAATTGTCAGCTTCTTGTCACATGACATGACATTGAACCCTGGAGATATAATTGCGTGCGGAACGAATTCAGGTCTTGGACCCATGGTTTCTGGAGAGACTGTAACTGTTTCAGTTAGCTCAATTGGTCAGGTTGTAAATAAACTAATTTAAATAAATTACCTTCTTTTCCATATATCAGAAGCGCCTTCTGGTCTAGGATTTGGAATTGAATCGAAATCAATGTTTTCTTTACCATTATAAACTAAGAAATGCTTACCCTTTGCTCTGCCTAATAAAATAACATTTGTCTCTCTAGCAACATTTAATCCCATCTCTGTAATTCCTGACCGAGACAATAATATACCTACATTCATTTGAGCAACCTTAATCACCATCTCTGAAGTTAATCTTCCAGTTGTATAGAATACTTTTCCCGCACCCTCTATGTTATTTAGCCACATGTTCCCTGCTATTGCATCTACAGCATTATGTCTACCTACATCCTCAACAAAATCTAAAATCTCATTACTATTACATAGCGCACAACCATGGACTGCACCAGATGTTCTGTAAACTTCATTTTTATCATGTAGCAATTTTAGGAGTTTGTATATGGTTGATTGTTTAATGAAAAATGAATCAACTTTTTTTTCTTTTAGCTCATCCATTATTCCACCAAAGGTTGTTCCTTGACCACAACCAGAGGTAACAACTTTATGTTTAAGTTTATTATTTACTTTATCAAGATCTAATCCTTTTGACGTAACCGCTGCTGTATTTACAGACCAATCAACATGCACAGATTTCAAGTCAGAAATTTTATCTATAATACCTTGGTTTCTAAGGTAACCAATAACTAATGCTTCTGGATAGTGTCCTAGCGTCATAAGAGTTACTATTTCTTTTTTATCTAAAAAAATAGTAAGAGGCAGTTCTCCTGTAATAGGAAAACGCCTCTCAGTATTATACTCATCAGTTACTGTAATCTCTGATGTATCCGGTCTCTTTGAATTGGTGAGTTCTATTTTGCTTTTATTATCCATATGAGTTCAATTATATTACAATACAATGATGAGAAAATTTGTTTTTTTATTTTTAATTATTCTATCAACTAATATTTATGCAGATATCATTAAAATTACTATCTTAGGCAGCGGAACTCCTAGAGTGAATATAGATAGGTTTTCTCAATCAATACTTGTAGAACATAAAAATGATAAATTTCTCTTTGATGCGGGACGAGGAGCACTTCTTAGACTAAACCAATCAAATATTTATCCTCATGAGATAGATAATATCTTTTTCACACACTTGCATTCTGATCACATACTTGGATTTTCTGATATTTTAATGACTGGTTGGATTTATCATAGACCATCACCTTTGAATGTATTTGGACCGAAAGGCACAAGAAACTTTATTGATAGTACTGTAAAAGCGTTTGAGGAAGATATTAAAGTAAGAAGTATGGCTCCAGAAGAACTTGATAAGAATAATTTAAAAGCAAACATAAAAATTATTTCTGACGGCTATGTTCACAAAGAAAATGGATTAACTATTGAAGCATTTTCAGTAAAACATGAACCATTTACAGATGCATTTGGATTTAAAATATCTAATAATAATTACTGCATGGTTATATCAGGAGATACTACGTACTCTGAGAAGCTTTTAGAAAAAGCAAAAAATTGTGATTTACTGATTCATGAAATTGCTCACGCATCAGAGCATACTTTAAAAAAATATCCTAAAGCTAAAGGTGTAATTTCTTACCACACTGACACTCAACAAATTTCAAAAATTATTAATACCGTTAAGCCAAGGCTTACTATTTTAAATCATGTTCTATCTCTTGACGGCACTTCAGATAATGAAATATTAAAACAAATTAAAAAGAATACTTCGCATGAAGTTATTATAGCTAAAGATTTGATGTCTATTGACCTTAAAAAAGAAATTTATATTTATAAGCAAAAAAAATTATGACAAAAATAATAGGTATTCTAAATTTAACTATGGATAGCTTTTCTGATGGAGGAATGTACTATGACTTATCCTCTGCTAAAAAACATATTTCAGAGATGATAGAGCAGGGTACTGATGTTATTGATATCGGAGCTGAATCTACCAGATCTGGTTTCTCAGATGTAGATGAAGACAGTCAAATTAAAACGCTAAAACCTATAATAGAGTTTATAACAAATAAATATACTATCGACATAAGTATTGACACTAGATCAAGTAAAGTTGTTGATGCATTTTCTGATAAGAATATTTCATTCATTAATGATGTGTCATCAGGAACTCATGATCAAAATATGTTGGAGATTGTATCAAAACTTGGTTGTAATTACATAATGACACATATGCCTCATGAACATCAAAAGGGTATCAATAAAGATTACACAAATATACTTAAGGAGTTAGATACATATTTTAATGAACGTATAAAATTGTGCTTAGATAAGGGGATTGATAAAGATAAAATAATAATAGATCCAGGCATAGGTTTTGGAAAATCTGGTGATGATAATATTACAATTCTTCAGAACATAGACTTTCTTCAGAAAATACATAATAAAATTTGTATAGGAACGAGTAATAAAAGATACTCTTCAACCTTATTCAATGGAATTGAAACGAAAGATGACCTTAAGGTTGCAAATGTAGCATCATTTACATTGTGTGCATTAAAAGGAACTACATACTTGCGTGTTCATGATGTTGGAATCACAAAAGACGCTATACTAATAGTCAATAAAGCTAAAAGCGTTTAGAGATAGCATCTAAGATAATCTTTTCAAATTCTTTAGTAAAATAATTGATATCTAATAATCGAGAAGTCTGCATTTTGTTTTTGATTAAATCTTTAATACCTTGACGTTTTTCATTATTAATAAGAGATACAATTTTATTTTTGTATCCATCATAATTTTTCGTAATAAGCTCTTCTATCTCTAATGTTTTTAAAATACTCGCGCTAACTCTTGATGCGAAATGATTGCCTTCGAGTGTAACAAGTGGAATTCCAGCTTGCAACATTTCAATAGTTGTTGTGTGACCATTGTAAATTCTGGTATCTAGAGCTATATCAATGTGTTGAATACGTTTAAGGTGCTCACCATAGTCAATTCTATCAGCAAATATAATTCTTTCCTTATCAATTCTATTATTTATAAATTTATAAATATTTTCTTTCATATCTTTACCATGATTTAAAATCCATAGACATGTTTTACTGAAGTCCTCTAGAATATTTATCCAAATATCAAAAAAAATAGGATCTAGTTTAAAGGACTGATTAAGACAGCCCAAAACTATTTGATCATTTGGTAAATTAAAATTATCTCTTGTAGTTTTAGTATCAAAATTTGTTTCACCATTATTAATTTGATATGTATTGGGCATGTATAAAAACTGTTCACTATAGTACTTTTGCTGCTCTATTGGTGTAACAACTTTGTCAGTAATCATATAATCATATGAACTGCTCCCAGTAGTCCCTGGAAAAGCAAGATATGAAATTATAATTTTCGATAAACTTTTTTCAATAATGTCTGAACGATTATGAGAAATGATTGTTGTTAGATCAATTAAGATATCTAATTTATGTTTTTTGATTATTTTTTTTGAATCGTCTGTACTTAAGTCTGTTATATCAATAAAATCATCTATATCTTTTTCTACGTATCTTTTTTCGTCAGCAGCATGATTATATGAAAACATATATATGGAAAAAGTATCTCTATTTAAGTTTTTAAAAAGGTTTTTAATTAAATAGAATGTTGGATGATTTCGTATCTCACCACAAAAAAAACCTAAAATAATTTTATCTGAATGATTTTTATCATTTCTTTCTATTACATTAGTCTTGCTCTCATTATTCCATAACAAAGAGTTTTTATAATTAGATTCTTCATCATCAATGCTAGATATGTGTAAGAATGGATGAGTCATGACTTGATTTGATATCAGTAACTTATTGTTTTTTTCATACTCCGACCAATCGCATATGTTTTGTTGAATTCTCAACTTCAACTCATATGCTTTATTAGAGTAAAAATTATCTTCTTTTAATTTCTCACACAAAGATAAAGATTCATTGAATTCTTTATTTTCAAATAGCGCTATTGCAAGGTTATACCTAGCATCATTATAGTTTTCATTAATCATTAATGCTTCGCGAGAATGACGAATGGATTCCTCATAATCACCATTTTCTAACAGTATCAGCGATAAATTATTATGTGCTATCAGACCAAGAGATGTCTGTAAAAGAGACTTATAAGTAATAACTGCATCATTAGTCCTTCCAAGTAATTTATATATATTACCTAAATTAAGCTTTAACTTATATTCATCAGGGTATTGCTCAATAGCAGATAATAAGATAGGAATGCATTCAGTATAATTTTTAGAATCTAAGTTAGTTTTAAGTTCAGCTATGAATTCATTGAGAGCTTTTTTGAACACGCTCGTTAATGTTTTGTGTTGCTCTTAATATTGACTGCACAGAATTTAAATTCTGGAATTTTTGCAAATGGATCAAGTGCGGCATTGGTTAACAAATTAGCGGCAGACTCAACATAACAAAATGGTATAAATATTTGTCCTGACTGAAGCATATCATCTCGCCTCGCATAGACATCTATTTTGCCTCTCCTAGATTCTACAGTAATAAGATCGCCATCTTTTATGTTGAACTTATTCATATCTTCCTGACATAGGTTAGCATTTGGATCCGGTTCTATTTCATGCAGCATGCTTGCTCTTCGAGTCATTGACCCAGTGTGCCAATGTTCCAACTGTCTTCCAGTGATTAATACAAATGGATATGCTTCATCTGGCAACTCAGCAGCATTAATGAGTGGCGATTTAACAAATTTAGCTTTTCCAGATTCTGTTGGGAAACCATCTATAAATATGACAGGTTGACCAGGATCATTAGAATCATCGCACGGATAGGTTATTGAGTGGCTTTCTTCAAGTCTTTCCCATGTAATGCCTTGTATACTTGGCATACATTTTGTCATTTCTGTAAAAACTTCTTTTGGATGCTTGTATTTCCAATCCAATCCTAGACCCCTAGCAATTTCTTGAATGATCCACAGATCTTGTTTAGCATCTCCGGGAGGGTTAACTGCTTGATTACCTAATTGAACACGTCGATCTGTATTGGTGAAGGTCCCCGTTTTTTCTGGAAACGCAGAAGCTGGTAAAATAATGTCTGCATACATAGCAGTTTCAGTTAAGAAAATATCTTGCACAACAAGGTGCTCTAGTTTTGAGAGAGCATTTCTTGCATGATTTAAATCTGGATCTGACATCGCGGGATTTTCACCCATTACATACAAACCTTTAATTTTACCTTTGGTAATTTCATCCATTATTTCTACAACCGTTAAACCTGGTTCGGAATCTAATGACATACCCCAAAACTTTTCAAAGAAATTATTGATTTTAGGATCATCTACTCTTTGATAATCTGGATATACCATTGGAATCAGTCCAGAATCAGATGCTCCTTGAACATTATTTTGTCCTCTTAATGGATGCAAACCAGTTCCAGGTCTACCTACTTGCCCGGTCATCAACGCTAATGAAATAAGAGCTCTTGCATTATCAGTTCCATGAATATGTTGCGAGACGCCCATGCCCCAAAAAATAATTGATGCAGGAGATGAGGCATAGATTCTTGCTACTTCATTAATCATACCAGCACTGATTCCACAAATTGATGACATTTTCTCAGGAGTAAAGTCATTTAGATGCTCTTTTAATTCATTAAAGTCAGTCGTGCGCTCATCAATGAACTTTTGATCTAATAAGTTTTGATCGATAATTGATTTCATAATTGCATTAAGTAGAGCCACATCTGTATCCGGTTTAAATTGCAAATAATGTGTGGCATGTCTCGCTAAATCATTTTTTCTTGGATCAAGTACGATTAAATTTTTGCCAGCTTTAGCCGCATTCTTAATAAAGGTTGCAGCAACTGGATGATTAACTGTAGGGTTAGCACCAATGACTATTATAGTATCGGCTTCAGCTACATCCGCTACTTGATTTGAAACTGCACCGGACCCTATCATCTCTAGTAACGCAACAACAGACGACGCATGGCATAATCGTGTACAGTGGTCTACATTATTATTTTTGAAACCCGTTCTGATAAGCTTTTGGAATAAATAGGCTTCTTCATTAGATCCTTTTGCGCAACCAAATCCGGCGGTAGATTTAGCGTCCTTCTCAATAAGTGATTTAAATTTTTCACTGGTTCGCGTGATAGCGTCATCCCAAGTAATAGGCTCAAAGTACTCTTCAATATTATCCATGTTAAAATCTTCAGGATTAATATTTTTACTAACACCTCTTTTTCGTGCAAGTGGTGTAGTAAGCCTTTGGTCGCTGTTGACATAATTGAAACCGTATCTACCTTTCACACATAACCTACTCATATTTGCGGGACCATCTCTTCCTTCTGCAAAAAGTATCTTGTCATCTTTTATATTGTAGGTTAGGAGACACCCGACACCACAGTATGGGCAAACACTGTCAACTTTTTTATCAGGTGATACTTGTCCGACTTCTTTAGATGGCATTAGAGCACCTGTTGGACAAGCTTGTACGCATTCACCACAACCTACACAGGTGCTTGTACCCATTGGATCGTCTAAGTCAAATATAATCTCAGATGATAGACCTCTCCTAGCATAACCAATAACATCATTAACCTGTTCCTCGCGGCAAGCTCTTACACATCTGGTGCATTGAATGCATGCATCTAAATTAACTGCAATTGCAGGGTGAGATAAATCGTGTTTGTTTTGTATCTTAGATGGAAATCTAGATTCTGTAACTTCTAATTTATTTGACCAATATTTTAGTTCTGAATTTGGATCATATTGTTCCTTTGAAATATCTGATTTAAGTAATTCAAGTACAACTTTTTGCGAGTGAATCACACGTTCATTATTGGTATTGATAACCATACCATCAGTTACTGTTCTAACACATGAAGGTTGAAGAGTTCTTTCGCCTACAATTTCGACAACACATACGCGACAGTTTCCATCAGGTCTCATACCTTCTTTGAAGCATAAATGCGGAATTTCGATACCATTTCTCTTTGAGACATCTAAAATAGTCTCAGAAGTACTTGCCAAATATTCAGAACCATCTAGTGTGATGGTGCAATCTAATTTTAAATCAATATCTTCAGGTCTTGCTGACATCTTTTACCTCATCCGAGAAGTATTTTAACACAGATTTCACCGGGTTTGAGGCTGCTTGACCTAAACCGCATATAGATGCATCTGACATAGTCTGACTTAAATCCTCCAATAGATTAATGTCCCATTTGTCATCACTCATTAATACGGAAGCTTTTGATGTTCCTGCTCTACATGGTGTGCATTTACCACAAGATTCATGTTTAAAAAAATCTATGGTCGTTTTAGCTGCATCTCGAGCCTTATCTTGATTAGATAAAATTACAACTGCTGCTGACCCAATAAAACATCCATACTTTTCAAGCGTTCCAAAATCAAGAGGAATATCATTCATACTTGCTGGTAATATTCCGCCAGAAGCTCCTCCAGGAAAATAGCCATAAAATTCATGCCCATCTAACATACCACCTGCAAATTCATCTATTAACTCTTGGACGGTGATGCCTGCTGGAGCTAGATGTACGCCAGGCTTTTTCACTCTCCCACTTACTGAAAATGACCGTAAACCTTTTCTTCCATTTCTTCCTTGATTTGCAAACCAGTCAGACCCTTTATCTAATATATCCCTAATCCAAAATAGGGTTTCCATATTATGCTCTAGGGTAGGTCTTCCAAATAGACCGACTTGAGCTACAAATGGCGGACGCAATCGAGGCATACCTCTTTTTCCTTCAATGGACTCAATCATTGCAGATTCTTCTCCACATATATATGCGCCTGCGCCACGTCTCATCTCTATTTCAGGTATATCAGTAAATTGCTTTTTAATTTTCTCAAGCTCATCTTCCATAATTTTTTTAACAGCTGGATATTCATCACGTAAATAAATATATATTTTATCGATGCCAACAACCCTCGAGGCGATCAACATGCCTTCGAAAAATCTATGAGGATCTGATTCCAAATAATACCTATCTTTAAACGTACCTGGTTCACCTTCATCAATGTTGATAGCAAGTAATCTTGGTGCATCTTGCTCTCTTAGAATTTTCCATTTTCTTCCTGCTGGAAAACCTGCGCCACCTAAACCTTTAAGTTCTGATGCCTCTAAAATTTCTACTGCTCTTTCTGCTGAAATGTCCTCAGTACATATTGCATTATAAATTTTATAGCCACCTTGAGATTTATATTCATCTATTTCAATGTAATTAGGGATAGCAGGTTCATAAGCTCTAGCATCAACTGTTTTTTTTACTTTTTCAAAGGTGGCGTTATCCACAGGATTAAATTTTACGACAGCTGCTGGCGCTGACTGACATCTACCAATGCAAGGAACTTTTTGAATACGCACTGTGCCCTTGTAATAGTCATTAAGTATTTTTGCAAGTTCATTTGCGCCATTCATCTCACAGGTAACAGAATCGCAGACTCTCACAGTTAGAGCCGCAGGTTTATCTTGATCATTATCTACAACATCAAAATGATGATAAAACGTTGCTACTTCATAGACTTCTGTTTGTGAGATCCCCATGAGACTTGCCAATGCAGTCATATATTCTTTAGTTATAGCACCCTGTGTATCTTGGATTTTATGCAAGTATTCAATTAGATGGTCTCTTCTGTATGAAACTGTATCAAGTATGCTCTTTAATTTGCTCAATATATCGAAATCAACTTTCCTTCCGCGAGGCCTTAGGGTAATTTTACTTTTGAGCTTATTTTTCATGGTTTTTCCTATCCTTGATAATCATACACAATTATATGTTCTTTAGGTAATGAATCAAGCTGACATGATTTATTAGTTTTAGGAATTGATATATATTAATTAGATATAAATTTACTTATTAGGAGTAATATTATGAGTAGTGAAAAAGTTTATTCCGAAGATGAAATTAAAAGTTATTTAACTGATAAATTACCACACTGGTTTTATGAAAACGGGTGGATAAGAAGGAAATATAAAACAAGTAGTTGGAAAGGTACGCTTATGGTTATCAACACAGTTGGACATCTTGCAGAGGCAGCATGGCATCATCCTGATATTGCAGCATCTTATGGATTCGTTATCGTAAAATTGCAAAATCATGCAGCGAAAGGTATAACAGATAAAGATTTTTTACTTGCAGAAAAACTTGAATCAGTCATTCAATGGCAACCCTCTAAAGAAGACAATACTCTTGAGGGCACACCAGATGATCCAAGATTTAAATATCTTAAATATGACGATTAAAAACTAGAGAAATTTTTTAACAATATTAGTTATTTCTTTACTTGGTATTCCATTTGGAATAATTTGTCTCACTTGTAAATTTTTATCCAACACATAAATATTAGAACTATGCTCAACTATATATCCTTTATCTTTTGGATCAACAAATTCGTATTTAGTTTTAAAATATTTTGTGAGCATATCAATATTTTTTTTATCAGACGTTAAGGCTGCAATTCTTCTATCAAAAAAATCAACATAGTCTCTTACTTTATTATAGTCATCTCTGTCGTAATCCACACTGATAAATATTGGTAGTACATTCTCAGATTGATTACCAAGGCCTTTCATCACTCTTGCCATATCTAAAACAGTGGTAGGGCAAACATCAGGACAGTGAGTATAACCAAAGAAGACTAATAGAACTTTATCTTCGTAGCCATTGAACTTTTCAAAATTATTGTCTTTATTATAAAAGTCCACCTGTTCAAAAACATTCGACATATCTGGAAATGCTTTTGAGATATCTGAGCTAACATTGTTTGAATGGATTAATAACCCAAAAAGTAAACCTAAAAAAAGAAATTTTATTTTTCGAAAAATTTGCATGACTTAATATACATTAACAAAGTTTATTAATAAATTTAATTGCGTTTTTTTATGGTTATTTATAACCTAATAAACACGCAAAATATTAGAATAATCTTATATTCTTATCTATGCATTCTATGCATTATTGCTTTGACACTCAAGCAAACAGATACTAATATTTATGCAATGGGAAAATTTTTCCTAGGGAACTCAGCAGATAATGGCATGATGCTAAAGGAAGCTGAGAAAACAAATTCGATTAATCTGGAGGTTAAGATGATCGGACAAATACTTTTAAACACACGTTACCTACTTGCACCGATACTAATCATAGTAGCGGGTGCTGGTGTCTTACTAGGCGGTATTATGGCTTGGTTAGGCGTTGTACTTCTTTTTGTAGGTCTACTAGTAGACATAGCTACAAAATTTGAGACAACAGGTGTAGGGTACGATGAAAACGGTGAAAGTCTTGGATGGCCAACATTCCAAAACTTAACAATGTATTTCATGTTACCTGTATTCGTACTTTTCCAACTAGTAATGGCATGGAGACTATATACATTCATGGCACTAGGTGGAGCTGAAGGCGCGGTAGTAATGGAATTAATTCCAGGCATTCTAGTAATGCACGAAGGAATTACAGCTGTTAACTTAATCGGTGCTACATTATCTTCTGGTATCTTCATCGGTATCGGTATTATTTACGGACATGAACTTTCACATACTAAAGGTTTTGGTTTTGTGATTTCACGTTTGATGATGGCGCTATCTGGTTCAGCACATTTCTGCTATGCACACGTATACAACCATCACCTAGAACTTGCTAGTGAAGATGATCCTGCAACTGCACCACGCGGTCGTACTATTTATGGTCACTACCCACTTTCATATCTAGGTCAGTCTAAATTCTTATTCAATATGGAAAAAGAAAGACTTTCAAGAATGGGTGTTTCATTCATTTCATGGCAAAACCGTTGGATTCGTGGTTATTTAATGGCGGTACCTACAGTAGCTCTGTTCTTTGCAGCAGGCGGCTGGATTGGTATGGCTGTACTAGCTACAATCTGGGGCATTTCAAACTTCGAATTAGAAGCACTGAACTACCTAGAGCACTACGGCTTAATCCGTGTAAAAGATCAACCTATTGACTATCGTCATAACTGGGATAACTCTACATGTTTCACAGCATGGTTCTTCATTGAAATTGGTCGTCAAGCTGACCACCATGATCGTGGAGAAACACATTTCTGGGAACTTGAAAATGTAGGCTGCCCAAATACAGGTTGGGGATACTTTGTAGTATTCTTCATCGCACTAGTACCACCAATATGGCACTGGTACATGCGTAAAAGATTAGCTGCATGGGATACACATTTTGCAACAGACGAAGAGAAAGCAATCGCAACAAGACTTAATAAAGAAGTCGGTTACGAAGGCACACCATTCTCAGGCGATGTGTTACAAGATGCTGGTAACGTTGACCTTGGCTTAAGATCAGCTAAGAAGTAACTCTTACCCAAGCAGTAAGTAAAATTTGAAGGTGCCTGGATTTCGATCTAGACACCTTCATCTCATTAAGGGAAAAGGATATTGAGACAGTTGACTCAAATCAAATAAATTACGATTCGGAGAATAATATGAAAGTAACTTATAATGCAGACGTATGTACACACGCTGGTGAATGCGTAAAAGGTGCACCAAATGTATTTAAAGTTGTAGATGGACAATTTGTAATTGACACATCTGCAGATAGTGAAGAAAATATAAGAGCTACTGTAGGCAATTGCCCATCAGGCGCACTTGTAATCGAAGAGTAAAACTTACAAATAACTAATACATAATTAGGGGGTAATTATGGCAATTGGAGATCACTTAAGAGATGTTATGGACCTATACGGAAGTCCAAAATGTCCTCACACAAATGCAGTGCTTATAACTGCTGGTGAAAAAGGCGTTGATATTAACGCACACGTAGAAGATGACTGGGGTCCTAGTTCATCAATAAGAAGTATGAGTCCATTAGGTATTGGACCAGTACTGAAAGATCGTCAAGCAGTAAACATAGGTTTAACTTCTTGTATGTCTTATCTTGATGATAAAGGTTTCGGACCTTCACTTGTTCACAGGAATGGTGTAACTAGAGCGAGAATGTTCCAGGAAATTACTATTGCTCAACAAACTGATTGTTCAGATGATGCCGCATTAGCTGCCGCATTAGACCAGTTAGAAGCAACACTTAACTCACCGCTTGGAAACATGAAAGGGGATTACTGTGTAGGTCAGTATACATTAGCTGATTGCGCATGGGCTGGTGTATGTCAAGTAGCAACTAACATGGGTAAAGGCAATGCCGTAAGCTCACGTTCTGCTGTTAATACTTGGTTTGCAGCTGTTCAATCACACCCTTCTACCAGCAAAGAAGCTATCAACCCATTTAGTTGCATGGCGACAAAAGCTGATCATGATGGAAATAGCATGCGTGAAGTAAGAATTAATACTGCTTAATTATCTGAGTATTATTTCAAATTTTAGAAACCCCAGTTTTTTAATTGGGGTTTCTTTTTTTTTAACAAAGTGATAATGTATTTGCGGATATAACGAAACACTTATACAACATTTTTTTTATAGTATATGAATATTTATAAATACCTCTGGTTTTTTGGAACAAAGCCTACAGATAGTTCAGCAAGACTTTTACCTTCTGGTCGACAGATAGAAGTCTCCAGAGATAAAACACTTCTGTCAGCAGCATTAGATGAAGGGTTGGATTGGCCTCATAACTGCAAATTTGGTTCATGTGGTGAATGTAAGTGTCGTTTAGTCAAAGGTAAAATAAAGCCTATGGTCGACTTTAGTGAAGCTCTTACAAAAGAAGAGTTGGCTGATGATTACATACTTGCATGTCAGTCACGCTTAACCATGGACTGCGAAATAGAAGTCGAGCTAGGAGACCTTATCAGGGTTCCTGCTAG
>Ga0255755_1001979_pt1 | contig 17359 bp, 18 predicted proteins | sample 011ome_18_FD_179955 | JGI IMG/M metagenome (GOLD analysis project Ga0255755, IMG submission 179955) | Coastal salt marsh microbial communities from the Groves Creek Marsh, Skidaway Island, Georgia - 011501BT metaG (version 2) | ecosystem: Environmental > Aquatic > Marine > Intertidal zone > Salt... | reverse complement strand
AGTCTAGATTGTATGCAACACCATATGCTTCAAGCATCTGTTCAACCATTAGTTTGCTTAGTCCATATGGTGATATTGGATTTTTTGGATCTTCTTCTGAAATTGGTGTCATCAATGGATTGCCATATACTGCGGCGCTACTTGAAAAAACAATCCGAGGATGTAACTTCATGCCAACAATGTAATCTAGCATGCGTTTTGTAGCAACAAAATTGTTTTCAAAATAGTTGCTTGGATCTTTAATGCTTGGACCAACCAAACTGCTACCAGCACAGTGTACAATTACATCGGTATAGTGTAGTTGTCCAAGTGTTTGTTTGCTCTCAAAGTCGTCGTGTATAAAATAATCGACAAACTCACCGAGTCTATCTGGAACAGGATTGCGATCGATAACAGTAACCTCCCAACCTTGTTCTTTAAAATAGATTGCGGTTTGTCCACCTATGTAACCAGCACCGCCAGTTATTGCAACTGTTTTCATGAGAACTTCTCCATCATTATACCCACACTAGAGTATATAATTGTTATCACAACTATATAGAGTAAAACATATTCACTAGTTTTCAATTTTTACCACCTGATATTTTGCACCAGCAACATGATCTCTGTACCTATTACCTGTACGTAACCATTGCTCGCCTTTGCCTTGCATGATGTCAACTACTCTGTCAATGGTACCATTTGTCCAATCACTAATAAGACCCATGTTGTGATGTGCTTCTTTTAACAAGTTTCCTAGTTTTACTTCAACATCATCAATACTCCAAGGCACATACAATCTGTTTGGATCATTTGCAAAAGTTTCTGGAAAACTTCTGTATGCTGGATACAGGACATTACAACCCAGTGCATCTGCTTCACTGACTGTGTTGCTTACCCAGTCTTGCAAAGCACAGTTAAACAACACTTTACTGTCGTTGAGTATTTTGTAGTATTCATGCTTTTGCAAATTTTCATGTATTTCTAGTATGCCACATGCTTGTAATTCTCTTGCACGGGTTATATATTTTTCATTATTACTACGCAATGGACCACCTTGTAGTATTGCAAACGTTTGAGACCCTGGGTGTTGCTCACTATAACGTTCTACAAGATCCATAAAGAAGTCTGGTTGTTTCTCTTGATCAAATCTTGCACTAAAGCAAATCCTGTTAGCACGTTCATTGAAAGGCTTTATCCGTTCGCCCAACCTTTCTTGAACTTCTGCTTTGCCAAATGCCAAGCCTGAGATATTGTATATAGGTGACTCCCAACCAGCAATCTTCATGTGTGCTACCATTTCTTCATTAGTAGCCAAGACTGTGGCAAACTCACATACCATTTTCTCATATAGGCCCATCCACTTGGACATACCCCACACATGTACAAAATCATCTGGATCAATTGCTTGGGCAAGACAGCGTACATACACTCGGGGTCGTTGGGCATCTGGAATCTGATCCATTATGTATGGAAGACTTTCGATACCCGGCTGAAACATATCTTCAAAGTAAATAACATCTTCTCCAGTACATTCACCATTACGCATCATCTGTACTAGATTCATAATCTGGCTCATACCAAAGTAACTTCTTCCATGTGCATCAAGAACTTGCCCAACTGAAATACTTTTTGTATCATCTATAGTTGTGCCAGGAACATATACAACATCAATTCCTCTACGTTCAAATACACGTCGGTTCCATTCAGTTAACTGTAGTGTATAACGTGCTTCATAAGATTCAAGACCCATGTAGAAAAGTTTACGCATTCTATCTCCTTTAAAATATGTATTAATTATAATAGTACTTTAGGCGGTTGTCAACTAGTTAGGCAACCTTTTTATAGGCTAGACAATATCTTCTTGGAAATGTATAGTAATCTGGCACATGTTCTGTTAGATAATCACTGTGAATACTTTGAGATTGCCATCCGTTGTACTTAAAAAAGTACTCATAATAGTTTGGACTAGTATATGTTGTTTTTGCACCTTGACCTAGAGAGGTAATCTTGTGTCCAGTGTTAACACTATGTTGGTATAACGGTAACTTATCTTGTATAAATTGACTAAACCATACTCCATATTCTGGTGACGCAAGTATATTATTCACCATCTCTTTATCTTGTGCGGAATATATATGTTGAAATATTTTATGTTCTCTGTCTTTCCACCATCTTGGAACATCTAGTAGATAATGCCAAAGAGGAGGGTAGTTGCCGTCTATTATTACATAATCACTGTGGTCAACACACCATTCCAAGAAAGCAGTTTTATCAGAAAGTTTATGTATAGTACCTGCTATTAGTATAACATCATATTTTTGATCGTTGTTTGCTATAAACTTTTCTATAAGTGTATTTTCAAGTTGCCAGTTTTCAGTATAAAAAGTATTCATACATTGTTTACCTGTAATATAATTTTCTTTATCATATTCTACACCTGTCACATGCTTTGCACCGTGATACAAACTCCATGCACCTGAAAGAAAGATCCAAGGGCCAAAGTCTAATACAGTTTTATTTTTTAAAATGTTAGGTGGCAATAAACCAGTATAAATTTTTTTATTTACTTGTGGGTTAGTTATACTTTTTCCCATATAATATATGGGATTATGTTTTGGTCTAGTGTCGTTTTCAGTGAATGTTTGTAATATCTTGTCAAGCATTAGAAGTCTACATCTCTTCCGTTAATATTATATGTGCCGTGAGTGAACCCTCGATCCATTTTTTCAACTTCAGTCATGTTGTCACTGTCAATCCTGCGATTAGGATCTCGTTTCATCTGTTGTAGGCGGTCTTTTGCATTGTCTTTGCCACATACAGAGCACTCGCCTGATGCACCACCGCAACTGCCGCTTACACGTCGGCCTCTTAGGAGGCCTATACTCATTGCCAAGACCGTAATTAATAAGATTAGCAAGCATAATAAAAATGTCTCCATACTAGTAGCTTATGCAACAACCATTCTCTCCATCTTCACTGACTTCAATAGTTACTGCCCTTCCTGGGTATTTAGCAGCCACTTGAGTGTAGATATCATCTGCTATCATTTCACAACTTTTGTAATCCAAGTTGAGTATGTCTTCTTTGTAGAGATTTTCCAACCAACGTTTGAACTGTATAAACTCAATGTCTCTGTCATTATGGAATACGTCAATTGCAACACGAAAGTGAAATATATGTCTATGAGGATAGCCTAAGAAACTTACATCATACTCATCACCAGTTGCTAGTTTTGGATCATCAAGTGCGGCTGGATACTTGTGTATGCCTTCTTTTTTAAATGTAACCCAAATCTGTCTACGTGCTTTGTCTTTTGCACTTTCAATTGCTTCACGTTCTTCTTGTATCATTTTATTACCTCATCTTTTGCATAATCTGTCCAAGGAGTAAATTTTCTCCTGTCCATAAGTTTGTGTAAACTATGTGTCCATACACCAGGATTTGTTGCATCAAAATCAATGTCATCAATCTTCAACATTGTGTTATAATTCCAGTGTTTGATAAAAGGAATACCAACTCTCAACTGTGGAATAAAAGTATTGTATTCGCAGTAACCTTCTTCATGAAAGTGCTCAAACTGAGATGCAGGAATATCTAGTGTGCACCATATGTTTTCTCTCAGAAATGGCATGATCATGAATGTCCATTCATAATGCTCATCGTCATCTTTAGGATCATATGTATGGTTAGCACCAAAGAATATGTGTTCACAACCATGCTTTTCATATGCTTCTTTGATAGCAACAACATCTTGTATACCAACAACAAACAGTGTCTTCATTCCAAATGCAGGAGTATGTTCAACTTCTGTACCTATAAACCATTGTACGTTTTCGTGATCAGGTCTTTCCATTGCTTGCCTTTTTCTTTTTATTATACAACAATTTGTGTTTGGTGTCAATTAAACAATGCATTAAATTGACTTGCACTGTTTACAATTTTCTTGCCAGTAAATCCTCTAGTACCTATAATACTATCCCAAAACTTACTATTGTCTTCAATTACTTGCATACTTTTGTCATAGTCACGTTTTTCAAATATCTGTTCAACTACATCTCTAAACAGTTTACGTTCAAATGTTTCATGTACAAGCATTCCAGGAAGTATACCTTGATCATATCTTACGTTTGCCTCTTGTACTGCTCTTATGTGTTGCCATACATTGTGTCCCATAAGCAGTGCATAACTAAAACTATCCCATGAAGTTTTGCCTTCTTTACCAATCTTATTTAGGTCGCCGGGTGCATAGTAGCAAATATCTCCAATAGTAAGTCTTGAACTTATTGGAGAGTCTTCAAACTTTTCATGAATACCATCACGTAGCACTACGTCACGAAAACTGTCTGTACCATGTGCATATTTTTTATCATCAGCAGTGGCTTCCATCATGTAACTCCACTTACCTCTGTCTTCGGTACGCAGGTTGGTATACACTTGTCCGTTAGCAGTTGCAAGGAATGGCGACGCACAATCAAAACTAATAGTAAAGTTTGCATTCGCATGACGACGTACACTACGTTGCACGTCAGTTAACAAACATGCCCACTCTAGTTTGCTAGTGCCTAAAAAGTGCATCCAGTCATGTTGGCCTTTTTCCAACAAACCTTCATGTATTAGTGTAACCAAACGTTTCAATACCAAGTGTACATCACACATGTTCTGTCCACCCATGCCCCAACCATCAAATGGTCGATCATACTTGTCTGAACAAAACTTCTTCATAGTATCGTACCATGAGTCTGCTTCTGTGTGGTTACTTCCTTGTAGCACGTTTAGTATCTTCAGATCGCCACCTCTACTCTTCATCCAAAATTCATTGTTGAACAATGTAGCATCAACTGCATCTTTGTAACTTTTAATTCCACATGCTTCACTTGCTTCTTTATCCAGGTACGTCCATGTAGGAATATCCATGGTCATACCATGTGTTGCTATGCCCATTTGCCATGCAATAACCTGTTCACGTTTCTTTTCACAAGCCTTGTCTTTAGGATCAGCCCAAGCACCTGGCCATACACCTTTAGCAATTTGGAATCCACCTGAGTCAGCAAGCATGATAGTGTCTGCTTCTCTGTTGCGAACCATATCTTCTTTAGGCACTGTGACACTTAGGTCCATGTTGGCATGTCCAGCACTGTACAAACTGTACTTGTAAGGAAATAAACTTTCTTTACTGTTCAGCCAGTTCATAGCCTCCATATTAGGAATACCTTTAGGCAACCTATCACCAATTATCTTGTTCTTGTCACCTGCAGGAAAACGTTCCTTGCCAATGTAACCAGCATAGAAACTGCTGATTGCAGGCAAAAATACTGCATAGTCTTTCTGTTTTAGTGTTAGGTTATCCTGTTCAATCATCTATTTGCTTTGTGCTGGAAGAATGTAATTGTAAACTGCAATGCCCGAATCAACAGTAATCTTAGTTGCACCACTATCTGATATTCTCACAGTTTTATCTCCAGTTAAGTTCATAATTGCTATGAACTGTTGTACAGGCCAACTCCATGCTTTAGTAAGTTTGCCACCAACGTCATGCTGAAACACAAAGTCACCTGCGTGTGTACTATGATCACCAAACAAGAACTTTAAATGTCCATCTTCTGTTTTGGTTTGAAATGTTGTTTCTTCAGCATTTGCCTGTGCTTGCATTTTCAATCTCATGATGCTTGCAGTTGTTGGCTCAAATTCTATATCCCATGGCACATCTTTCATTTTTACGCCTTTGAGCTTTTCGTTTACAATCTCACTAACCATAAATCTATAGTCATTCTTAAAGTCACCAGCGGCGTTTTTAAAGTGCAGTCCAACAGGAGCATTTTCACCATTACGTTCTTGTCTCTTAACACTTATTTCTGCGTTTTCTTTGTACTCGCCAATGTTAAGTAGTATCTTTAGTTTTGCCAAGTTAGGCATACCAAATGTACCAATGTAATCTGCAACTGGACTATGAAACTTTGCTTGTAACACAACACTCTTGTCTTCTGCAAGTCCATCAACTGCGGTTGTAGTATCTGTTCCTGTAATTTTAATTAGATCAATGCAACCTAAATCATAGCTGTGTTCAACTAAGTCTAATAAGTAGTCTCTCATTCTTTATCTCCAAGTTTATAATTTGTTAATTTCAGCAAGGTTTTGTCCACCTCTCAGGCTTGTTAGTTCTCCAGGTCTTTGTAATTCTAACCAACTTGCACACCAATCTGCTTCTTTTTCGCCGTTGTATTCAGAAATTATTTTAAAACCAATAGATTCACAGTGCTTTTTAAGTGTGTTCCCATTTATATAAGTGTAGTACATTTCTTCTACTTTGTCAACTGCTTTTGGATAACAACAGTTGTTGTAGGTAAAAAGTATTGCACCTCCAGGACGTAATAACCCAAAGGCAGATTGTAGATATCTTTGTACTACATCTTGTGGTTTGAAATTAAACCAATCACATGCAACAATAAATCCAAATTGATCTTTTGGTAACTGATGCATAGGATCTTCTACACTATCATCTAGCACATAATATCTCAATCTCTTTTGGTATATATCATTCCATAATTTCTGTACATGTTTAAACTTATTAATGTCTGTATCAGCAATATATAAAGGATCAAGAGCAACTATTTTTTTTGTCAAATCTCCTTTTGCTGGTCCAAGCTCTAAGCCAGGCCATTTGAAATCCGTATATTTCAGTAAGGTTCCAACAAACTTTTTATTTGAGTCATGCCCTGCATCCTCAATATAACCAGGTTTTCCGAATAAAGGCAAATTTTCATATTCGTTGTCTTTTAATTGATAAGGTTTTTCAAGGTCATCTTTGTAAATTTTTTCACTTTTGATTATATAATTTTGTTCTAAATCTGTTATTTGTAATTCTAAACTATCATACATGGTATTTAGATTACTGTACAGATCCTTTAAATTTTCCAAGATTTCTGCTTGATTTTTGAACATGTCGTGCTTAAGATTATTTGTGTCAAAATTTGAACTGTTAACAGTTTTGTTAAACTTATTTAGATGTGCAAACAACAGTGCTTGAATATTTTTATCACCATTGATTATATCTTGAAGTTGATTACGATATATTAGTAGATCTTGTAATTTCATTATTCAAACTCAAATAGTGTATTAAATGTGTTGGTGGTATCTGTTTCGCTTGCTAGGTTCCAATCAAGTACTCCTAATAGATTACTGATCTTCTGGTCCACAACAGTTGCTTCCATTAATGCATCGTCAAAAGGCAGTTCTTTGAACCATTGCGGAATATGCATCTCATCTGTTGGATAGCCAATTGATGTCCAGTTTAGTGGATTGGATTTCAGTTTGCAAACAATAGTTTTCATGCCATCTACAATACTCTGACTATAGTTGTCTGAATTCATTTTCTTCATGTTGTTCCAATTGAGTGCAGCTCTAACATGTCCTGGCATGTTTGCTCTGCCTTCTTGCTCTTCACGTTTGCTATACATTGTGAGATTGTTTACACGTTTAGGAGATCCTTTTTCCCAAGCAGGACGTTCTTTGAACTCAATCTTGAATGCTTTAATCATATCAATTATTTCTTGACGTTCGGCACCAGCAAGAACTCTTGTCAATAGTGTCATCAAAAAGTCCTGTATCACCTTAGGCGTATCACTACGTTTCAAGTCCAAACCCATTGCTTTGATCTTGCCTTGTTTGCCTGCAACATCTAAACGTTTGCCTTCGTTGTCAAAGATGTTGATTGCATAACGTTTCTTTGTGATAAACAACCCTCTGTCAGCAATACTTTCTCTACCACCTTTGATAATAAGTCCGTTATCTCTTGGCACATGAAATGCCTGTTCCATAAACGCAGGCCAACTGTCATTCAGTTGATCACTTATAGCATCATAAAGTTGTATACAAATTTCTTTGTTCCACTCCATGTTGCCTGCATCAATATCCTTCTTGAGTATTGGATACGCACTGAAGTACACACTATCTGTATCACCATAAATTACTGCATCACCTATGTGATCATATTTGCCAGTGATTGCTTCGTTAACAAATGCATCCATGTGATGTGCAATTGCTCTACCTGTAAGTGTAGTTGATTGTCCGATACGTTTATCAAAGAATCTACAACCTGGATTGAGAATAGCACCATACAAACTGTTCAAGTTAATCTTCTTAACCAACTGTCGCTTGTCCAAAAACTCTATTTCACCTGGATCGGTTGCCTGTCTAAGATTTGCCTGTATCTCCTGTCGCTCTCTATACCAACGTGCAAGCAGTCCAGGAACAATACCTTCTTTTTCATATGTGAATATAGTACCATTAGCACTTAATATCCACGGCTGATTACTATCAAATATCAGTTTCCATAGCTCTGCGGCACTGTGTACACTTTCTTCGCCGTTCTCCCAGTCCACTGTAATTTCTGTGCCACGTTCCTGTTTCATAACCGCAGTGTATTCTAGGGTGCCAAACAAGCCTTCCCAAGCCATAGCAAAACTTGCTTTGTTGTTCATCTTGTTTTTGATATAGTTATTGGTCATTATAGGACGCAGTTGTCCTACAATAGTTTCACCAGCCATGTTAAGTGCTCTAATAGCACTAGGATACAAACTGTTGATATCAATAGCACCAATCCATTCATGTATACCTTTTTTAGGATATGCAACATATGCACCTGCCGCTTGTGTATCTTCATCAGTGAGTCGTTCACGTCTGTTTGGAACAACCAATCCTTGTTCATGTGCTTCATTGATAATCGCTTGTTCTGTAACTGCAACTGCACCCATTGTTGTTTGTAGCAATACAGTATTTGCATGTGCTAGTTCGTTTGCCAATGCAAGAAAACGCAGTTTTTTATCCAATTTATCCAGTAGTGCAGTATCTTGTCTTGAATATTCTATAAACGTTTCAAAGTTTTGATTGTACAGTTGATCAAGTGTGCCTTCATAAGCAGTTTTCTTCTCATCGAGTTCATGTTCACCAATAGCATCTAAACTGTAACTGTGACGCTCTTCGTATGTGTACTTTCTATACAGTTGCATATAATCCATATGCACTCTGCCGATGGTATCAAACGTGATGTTCTCTGATCCAAAACGTTCAAATGTACGTTTCTTAGGCAGTTGCCCCCACAAACAAAAACGTCTTGTATCATCCTTGCTCAATATTCTTGCAGTTCTGTTTACAAGATAGGGTATATCGTAACCCTCACTATTCCATCCACTTATGATATCTGCATCTTCAATCAAGTCTAAGAATGTGGTAATAAGATCTTCTTCACGTTCAAATAACATTGTGTTAGGGAACTTGTTGCATATTTCTTGAGCAGTATCCCAACTCAGTGTCTTAGGCGGAAGTACCAATGTAACCAATTGTTCCATCCACTGTAGATACACACTTATCGCAGTCACAGGATTGAACGGATCACCAACACTACTGTATCCTCGTACAGGATCAAAGTCTGTTTCGATATCAAAAAATGCAGTTTGTAGTGTTGGTGCGTTTTGGTCTTTGTAGTTTTCTTCGAAGCATCTAAACACAGGATTAATATCTGATTCAAATATATCTTTACCAGATTGCATACGGAGTTCCTTGCGAAACTCTTTGTTGTTACGTGTTGAGAATCTACTCACAGGGTTTCCATAGATGCTTTTGTACTTGCCTCTAGGATCTGCATAGTAAAAACAGTATGTTGCAGGATATTCACGATATTCTCGTCTGCCATCAATACGTTCTACAACATGTATACGATCTTTTTCTCTATCAAATAGTGCGTCTACATAACTCACAGACTATAAAGTCCTTCCTGCGGTAGTAAGAATCTCATCCAGTAGTTCTTGATCTTCTTTTTCTGCAGTGTAACTTGCTTTGTGTGCAATACGTATTGCTTTCTTAAGCACACTTGGTTTGATCTGTAGTTCTTCAGCAATAGCTTTTACTGTATCACTAAGTCCTTCGTTAAGTGCTTCTACTTCGCTCATTACACCCATACCTTCGTTAATGATTTGTGTAAGTTTTGCTTTTTGTTCTGAGTCAAATTGGGTTGCCATGTAAATACTCCTTTGTATAATGCATTATAGTAGATTTATTTGTTACTGTCAAGTATTTTATTAATAGTATTTAGATTATGGACAACACAAGTCTTAAAAAACTTGTTTGATACTAATGGCACTTTAAAAACCAGGGTAGCGATAACTTGGTCCTAGGGCAGTTCCCTCCCTAGCCTTTGGATCGGTCCTAAGGCTATTCTGTTTGTTGATACTGCATTGTTACTCTCCAAGCAGTACCGTCTGCAAATTCATCTCTGTTAAATTGACTGTGTGCTATATGTTCTAACATTTCCTGTCTATCAAAATTGGTTTGATTTTGCCAATGTTGTACTGCACTCTCTCCTAGTATTTCAATTGGCTTACCAAGACATAGTGCTTCTACTGCGGCCATACTGTGATGTGTAATCACCTTACGTGCTCCACGTATGAGTGGCAGTATGTCACGAAAACGTTGTTGCCTACTTGCTCTTCCTCCAGGTTTGTCTCTAACTACACAGTATGTATCTAGACTTTGATAGTGTTCTAAAGTTTCTTGTCTCCATGTGTCGTAATCTTTGTTAAACCAAGTGAACAGTTTATTTGCTAATGGCATCACAAGCAAGTTGTAATCGCCATCGTTGTTCCAGTCTTCGTATCTTCCGTCAAGTTCAAGAGTATGTATTCTGCTCTTGCCGAACTTGCCAATACGTGTATTTTGCAATTGATTGTAACTTATTCTGTAATACCAAGGTTTTTTATAGTTGTGATTTCCTATATATCCATTGTCTATGTAAAAAAAGTCTAAATTGTGTTTTCGTATTGATTCTTGAAGATACGTTTCAAATGGGGCACTGGTAACAAGAACACGATCTGGTTCTATATTATCAGCATTACTAACAATTTTACAATCATAATTTTTTATTAGATACGGAAAAAGATGCTCACGTATGCGTAACGATTCACTCGGTATCTGTATTTTCATTATCTATGTGTTTTTCAAGGTTTCGTGTTAACGATAAAGTTTTCATAGCATTTTGTTCAATATACTCTGGATGTATTCGAACAATGCTTGGCTTGATATGTTGGACGTCTGTAAACTCAGTTGTATAAAGCATGTGATCAGCTGGTCTATAACCATGCATTTTGGTTTGTCCAACTAGATGAAGAGCCGCATGTGGTTTAACAATATACCCATATCCTCCCATCGAGTATAGTCCTTGACTATGCATAAATTTTCCATGATCTTCTCTATCATGTAAACTCCATATTTCTTCTTCAATGTCTTGTTGTTGTACGATATGTTTATTGTACATTTTATTGTATGGATTTAGATAGTCTAACTTTAATATGTCAGTGAATTTATCCATTATATTCTCAGGAAGAGGTCGTAGCATGTAAGCATCGTGTTCAAAAATCATGAAAGGTTCATCTGCTTCAACACACTCACACCAAAGAAAGTAATGGCTTAAAAAACATCCAAGTACACCTAGTCTTCCGCCTTTCATCTTGAACTTGTATTGTCTCAGTCCAAGTTCTTCTAGAATTGCAGGAGCATCACGACCGTCTACTGCTGAAAATATTTCAGGACTAATACCAAATTCTTTGGCTCTACCAATACATTTCTGTCCCATAGTGGCACTATGTTCATTTGATTCTAAAACAATAATCTTAGTTTTCATTGATTGTGCTTCTCCAGCGTTCTATCCATTGTTGCTTTAGTTCATCGACTTCGGCTGTTTTGTAAGCTCGCTTGGTTGACTTTTTGGTGCGTGATGTTTCTTGATATATCTCGTCATTGTTGTTACCGGTAAATTGGAAATGATCATGAAACAGTTTACTAGAGATGCGTTTGTACGCACCAAGTTCATAGGTAATATCTTGCACCCACTGGTCAACAGGATTAATACCTATCATACCAAAGGTGTCAATCCATAATCGAGGTAAGCAAGGAAACAGTGTGCTATCAGGACGCTTGCCGTTTGACTCCATGCTGATCAAAGAATTGTAATCACGATGCTTGTAGATTTCATCATCCCATCCTTGGTCACGCATGTACACATCATCGTTCCATACAAGATACCATTCACTGTCTATGGATCTTGCCATATGATTGTAGTATTCGTGCAAGCCACTCCACCCTGTGCGTTCCATTTTATGTACAGATTGTGTTGCACCAGTGTGTTCAACCAGCATTTTCCACTGATTGTTGTTAAAGTAAATGTCGCTTTCATCGTCATCATCGTCATAAGCTACTGCGATATGCAGTCTCTGAGGATTGTTAGCAAATTCCAGCAGGCCTTTTATGCTTTTTTCTGAAAGCATAGTACGCATGCGAGTTGGCAATAATATAGTAAGAAAGTGTTTAGTCATGAACGTTTGGTTCTAATAATTTATGTAATTGTTGTGTATTTGTAAATTTATCAAGTTGCCAGTTCTGCAAGTTTAGATTATAGTTTTTTATAAGTTTCTGTTGTATTATTGCTTCTTGTAGTAAATCAAGTTCAAAATCAAGAAGATTTCTAGGTCGGTTATACAGTATATCATCTACTATTTCGTCAACATACCACATAAATCTTAAACGTTTGTAGTGGTTTTTATTCCACTTGTGATATACACTTAGCCATTTTGTATATCTGTCATCAATAATTTCTAAGTTAAGATATTTAAATAGATTGTAGACACTTGTTTCAAATGTACAAAATAAATCAAAACAGTTTAACCGAAAATAGTTTTGATCCTCTTCAAACTTGCTGATAAACGTTGTTATAGGTTTCAAATTACTTTTTGCAGTGTCGTAGTTTAGTGCAATAAATTCTCTTTTGTCCCAAACATTGTTTAGATTAAAAACTTGTTTTGAATCACTAAAATAGCAATTAATGAAGTCGTCAAATATTTCGTCATCGTCAGTCAAAAAATATTTAGGTTCTGTAAAACTTGGAAGTCCACCTTCCCTACGTGACATATTACTCATGTATAAACCATAGTTTTTATCCATTGACAGTATAACACTTTTATCACTGTTAGATAACAGAAAATCAACTGCTGCAGTTGGGTTTTCTGGCGGCTCTTCATGAAAGTATAAAAGATGATGATATTTACTATTATTATTTTTAAGTGTATCTACAAGTTTACACACATCATCTAGTTGAGAAGAAAAATTTGCTTTATAGTTGTGGGCATTTTTATCTTTTGTCATAGGATTTGCAATCAGTGGAAGCCATTGATTATTTTCTCTGTTAAAATAATTGCTTTGTCCACTGAGGTATATGATGCTCCATGACAAAAAAGATCCACCTACAGAAGCATCTGCAATTATAGAAATTATTTTATTATTTGCCATTTGTGCATTTTTCACATCTGCAATGATCGCATGCTTTGTAAAAATTGTTTCCATCTTGTGGATAACCTTGGTTTTCTTTCCACAATGGTTCACCACAATGACTGTGGTGTCCGCAATTTTTACAATTTGTAGATTGATATTCAGTAATAGTCATACAAGTAATTATGCTGAATTACTTGGTCTTTACATTTTTTGCCTTGCCACGGCGATTCTTTTTAGGATCTTGTTTGCGTTTACGATTGGCTGCAGTCTTGCGACCTTTTTTGCCTAGTGCGTGTGCTTTCTTTTGTGGTAGACATTTTGGCTTGCCTTCTGACTTACTGCCCCTAGCACAGTCGCCACGTATCTTACCATCTGGACCAAAACGTACCCATTTCTCTTTAAACCACTTTTTGAGATCTTCGGTGATATCGTCTTCAAATATCAGTTCGCCACAATTCACACAGAAGTCAACACTTTCTTTCTTGACACAGTTGGGTACACGTTTGCCGAACATGGTCTTCATGCCCTTCTTTTCGTAACCGTCCCAACATTTTTCGCCGAGTATTTCTTCTATAAGCATTTTATTTCTTTTTTGAATTGCCCCAGTTTGCGGCACCTTTTTTACGACATTGTACTAATGCACCAGATGCGTATGCACTTGGCCATACTTTGTAACGTGACTTAACTTTATGATAGCATGCATCTTTTTCGCCAGCAGCTTCATCAAATTGTTCTTCAGTTATTAATGAAGCACTTTCGTTAAGTCCGTCAACTTTGGCTTTCATTTGATTTAAAAGAAGTTTTAATCCATCAACCTCTTGTTGAAGTTTAGCAATATCTCTCTGATCTTCGTCGTTGCTTAGGTTTTTCTTTGCTTTGTCCAAAGATAGTAATACTGCTTCGAAGTCATTCTTTGCAGTTGGATTGTTTGCTCTAATTAGATTTAGTATGCGTTGTGATCTTTTGTTAGTTGTAGGAAGATCTGAATCAACGTCTTCGTTTTTCTTGGCTGTTTTTGCCGCATACTTGCGTTTTTCATATTCACTAGGAATATCGCTAATGCGTAGATTTTTCAATTTAGGATCAGGCTTGTAGGTTGCTTTTTCTTCTACATAGTCTGCATCTTTTTTCTTCTTGCCAAACAATGCATCTTTCTGTGCCTGACTAAGTGGCTTACCTTTGCCTCTCATTGGATACTTGTTAACTTCGCCTTTGTTAACTTTCTTCATATGATCCATATAGCCTTGAGTTACATCTTTGTCTTCGTTTTTGGCTTGTTTGGTTGCTACTGCATGCATGACTGATTCAGCATCTTTGCCATAGCGATCTACAAAATCACCTTTGTGTTTTTTTAGTTTTTTAAACTTGGCTTCTTTGCTTCGCTTCTCGCCGCCTGTAAGTTTGCGTTCTTCAATACTCACTTTGGTACTCTCTTACTTCTTCATACGTGATTTAAACTTATAATCTTTAACCGCTTTGCGTATATCGTCAGTGTTTGTAGTGCCTTTGTTTGCAAACATACCAACAATAGCATCCATAGATTTACCATCATCTACTGCTTTGTGTATCTTGCCCATTGGTAACTTGCTTTCTTGTACTGGTTTGCCATATACTTTTCTGTAAGCATACTTGCGTGCATCTTCTGGTGACAATCCTTGCTTTGCAAACTTTTTGGTTTCTTTCTCAAGTCTCATTGCATCGTATGCACTGATGGTTGCTTGTTTATTACGTTTTTCAGCAGTGGAGGCTTTGAATAAGTCTGATATTACACCTTCATTTCTCATTGTATATGCTGGTGAAGTTCTTTTCAGTTCAGCAACTTCTTTTTCTAATTTTTTGTAGTATGGGGTTGCTATCTCATCTCTCAATGTCTGTTGTGAGCGAGTGATACTGCCTTGCTTACTGTGCATTCCATTGATACCACGTATAACCATTGACTCTGCATCATTACCGTAAAGATTCACTAGCATCTCTGCTACTTCACCGTGTTGGTTTTGATCTTCAAGTTCTTCTACTTTTTTATGAAACTTTACCAAATCATAATCGTATTCACTGGTTGGAATCGCAGCTTCAACCATTTTGAATGTAGCACTGCCAGTGGCCATTTTTATAAAATCTTTAATTTTACCTTCAGGGCCAGACACTTTTATACTGTTACTGCCTGCTGGTTTTGCATTAAACTTTATGCCTTTGAAACTTGGACTCCTGTGTGCGTTGTTCATTGTTCTTGCAACACTAGCAGGATCATCTATGTTCCCAACCATCATGGTTACATTTTTAGAATCAGATTTCATTTGTCTTGCTGCCAGTGAACGGTCGCCAAAACTTGATTCGCCAACACCTTCTCGTGGATCTGCCATATGATCTCTTGGATCGTCTGGTATTATAGCATAAGCTCTACGTATTGCACCAGACATACGTGTATTTGCATTGAACATTGTAGTGAGTTGATCTGTTAAATCACCGTTGTCGAGATCGGCTAATTTGATAATCTCGTTTTCAAGCATACGACGTGCTTCGCTTAATTCTCTCAACTGTGCTTTGGCTCTGTAAGCACTGTAAGGTTTACCCTTTACAGTAGTTTCTGCTTCTTTTACATCAACTTTCACTGTGCCTTCTTTGTCCACCATCTTTTGTCCATAAGCCATCATTTTCATAAGGCTATCTTTTGTTATCTTGATAGGATTCTTATTGTCCTGTGGCATGTCTGGATCTGGAGCATATCTACCTTCGCCGTTTACAATGTCCAATAGTTCCTGCATGTTCTTTGCACCAAAAGCAGTACCATATTCTGGTAAGTGTGTAGCAACACGACTGAGTGCAATCTGTAGATTTTCGTCGGTAACAGTTTCTGCTTTGTCCATAAGTTTGACTGCAATAGCTGCTAATTTAGCCTGAGCTGGATTGGTTTCATAGTTCGGCTCTGCTTCTTGCATTTGAACTTCATTGATTTTCATTGTGTCATCCTCAATTAGGTGTAGTAGTCTCATTTTTCTCTCGCATAGTCTTGTGATCTTTGGACAAATGTTTCGCATGCTAGTACTGCATCTGATAATTTACCAAATGATTTTTTGGATTCTTTGCCATTTACTTTTACTCTGTAACCGTCGTCTTCTGAACCATAAACTTTAAGTTCTTTGCCATCATCAGTTTTAAAAGTCTTTACAGGCTCTGCTAACATTTCTTCGTTTTTCTTTTTTTCAATGTCGCCTAGGTAGTCCATGATTGATTTTTTATCGCCTATGCTATCTTCAGGAAGTTCTGCTTTTTTACTTGATGGATTGATTGGACCGCTCAGTGTTTGATCAGTGTCTGGTGAAACACCATCCCATGACTCTTCATCGCCAGGATTAGGACCTTCGCCTAGTTCTTGTTTCATGTAGTCTCTGCTGATATCCAAGTAGTCTAAGGCTTTTATGATTTTCCCTTGTACCCATTCTGGTAAGTTTTCATCATCATCTAAGATGCTTTGTAGTTCAAGTGCTGCATCAGCTGCACGAGCCAGTTGGTCTTTGGCCATAGCACCTTCTTCGTCGTACTCGCCTTTGTCCTTGATATCTACTTCTTCTGCATCGTCTGCATATGCAGAAATATCAATTGTGTCTTCACCAACAAGATATCCTTTGGTTGGGTTTTTCTCTTTGTTGCTTCCTAGCACTGGACTTACATCTGGCATTTCATAATCTGCTGGAAGTTGCTTTGGTTTATAGCCTTTTTCAAATTCTTTTGTACTAACAGTTTTAGCACTTTCAAAAGGAATATCACGATATAGATTTTCTAAAATGCTGGTCATGTCATTTGATTTCATGCCTTCTTTGATATGATCTTTGGCTGGCTTGAATTGACGCTCATGAGGCTTTCTAGCTTCATCAATTTGATTAAGTTTACTAACCAGGCTTGTAAAACTGTTATCGTCCATTACTCTCTACTCTCTTTTAAAAAACTTTTTAACATCCATCCATGTTTAGCATGAGCGTCTAGTCGCTCAGCGATAAAATTTTCTATTCCTCGATTTTTTTCTGCACCTGCAGATTGAAATGATTGTTCTAGTATGCTTTCTAAC
>Ga0255755_1001976_pt1 | contig 17375 bp, 16 predicted proteins | sample 011ome_18_FD_179955 | JGI IMG/M metagenome (GOLD analysis project Ga0255755, IMG submission 179955) | Coastal salt marsh microbial communities from the Groves Creek Marsh, Skidaway Island, Georgia - 011501BT metaG (version 2) | ecosystem: Environmental > Aquatic > Marine > Intertidal zone > Salt... | reverse complement strand
TAGTTTCATTTTACTCCCTTTCTATATTTAGATTTAATTAAAAATTTTCTCTGAATGCCTTACATGCATATTCCGCCATCGATTATATGAAATTGACCGGTGGTGAAAGCGGATGCATCGCTTCCTAGATAAACCGCTAAATTGGCTACTTCTTCTGCCTCTCCGAAACGTCCCATTGGTTGTCTTGCAACAAATTGCTTTTTGGCTTCTTCATAATCTCCCATATCTTTAAGTCGTTGTTCCAAAGATGGGCTTTGTATTGTTCCTGGGCAAATGGCATTGCATCTTATTCCATCATTAATATAGTCAGCAGCTACAGATTTAGTAATACCTAAAACAGCCGCTTTAGATGCTGTATATATAAATCTATTTGGAATACCTTTTGTAGATGATGAAACAGATGCAATATTGATTATTGATCCACCACCTTTTTTTATCATTTTGGGTAAAATCTCTTTAATCATATGATACATGGCCTTAGCATTTAAGTTAAACGCAAAATCCCATTCATCATTTTCAGATTCTAATATTGTACCATTATGGACCACACCAGCACAATTAAACAAAATATCGGGAACTTTTATTGTACTAATTAGGTTTTTAATATCATTTTGTTTTGTTACATCTAAAATGTGCGTTTCATCTACAAATTTATCTAATTCTAATAAACTATCTTTGTTTATGTCTGTAGCAATAACATAAGCTCCTGCTTCAGAAAAAGCTCTAGCTGTTGCTTTGCCAATACCCTGTCCAGCAGCAGTTAATAAGGCAGTTTTTCCTTCTAAATTAATCATTACATTGTTGCTCCAATTTGCCAGGGTACAAACTCTAAGTCTCCTAAGCCTTGAATTTCAGATTTAGATTTTTCGCCAGATGCAACTCTTACTATTAAGTCGAAAATCTCTTGTCCCACATCCTCAATGGTTTTATTTTCAGTAATAACTTTACCTGCGTTAACATCCATATCTTCTTCCATTTTATCGAACATGTCAGTATTTGTTGCAATTTTGATGGATGGAGAAGGTTTGCAACCAAAGCATGAACCTCTACCTGTAGTGAAAGTAACAACATTACAACCACTTGCGATTTGACCAGTAACTGATGCTGGGTCATAGCCAGGACTATCCATGAATAAGAAACCTTTTTTCTCGGCTTGTTGAGCGTACAGAAGTACATCGTTTAATGGAGTTGTACCTCCCTTAGCAGCAGCACCTAATGACTTCTCTAATATTGTTGTTAAACCACCAGCCTTGTTCCCCGGAGATGGATTGTTATTAAGGCTACCTCTATTTCTTTCAACGTAATCTTCCCACCATAATATTCTTTCTACTAGTTTTTTACCTACCTCAGGTGTTATTGCTCTTCTTGTTAACATATGTTCTGCTCCATAAATTTCTGGAGTTTCTGCTAAGATAGCTGTGCCACCATTCTTAACTATTAAATCAGCGGCATGTCCTAATGAAGGATTTGATGTTATTCCAGACCAAGCATCTGAGCCTCCACACTGTAAAGCTACGCTAAGATGTTCTACTGATTGATCAGTACGCTCAATTAAATTTACTTCAGGAAGCATATCTTCAATGCATTCTATTCCTGCTTTAATTGTTTTTCTTAAACCACCCATATCTTGTAAGGTCATTGTTTTAAAAAAAGGATTTTCATGTAAATTAAAAGCATCAAGTAGAAACTTAATTTGATTAGCTTCACAACCTAAACCAATAAGCAAAATTCCCGCAAGATTAGGGTGTTGTATATATCCTAAAAGTACTCTTTGAAGAGCATCAAATCCATCTCCAGAGTCTGCCATCCCACAGCCTGTACCATGAGTGAAAGACACTACACCATCTACGTTTTTGTATTTTGATAGCTTTTCTTTTGTAAAAACTTCAGCAATATTTTTTGCTGCGGTTGCAGAACAGTTTACTGACGTAAGTATACCTATATAATTTCGAGTTCCAACTTTTCCATTTGGGCGTTTATATCCTTTGAAGGTTGGTCTATTTTTTGGCTCAATCATATTAGGTAATTTTATAGATGTAGAAAACTCATAATCATGATCTGTTGATTGAAAGTCAGTGTTGTTAACATGAACATGTTCGCCAGCAGAAATTTCTTTGCTAGCAATTCCAATTAGTTGGTCATATTTAATTATTTTTTCGCCTTTTGATATTTTTTTAAGTGCAATTTTATGACCTTTTGGAATTTTATTTATACTGTCTAGACCTTGTGTGGTTTCTCCAATTTCAATGTCTTTCAATGCTGTAGCAACATTATCATTATTATTAAGCTTAACTGTTAATTTTTCACCACTAATCATTTCTCTCCCCCAACTAATAAAATTAATACTGAAATTATCTTTTGATTTTTTTTAAATCAAGTATCATTGTGAACAGTATTTTAAATAAATATAATGTTTAAATATACATACTATTTTTAATTTATTTTATAAACTCTAATTATCTATTTAGAGTAATTAATTTGGAGCTAAATCATGTCAGGTAAAAAATTTAATCCTAAATATAGAAGTCAACAATGGTTTGACAACCCAACAAACCCTGGAATGACAGCATTGTATCTTGAACGATCAATGAACTTTGGATTAACTCCAGATGAGTTAAGGTCTGGCAAACCTATAATAGGAATTGCTCAAACAGGATCTGATATTTCTCCATGTAACAGAGTTCATATAAAATTAGCCGAGAGGGTTAGAGAAGGGATTAGAGCAGCTGGAGGAATAGCATTTGAGTTTCCCGTACATCCTATTCAAGAAACACTCAAGAGGCCAACTGCAGCTGTTGATAGAAACCTAGCTTATTTGGGTTTGGTTGAAATTTTACACGGATATCCCCTAGATGGTGTTGTTCTAATGACAGGTTGCGACAAGACTACGCCGTCATGTTTAATGGCTGCAGCAACTGTTGATCTTCCTGCAATTGTTCTCAATGGTGGGCCAATGTTGGATGGCTGGCATAACGGAAAACTAGCTGGTTCTGGTACGGCTGTTTGGGATAGTAGGGTAGAATTAGCTGCAGGAAGGATAGATTACGAACAATTTATAGACATCGTAACCAGTTCTGCTCCATCAGATGGACATTGCAATACAATGGGCACAGCTTCAACAATGAATTCTCTTGCCGAAGCATTAGGAATGAGTTTAACGGGAAATGCTAATATACCAGCGCCATACAGAGAACGAGGACAAATGGCCTATAAAACTGGGTTGCGAATTGTAGAATTAGTGAAGGAAGATTTAACACCTTCACAGGTCATGACAAGGAAGGCGTTTGAAAATGCTATCGTTGTTAATTCTGCAATTGGTGGTTCCACGAACGCTCAAATTCATATTACAGCAATAGCAAGACATGTAGGAGTTGAGTTGGAAACGGACGCATGGCAGCAAGTTGGATATGATATTCCATTAATGGCAAATATACAGCCTGCAGGTGAGTATTTATGCGAAAGTTATCATAGGGCAGGTGGGACAGCAGCTATTATGTCTGAGCTTCTTGCTAATGACAAAATTCATGGTGATGTTTTAACTGTAACTGGTAAAAGAATGTCTGATAATCTTAAAGGTATTACAATTAAAGATGAAAAAGTTATTACACCATTTAATAAACCAATGAAGCAAAAAGCAGGTTTTGTTGTTTTGAAGGGTAATCTCTTTGATGCTGCTATTATGAAAACTTCAGTTATTTCTAAAAGTTTTAAAGACAAATTTTTGAGCCGACCTGGTAAAGAAGGAATATTAGAAGGAAACGTTATAGTGTTTGAGGGTTCCGAAGATTATCATGACCGTTTGAATGATAAAAGTCTAAATATGAATGAAAACTCTATATTAGTGATAAGAGGAGCAGGGCCAGTGGGTTGGCCTGGTTCTGCAGAGGTTGTAAATATGCAACCTTCAGATGACTTAATAAAACAAGGGATTACAGAATTGCCATGTATTGGAGATGGAAGGCAGTCAGGAACATCAGGAAGTCCTTCAATCCTCAATGCTTCACCGGAAAGTGCTACAGGAGGTGGTTTGGCTTGGTTAAGAACAGGGGATAAAGTTGTAATTGATTTAAACAATTGTACTGCAAACATGATTGTCAGTGACTCTGAAATAGAGGAAAGAAAAAAAGATGGTGTTCCCGTATACCCAAAAAGTCAAACACCTTGGCAAGAAATTCAAAGAAACTATGTGGGAGAGCTATCTGGTGGCGGAGTTCTTGAAAATGCTGTTAAATACCAGAAAGTAAAAAACTCTTTACCCAGGGATAATCATTAAAAATTAATGTCAACTATAAAAAAGGAAATTCTAGTCGTTGGCCTTGGGTCTATGGGGTTGGGAATTGCTCAGTCTCTTCTGCGAGCAGGTTATAAAGTTTATGGAAAAGATAAAAACCCTAATCAAGTTCAACAATTTGTAAATTCTGGTGGTATAGCCACAAACATCCTTTTTGACAATCTGGAAGCTGTAATAGTTGTTGTTTTAAATGAAAAACAAACAAGAGAGATCCTTTTTGGTAAAGATGGTTTGGCAAAAAAATTGAAAACTAATTCTCTTATTATGGTCTGTACAACTGTATCTCCAAACTTTGCTAAAGAGATGGAAGTTCTAAGTAACAATGAAAATCTTTTGTATCTAGATGCTCCTATCTCTGGAGGATCAAAAAAGTCTGCAGAGGGCAAACTTTCATATATGATTTCTGGAAAAAGAAAAGCATTAGATGTGGCTAAGCCAATCTTAAGTGCCACCTCTGAAATGATTTTTGAATTTGGAGAAAATACTGGATCAGGCTCTGCTATGAAAGCTGTTAATCAGATGCTTGCAGGAATTCATATAGCTGCGATGGCTGAAGCTATTACTTTTGGGATAACTCAAGGCATAGAACCACAAAAGTTTTTAGAAGTTATTTCTAAATGTGCTGGCACATCATGGATGCTTGAAAATAGAACACCACATATTATTGAAAATGATTACACACCAAAATCTTCAATTAACATCTGGCCTAAGGATTTGGGTATTGTTTTAGATATAGCTAAAAACTCTAGTTTTTCTGCACCGCTTACAGCAGTTGCTTTACAACAATTTATTGCAGCTGCAGGCAGTGGGTTAGGGAATGAAGATGATGCTGCTGTTGCTAAGATTTATGCTAGAAATGCGGGCATAGATTTGCCTGAATAAATTGATTAAACGACAGCTGAAATTAATGGTTTGTCTTCAAAATAGTTTTCAATGTTATCATAGACAAGCTGTCCCATTGCGTTTCTAGTTTCAACAGTTCCTGAAGCAATGTGTGGCAGTAAAACTGTATTGTCTAAACTCATTAATTTTTTGGGAATATTTGGTTCATTGGTGTAAACATCTAATCCAGCAGCCAATATAAGTTTGTTTTCAAGATAATGTATTAAAGCTTCTTGATCTATTACTGAACCTCTAGCTACGTTAATAAGAACTCCGTCTTCTCCCAAAGCATCTAGAATTTCACTATTTATAAGTTTTTCTGTTTCCTTTCCGCCTGGTGTGATAACACACAAGGTGTCAACTTCTTTAGCTAACTCATTTAAGTTATTAAAATACTTATATTTTACATCTTTTTTGCTTCTTGAGTGATAAGATATTTCACATTTGAAAGCCTCTGCTCGCTCAGCAATAGCCTTTCCTATTCTACCCATTCCCACTATACCTAGTTTTGTTCCTGTGAATTTTTTTGTTAGAGGAAAATCTCCATTTATCCAAGAGTTATTTCTAGCAAATGTATCAGCCTTAATAATTTGCTTATAAACGCAAAGCATGAGTGCAATTGCTGTGTCTGCAACTTCATCGTTAAGAACTTCTGGAGTGTTTGTAACCTTAATGCCCAAGCTTTTAGCATAACTAATATCAATTGCATCGTATCCGACACCATAACAAGCAATAATTTTTAAATTTGGCATGCTTTTCATTAAATCTGGAGTGATCTTATATCCTCCCATGACGGCAATAGCATCAATCTCTAATTTAATATCAATTAAGTATTTATCCTCATCATCCTGAAGCCATAACTTATAGGTATTAAAATTTTTATCAGCTAAATCAATAAAATACTGAGGCATATGAGACATAATTAATAGATTTTTTTGCATTTTAATGTTCTCCTTTAAGTTTATATCATTGGCATATATTTTTTATCTATAATAGCGCCCTTGTGTTTTATCACTTCACTTGTTACAGAGTGAGCTCTTAAAATATTTTCTTCAATAGAAAAATTGTTGTTATGCATCAATGCTAGAAAAGATCCATTAAATGAGTCTCCTGCAGCAGTCATATCTACTACTTTTCCATGAGGAACATTAATGACTTTTACTTCATTTGAACCATTTTTTAAAAAAATTGAACTTTTATATCTAACTAATAATAGGTTATCGTTTTTCAATATATCGAAAATTTCCAAAGGGTTTCTTATGCCAAACAAATCCCTTGCATCATCAAAAGAGATGAAATGGATATCAATATTTTTATTAATTTCTTTTAATAATTCTTGATTTTCAAATTTGTTAGAATGTAATTGAGGTCTATAATTAAAATCAAATCCTGAAATGTTTGCTGAAGAAGCTATTTCAATCAATTGTTTCTTTTGTTTTGAATCAAGAATTGCTGCAGAAATCCCTGAATAATAAAAAATATTTGATTTTTTGATTTGCTCTGCAAGCTCTTTGCCTTTCAGTCCTTGAAATATAAATTTAGACGGAGATTCATTACGCCAATAAGAAAAACTTCTTTCTCCACTTTTGTTGATTTCGATAGAATATAAACCAGGTGGGTTTTCACCATCAGTTCTGATATAATTACATTTAATTTTTTCTCTTTTAAACCTATCTATCATTTTCCTTGAAAAAGTATCTTTACTTAACGCAGTAGAAAAAAAAGTAGAGACTTCCTTATTGACTAATCTAGAAAAATAGACTGAAGAGTTATATGCGTCACCTCCAAAGTTAACTTGCATATTTGAACTAAACTTATCTAAAGAAGAAATATCTCCACTAAGTTCAATCATACATTCACCCAAAAAAACTGCTTTTTTATACATAATTCCTATTCAAATTTTTTTAATAGTTAATTTTATACTCTTTATTCAAATCTAATAATTTACTCAATCTTTATTTTGAAATATGATAAATAGATTAAATCTACGTATTTTATTTGAGGTAATTCTATTGACTATTTTAGAAGTGAATAATTCTTTTTATGAAAAATTTCAGTATAACGTATCTAACGCGATAAGTGCTTTAGAAAAAGAATTTGGCCAACAATTCTCCACTTCTAACTCAGTCAGAGAACAACATACAACTACAACGACAGTCCATGAAAGAGAAATACCTGATGGTGTTGTTTTTGCTTACAATAAAGAAGATGTCCAGAAAACTGTTAAAATTTGTCATGAGCACGGCTGTCCAATAATACCTTTTGGAGCTGGGTCTTCCCTAGAAGGACACTTGAATGCAAATTTTGGTGGAATATCTATAGATATGAACAATTTAAATAATATTATAAAGGTTTATCCAGAAGATTCTACTGTAGTTGTCCAACCGGGGGTTACAAGAGAACAATTAAATACTTATCTAAGAGATACTGGTCTCTTTTTTCCAATAGACCCAGGCGCTAATGCATCAATTGGGGGTATGACCTCTACACGCGCCTCTGGAACTAATGCCGTTAGATATGGAACTATGAAAGATAATGTTGTTTCTCTGGAGGTGGTAATGCCAAATGGAGAGATAATTAAAACAGCTAGTAGAGCTAGAAAAAGTTCTGCAGGTTATGACTTAACTAGGCTCTTGGTTGGTTCTGAAGGAACATTAGGAGTTATTACAGAAATCACTCTTAAATTATACGGGATTCCAGAAGAAATAGGTGCTGGAAGATGTACTTTTCCATCTGTAAAAAATGCAACTGACGCTGTTATTATGACCATTCAAGCAGGAATACCTGTGGCAAGGATAGAACTTCTTGATATTGCACAAGTAAAGGCTGTAAATAGTTATTCTAATCTAAATTTACCTGAGTCCCCATTGTTATTGCTAGAGTTTCATGGAAGTACTTCTTCCGTAAAAGAGCAATCCGAATTGTTTAATGAAATTTCTAAGGATTTTGGAGGAGATAATTTTGAATGGAGCTCAAGTATTGAGGAGAGAAATAGACTTTGGAAAGCAAGGCATGATGTTTATTATGCTGTTAAAGCAACTAGGCCTGATGCTGAATATATAGCAACCGACGTATGTGTTCCTATTTCAAGGTTATCAGAATGTATTATGGAAACAATAGAGGATATGGAAAAAAATGGTCTCTATGGACCAATTGTAGGACATGTGGGAGATGGTAATTTTCATGTGCAATTAATGATTGATCCAAAAATAAAAAAGGAAGTGGATGCTGCAAACGCATTTTTAGAAAGGTTAGCACATAGAGCTATAAGCTTGGAAGGAACATGTACTGGTGAACATGGAGTAGGGCAAGGTAAGAAACAATACTTAATTGATGAGTTGGGTCCTGCGGTTGATTTTATGAAATTAATAAAGCAGGAATTAGACCCCAAAGGAATAATGAATCCAGGTAAGATTTTATAAATATGAATTATGTAGAAAAGGTTTGTTAATATGGATGGCATAGTTTCATCATGGTCAAGTGAAGATTATGATAAAAAAAATATAGAATTATGTGTGCAAGAAATAAAAGAAGAATTTGGCCAACAATTTTCAAATAGCAAAAGTATTTTAGAACAACACACTCATACAATGACTATTCATGAGTCAGAATTGCCTGATGGTGTTGTATTTGTAGAATCTAAGGAAGATGTTCAAAAGGTAGTAAAGATTTGTAAAAAATATAAGTGTCCGATAATACCCTTTGGAATAGGTTCGTCGTTTGAAGGGCATCTTAATGCACCATATGGTGGAATTTCAATAGATATGAATAATATGAATAAGATCTTAAAAGTTTATCAAGACGATCTTTTAGTTGTTGTTCAGCCGGGAGTAACTAGAGAACAACTCAATACGCATCTTAGAGATACTGGTTTATTTTTCCCTATTGACCCAGGAGCAAATGCGTCTATTGGTGGGATGGCAGCTACACGAGCCTCTGGTACGAATGCTGTTAGATACGGTACTATGAAAGATAATGTAATAGCTCTTGAAGTCGTGATGCCGGATGGTCAAATAATTAAAACGGCTAATAAAGCAAGAAAAAGTTCGGCGGGTTATGATTTAACCCGGTTAATGGTTGGTTCTGAAGGAACGCTTGGGATAACAACTGAAATCACTCTTAAATTATATGGAATTCCTGAAGTTATTGCTGGTGGAAGAGTTAGTTTTCCTACCGTAAAAGATGCAACAGATACAGTGATTATGACTATTCAAGCAGGTATTCCTGTAGCTAGAATAGAGTTTATGGACCTTGCTCAAGTCAAAGCAGTTAATAACTATTCAAAAACAAACCTACCAGAAGCGCCATTGTTGCTAGTGGAGTTTCATGGAAGTGAGTCATCTGTAAAAGAACAGTCAGAACTATTTGGTGAAATTTCTTCTGATTTTGGAGGCGCTGATTTCGAGTGGACATCTAATAATGAAGAAAGAAATAAACTTTGGAAAGCTCGTCATGATGCTTATTGGTCATGTAGAGCCGTTAGGCCCGAAGCCTCATTGTATTCTACTGACGTTTGTGTACCAATTTCAAAATTATCTGATTGTATAACTGAAACTATTGAAGATATGAAAAAAAATGAACTGATTGGCCCTATAGTAAGCCATGCAGGAGATGGAAATTTTCATGTGGCCTTGTTAATAGATAAAAACAATAAAAATGAATTAGATAAATTAGATAGTTTTTTAACAAGAATATCCGAGCGAGCTATTAGAATGGACGGGACTTGTACTGGTGAACACGGAGTTGGTCAGGGTAAAAGAAAATATATGTTAAAAGAACTAGGTAATGCTGTCGACATTATGAAGCAAGTTAAGAATGCTTTTGATCCAAATAAAATAATGAATCCTGGTAAACTTTTTTTATAATATTGCCTTTTAATTTTCCATAGTATAATTACAACTTGATTAATATAATCAAAAGTCAAAGGTGTAGGCTTACCTCCTATAGTTCTCAATGATAACTTACATAATAATAAGTTTTTTAATGATGGTTACCCCAGGTCCAGGTGTTTTGTCTCTTGCTGGTGTTGGAGCTGGCTTTGGCTGGCGAGTTGGTATTATGTACCTTATTGGATTATTTTTAGGAACAAATGGTGTTGCTCTTTTTGTTGTTCTTGGTTTTAAACAATTTTTATTTGAAATAGATGGTGTTGAGTTAACTTTTTTAATTTTGTCATTATCATATTTATCATTTTTATCTTGGCGAATAGCTACATCCGATAATAAAACTGGTTTTAAACAAAGCCTAAAAGCACCAAGGCTATATGAAGGGATATTCTTACAATTTATAAATCCTAAAGCTTATGTTGTTCAAGGACATTTATTTATTGTTTTATCTTTAGGCATGTCCACTTATGATTTAGAGATTATAACTAAGTTTATTATAGTAAATTCGATATGGATACCCATTCACTTTTTTTGGTTATGGTTAGGCATAAGTTTAAAAAAATGGTCCCTAGCTTCAAATAAGCAATTATGGGTTAATAGAGGTATGGGCCTTGCACTTTTTTCAGTTGTTATTTTGTCAGGCATAATGGAACTTAATTCAGATATATAAATGATTAATTTTTAATCGTTTATATAATTATTCAAATTTAGTGCATAAAAAATAATCGGTTTTGCGATTAATATCATAGTTTTGAAGTTAGTTTAAGAAAATATCGACATATCATCTATAAAAACAACAGATCAAAAAACTCCCCCGTTTATTTGTTCTTAAATTAAAAAACTAGCTTTAACCTCCCTAAGGTTAGTTTTACCATTAGGTGCAGAGGATCTCCTGAAAATCCTCACCAATTAATATGTTGCTCTTCCGCCAGAAATATCAAAAACTCCTGCCGTAGTGAAGCTATTTTCTTTGCTGGCAAGAAAAGATATGAGCGAAGCAATTTCTTCTACTGTAACAAACCTATTTCTAGGTATTTTAGAGATCATGTAGTCAATAAATTCTTGAGATACTTGGTCTAGAATTCTAGTTTTTGCTGTGGCAGGTGTTATACAATTTACTGCTATGTCCTGACTGGCTGTTTCTTTGCCTAATGATTTGGTTAATCCTATAACTGCCGCTTTTGAAGCTGAATAAGCCGGAGCATTTGGATTACCTTCTTTACCAGCAATGGAAGCTATATTAATAATCCTACCATAACCTTTTTCTCGCATAGTTTTTACCACATACTTATTACAATAAAAAACACCATTTACATTAACATTGAAAACTTTTGACCATTCCTCGACAGGGTAATCCCAAGTTGTATATGTTGGACCCGCTATTCCTGCACTACATACCAAAATATCAATTTTACCCATTTGCTTTATTGTTTTATCTGTGGCTTCTTCAACCGCTTTGTTATCAGTTTGGTCTACTTTTAAAAATTGGCAGTTCAACTTTTTAGATGTTTCTAATCCTAATTTTTCGTCTATATCCCAAATCATAACTTCGCACCCATCATTAATTAGTCGTTTAGCCGTGGCAAAACCAATTCCTTGTGCACCTCCAGTAATAACTGCTGTTTGTCCGTCGAAATTAGCCATGAATCAGTCTCCTATGTTATGTTCATAATTATGGGTTTATTTAAAATAAATTAATCATAGATATAATATATTAAATTTTATATTGTTAATTATATTATTACTAGAAAAAACTAATCCAAACGGAGTAACATTATGGAAATAATTCATATTATATTTATTGGAATTATTTCATGTTTTTGCATGGATTTGTGGCAAAGGTTTTTAAAAATGTTATTCAAAATAAACCCCTCAGATTGGGCTGTTGTGGGTAGATGGTTTGTGTTGTCTATTTCAAAAGGTAAGGTATACAACCCAAATATAGATAATGAAACACCAATCAAAAACGAGTTAGCTATAGGTTGGGTGGTGCATTACAGTGTAGCAATTTTATATTCATTAGTTTTTTTTATATTATACAATTTTCAAGTTTTGAATGCATCTTACATTGATGGGATAGTTTTTGGATTAGTCAGTGTCATAATACCGTGGTTTTTCTTTATGCCAGTACTTGGAAAAGGTTTTTTAGCGTTTAAGACACCATCACCAGCTATGGCTTGCTCCTTAGCAATAGGTAGCCATGTGGTTATTGGTTTATCTATAGGTTTCTTGTTTCAGATATTTGGATATTAATTAAAGGAAAATTTTCAATGTCAGAGAGTAAAATAAGAGAAAAAATCTGTCATTTTGCAGCTTCTATATTTGATAGAGGTATTACTCATGGATCAACTGGAAATATATCTGTTCGTTTAGATGATGATGAGATTTTAGTTACACCATCAGGGTCTTCTTTTGGTAGATTAGATCCAAATGAAATAGTCAAAATAACTAAAACCGGTCAATCTATCGGTTCTTTATTACCAACAAAAGAACTACCACTTCATAAAGCTTTTTATGAGACTAGAGGTTTAAAATCAGGAGCTGTCGTTCATTTGCACTCCACACATTCAGTTGCTTTGTCAATGTTACCAGGCACAGATGAGGATAATGTTTTGCCCTCTTACACCCCTTATTCAATAATGTTATTAGGAAAAGTAAAACTACTTCCTTTTTTCGTTCCTGGAGACCCAGCAATGGGACAAGCAATAAAGGGTTTAGCTGGCAAACGGTCTGCAGTTCTTTTAGCTAATCATGGACCAGTAGTGTCTGGTAAAGATCTTGAGTCATCAGTCAATGCTATAGAAGAATTAGAGGCTACAGCTAAATTAGCTCTCATTCTCAAAGGGGCAAACGCCAAAGAATTAAATAATGATCAAATATTATCAGTTGTAAATAAATTCAATTTAGAATGGGATTAAAAATGTATAGATTTTCTGCTAATTTAGGTTTGCTTTGGAATGAACTTACACAAGTTGAAGCAATTTATAAAGCTAAAGAAAATGGATTTGATGCTGTCGAATTTCAATTTCCTTATGAACATGATGCAAAAGATATTAAAAAAGCTCTGGATGAAGTTCAGTTACCAGTAATGGGCATTAATACTGTTAAGGGAAATATTGAAAAAGGGGATAATGGTTTACTTGCAGTGCCCTCTAAAATTTCACAAGCAAAAGACGCTATTATTCAGGCTTTTGAATACGCAAAAATAATCAAAGCTAAAAATATTCATGCAATGGCAGGTATTACAGACTTATCAACAAAATCATTAGTGACATTTATTGATAATCTAAAATTTGCTAAGGAATTAATTAAGGGTAGTGGTATAAACTTAGTTATTGAACCATTAAACCTTAATGATAACCCAGGTTACTTCTTAACAAAAGTTGAGCAAGCAAAAGAAATATGTGAACTAGTAGGACCAGATTCCTTAAAAATAATGTTTGATTTTTATCATGTACAAATAAATCAGGGAAACGTTCTAAAAAGATTCAAAGATCATTTGTCTTATATTGGACATGTTCAAATAGCATCTGTTCAAGACAGGGCAGAACCAGATAAAGGAGAATTAGATTTTAGCTATATTATACCTGAGATATTTAAAATAGGTTATAAAGATATAATAGGGGCCGAATATAAACCAAGAACAAGCACTGATACTGGCTTAGTATGGATGCAAAAATTTAAATAAAATTGAAAGGTAAAAACATTATGAAAGTAATTAGAGAGTATGGTCCTAATTTTCTTGAAAATTCATCACTTTGTTTCGGCACAATGCAATTTGGAGATGGAGCAGATGAAAGAGATAGCCAGGAAATGTATGAAGCTTGTAGAAGCAATGGTATTAATTTTTTTGATACCGCTTTTGTTTACACTGGGGGAAAATCAGAATTAATTCTTGGAAATTTAATAAAAGACGAAAGAGAAAAAATTATTTTAGTCACTAAAGCTGGCTCAGTCGGTGGATCTAGTGGTAAAAATATTAGGTCACAGTTAGAAGAGAGTTTGAAAAGATTAAAACAAGATTATGTAGATGTTTTTTTCTTACACCACTGGGATGATAATGTTCCATTAGAAGAAACATTTGAAACTCTTAAAGAGTTGAAAGAAGAGAAAAAGTTTTTTCAACTTGGTGTATCAAATTTTTCTGCTTGGCAAGTTATGAAAGCAGAATTAATAGCTAAAAAATATGACTTTCCTTCAATAGATATCCTACAGCCTATGTATAACCTTGTTAAAAGACAAGCTGAGGTTGAGATATTACCTATGGCAAAATCAGAAAATATAGGTGTGATAAGTTATAGTCCATTAGGTGGAGGACTTCTTACTGGTAAATATTCTGATGATAATCCTGTTAACAAGAATAGTTCTGGCAGGCTTCATGATAATGCAAAATATAAAACAAGATATGGTCAGCAATGGATGTTTGAATCTGCTCTTTCTCTAAAAAACTTAGCTAAGGAATTAAACTATGACCCAATTTCTTTAGCTGTCGCATGGGTATCCCATAATGATGCTATAACCGCACCTATCATTAGCGCAAGAAATTTAAAACAACTTAAGCCTTCTTTAGAATCTGTTAATATAATTTTAGATGATGAAAACTATAAATTAATTTCAAACATTAGCCCAACGCCTCCTCCAGCAACAGACAGGCTAGAAGAAGTGTAATAGCTAAAAAGGTATAAATATGGATACGGTATTAGATAAAGTATGGGAAGTTTATGCATTAAAATATGCAGAAAGATCGGATAGAACTCGAGGAGAGAGTTTTATTTTTGACGATCATTCTAATAAAGATCATACAATTGATTATTTCATATGGGTCTTAAAATCTGATGAAAGTGTAATTGTTGTAGATACTGGTTATGATTATGACGAAGCAAAAAGAAGAAACAGACCAATTCAAAGATCACCTTCTGAAGCTCTTAAAGCATTAGATATAGAAGCTAATCAAGTTACGGATGTTATAATCACACACCTTCATTATGATCATGCAGGTGGATTAAAGGAGTTCCCAAACGCTAAGTTTCATTTGCAAGAAAGTGAAATGGCTTATGCCACAGGTCCTTGTATGTGTCATGAAACAATTAAAATGCCATTTACTGGTGAGCATGTGTGTCAAATGGTCAAGAACCTCTATTCTGGTAGGGTTGTATTCTACAATGGTTTTGGTGCAATTCGCCCTGGAGTAACCACTCATTTAATCGGAGGGCACTCAAGGGGTCTGCAATCAGTTAGAGTTAAAACAAATAGTGGATATATGTGTCTTGCCTCAGACGCCACTCATTTTTATGAGAATTTTCTTTCTGGAAAACCTTTTCCAATTGTAGTTGATTTAGAAGATATGTTGAATGGTTTCAAAATAATTAAAGGTTTAGCTTCAGATATTAAACTTGTTATACCCGGACACGATCCATTGCTTAAAGATTATTTTCCCGAAGAGGGTGTTTCAGGTTTCGTATGGCGTTTAGATAAGGGGCCAATCAATCCAATAAAAATGTAAATTCTTTTTCCATTAATTTTCTATAACTAATGGTTTTATCTTCTAAATTATAATCAACATCATTCCAGCTAATCAATTGATCCTCTTCAATGTTTTTATTTAGTTTAATATTATGAGCTAACCCAATTGGTAGTGCTCCAATGGATAAAGATGTCCTAGAAGGTATTAATTTCCCCCAAACTGTTGAACCTCCTTCTCCATCAAGTGTTTCTCCTTTTTTAAGGTTTCTTTTCGCTGTAGCTACGACATCTCCTGCGAAAGTCTTTGTTTGTCCTGTGGGTTGATTAAGTAAAGCAGCAGAAAATACAGATATGTTTAGTTCCATTCCTATTAAATGGAATGGTTTGTACATAGCAGAAAATTCACCACTTTCATCTGTATTCATACCATATTGTTTGAAACAAGAGGCTGCATAATCGTTTGGAGCTTGAAGAACTGCGTAGACGCCCCATCTTAGGTCTTTGAAAACTGGTCTTCCATCTCTTTCAAGTGAAGAGACAACCTCCACTTGTCCATTTTCAGTTAGGATACCACCTGATATTTTAGGTTTTAAAATTGAAGACAGGTCGTCCATTCCACATGGAGGAAAAAGTAATCCATTTTTTGGAACACTTAGTTCGCATGCATTAGCTATTGCGGCCATTTCTAAGCTGGATTTGGTACCATCTAAAAAAGAATTAAACATTTTGGAATTCATACCTGCTTCTTTAGCTTCTTTATTAGAAATGCCATAATAGTTCCAAACAGTATCTGGCGTAGATTTATGATATTCAGGAAGGTATTTTGTACCTTTACCAGCACTCGAAACATAAAATCCAGCAGATCTAGCCCAATCAATAATTTCTGCTGTTAGGGCTGGTTGATCGCCATATGCCATAGAATAAACAACCCCAGCTGATTTTGCTTCTTTAGCTAGTAACCCACCAGCCAAAACATCAGCCTCAACATTTACCATGATAATATGTTTTCCGTGTTTAAAAGAATGCCTCGCATGTTCAATGCCAGCTGAAGGATGACCTGTTGCTTCTATTACTACTTCAATTTCAGATAACTCTATGACATCTTTTCCAGATTCAAAAAAATTTGTGCATGATATCAATTCATCATCCCAACCAACAGTTTTACATGCTTTCTTTGCATTTTCTGGGTATAAATCGGCAATAGCAACAACTTGAATGCCAGAAGTAGTTGGAATTTGACTTAAAAACATCGATCCAAATTTTCCAGCACCAATCAAAGCAACTTTCACTGGTTTTTTTTGAGATATTCTTTCAGATATTAAATTTTGAAGATACATTGTTGTGCCTCTAAATTGAGTATAATTTTTTTAGTTTTTCTAAATCATTGATATCAAATTGTAGTTCATTACAAATGTATTTTTCTAGAGATGAATAATTATTTTTAATTTCATTGATAGCTGACAATAAATAAGATTTTTTAACTTTTGCCAATGTATCTAACATAATATTTGTAACTAAAATATTATCTTGATTTGAAGAAGTTGTTTGTTCAGCTGTTGCAGCCTTTGTAGTTAATAATTGATTAGATAAAAGATAGTTTTTAAAAATGTCATCCATTGAATTACTTAATAATTTTTGAATAATATAGCTGGCTATCCCGGTTCTATCCTTACCTGCAGAACAATGATAAATTACAGGCTTACCTTCAGATTTTAGTAAGGTTTTAATAAATTCTTTCCATACATGTTTATGATTATTAATATAGAGTTTGTAACTTTCTTCCATTACATTCTGATATGTCTCTACCTTATCACCTTTTACATTTTTTTGATCTACCATCCTACTTAATGTGC
>Ga0255755_1001958_pt1 | contig 17465 bp, 13 predicted proteins | sample 011ome_18_FD_179955 | JGI IMG/M metagenome (GOLD analysis project Ga0255755, IMG submission 179955) | Coastal salt marsh microbial communities from the Groves Creek Marsh, Skidaway Island, Georgia - 011501BT metaG (version 2) | ecosystem: Environmental > Aquatic > Marine > Intertidal zone > Salt... | reverse complement strand
TTTTCAAGGTACAACAACTCTTTCTGGTGGAGATAGAACATTAACAGCCTCAACAGTTACTTTAAATGCAGTAACTGGTGGATCAAACGCTTTAACAATAACAGGAAATTTAGACTTGGATGGTGCTATATCAGGAGTAACAAATATGTCAGTGTCAGGCACATCAAACATTGGCGCAGATGTTACAACAACAGGTACACAATCATACACTGGTACAACTACAGTGTCTGCAAGCTCAACATTAATTGGTACAGAAATTTCTGCAGCAGCAATAGCGTTAAATGATGATTTAGAAATTAGAAATAGTAGCGACTCTACATTAGCAAGCGTTATTTCTGGTACAGGGGCATTAACAAAATCAGGAAGTGGCGCTTTAACTTTAAGAGGGGTAAATACTTTTGATGGAGATCTTACCGTATCTGCTGGTACACTTTATGCAGGTTTAGCTGCAGATAGTGGAAATCAAATTATTGAAAACAATGTAATTGTCAGTGGTGGTACTTTATCTGGAGGCGCAACTATTGGAGGAAATGTTACAGTTGCAACAGCTAATTTAGCACCTGGTAATAGTATTGGAACCTTAACAATAGATGGTAATGTTACATTAGGTGATAATTCAACTACTACAATTGAATTTAATGATACGACATCTGATCAAGTAGTCGTATCTGGAAATATTACGCTTGCAGGTGCATTAGTGTTAGAACCAGCAAACACAACTTACTCTGATGCAACGTTTACTATTTTTGATGGCTCTGGAGGATCTGGTAATTCATTATCTGGCACGTTTGCATCTACTACAGTAAGCAATAGTTCATACCTTGGTGATGCAACCACTTCTATTTCTTATGACACTGTAAATAGAAAAGTATTTTTAAATATTGATGAAGATGGTGGAGTTTCATCAAATACAGTTAAAAGTTTAACAACAAGAAATAAATTTAAAGATATTGCTCAAATATTTGATGATGCAACAGCTGGTAAGATCTTAGAAGTAGCAAATGTTCTAAAGTCATCTGATAGTAATTCAGTAAATACAGAATTGAATAAAACTAAAGGAACATTGTTAGCAAATAGCTCATTAAAAAGTGTTTCAAACCATCAATTTTATCAAAAAGCTTTAGACAATATTGTATCTGCTAATACCAATTCATCAGTTAGTAATTTTACTCAAAATAATTTAGCAGATCTCACTTTAGACAACCTACAAAGCGAGGGATTATATGGAGAAAAGTCTAGTTATAATGACTATTATGATTTTTCAGATCAATCTGTTTTAGGTTTTATAAAGAATAATAAAAATAGAACTCTATTAAGTAAATTTAGTTCAGAGGATCGTTCGTCATTTTTAAGAACTTATGGCACAAGTTCAGAAAATGAAAATATAGGTGCAGATTACACTGGCTATAAATCGGATACTTATGGTGTTTTATTTGGCCAACAATTTAAAGATAATGATAAAGATTTTTATGGATATGCCTATGGATTCTCAGGGACCGATATAGACTATAATAATGATTATGGTGAAACTAACGCTTACACACTACATACAAGTGTATTTAAACAAGTCAGTGATGATGATTATAATTTAAATCTAAAACTAGGTGGATATTTAACTAATAGACAAAATGAGAGAAAAGTTTCGATATTTGGTACATCAGTTAATGATACCTATAAATCAGAAACTACCGATTTAGGATTACAGGCTGGAGCAACTTATTTAAGAAAATATAACATTTTAGGTTTAAATCTATCTCCCTCAATATCTCTAAGTTCAACTTATGAATTTAAAGATGATATTGATGAAGAGGGTGGAAGTCTTGCACTTAAAGTAGATAATGAAAATCTTTTAACCATTAAACCTGAAGTAGGTTTTTCACTTGATAAAAACTTTTCAACGATTGAAAATATTACGAACCAATTCAGTTTTGCAATGTTTGCAAGTGAAGATCATTATTTAGAAGGCACCACTGCATCTGCAAAATTTGCAACTGGCTCTAATTTTAATTTAGATTTACCAAGAGATAAAGATCAGTTTTTAGCAGCAGGACTTGGTTATAATTTTTTAAATTCAGAAAGTGGCACAAGTTTAATGGCTAATTTATTTTATACTCAAAATACAGAAAATGATTATGAAGGAAATTTATTTTCATTAACATTTAGAAAACTATTTGGTGACTTTGGTAGAGGAAGAATACCAGCAGTCATAACTGAAAAAGTAGATGAGCAAAAAGAAAAAGTGGTTAAAATCATTTTACCTAAAGTTGAAAAAGAAGAAGAGACAATTGTAGATACAGTTAGAAGAAGTCTTGCATTATTATTCCAAAAAGAAGCTACCAGTTATAGAGCTTATAAAGACATCTATGAAAACTTTGATTGTAAAGTATTAGAGGATGTAAGATTGTATCAATCTCTGATGTATCTATCTCGACCTCAAGTAGTTAATCTATTAGAAAAATGTGATATTGAAGATCAGAATACCATTGCTTTAGTGGCTAACAGGTTAAATGATATCCGACTAAATGATTTAACGATGTTTGAAATATTAAAGAAAAATTATTACTACTCTTTAATCTATCTACCATTCATTACGTTTATTGCTTTTGTGATCTTAATGTATGAATTATCTAAAAAAGGTTATTTTAAACTAAGACGAAAACCTTAATTAAATTTTGACTTTTTTTGTAACTGAGTAAGGCCCTTAGAAAAACCTTTTAAAGAAGTTTTGATTACAATCGGATTTCCAGTAAAGCCTTGAATAGCAACTTCAAGTTCGTTTGAATTTATAAATTTTTTGATAACCTCATCAAATAACTCATTGGCTTCTGTTTGAGGAGTATTATTGGTAATTGAGATAACACAACCAAAGCTTTCACACTTTAAATATCTAAAATTATATTGTTTATCATTATCAAATCTTATTGCTGGATTAATACCCAAATTAACTCCAAGCGGGGTAATAATTGTAAACACTTCTTTTATTTGATTTTCTTTATTTTTAAATGCTGAATAAAGCAGGTTAAATTTCAAATTACTGTCTTTTAATGTGATTAGTTGGGTTAATTCACAGACATTATTATTATCGCTTTGTTTACAGTTTAAGAACCAATCTCCAAATCGCTCTGAGGCTGGATTTTTATCTTCAGCAAATGAGGTAAAATTTAATGAAAAAAAACAAATTAAAATAAAAGTTAATTTTTTAATCATTAGTCAATTAATCCTTTTTCTTTTAAGCCTTCTAGGTATTTCTCCATTGTAATCATTCCTTCTTTTGCTGAAGTTTGTAGAGTTGAGGTAACTGAAGACATTTTACCTTCTTTTATTAAATTTCTAACAGCAAGAGTTCCTGTCATTACTTCAAAGGCTCCAATTCTACCACCACCTTTTTTCTTTAAAAGTTGTTGAGATAAAACCATCCTTATTGATCCTGCTAACATTGCTTGGGCTAAAGTTTTTTGAGCAGGAGGAAACACATCTAATATTCTTGTAATGGTAGATGCAGCACCACTTGCATGCAAAGTACCAAATACTAAGTGACCTGTTTCAGCAGCTGTTAATGCAAGCGATACTGTTTCTAAATCTCTCATCTCACCGACTAGAATTACATCCGGATCTTGTCTTAATGCAGATTTTAATGCTCTTGCAAAACTTCCTGTATCTTTTCCAACTTCCCTTTGGGAGATAATACTTTTTTTTGCTTTGTGAACGAATTCAATTGGATCTTCGATAGTTATAATATTTTCTGATCGATGAGTATTTATTTGATCAATCATTGCAGCTAAGGAAGTTGATTTACCAGATCCAGTTTGACCGGTGACAAGCACTAATCCACTTTTATGTTTGATTGCATCATTAACAGCAGCAGGCAAACCTAATTTAGACATATCTGGAATATCACTTACAATTTTTCTAAGAACCATACTTGGCCCATAGCTTGTATAGTAACCATTAGCTCTGTAACGGTAAGGTTCAACTACCGTTGCAAAGTCTAAATCTCTGTCATTAACAATTTCGATTAATTGTTTTTTGGTTAAAACAGATTTCCAAAATTCTTCTAATTCTGCTTTGGTGATAATATCATTTTCAAAAACCATTATCTCACCATTCACTCTTATGGCTATTGGTTGATTGGCTCTTATATGAATGTCTGAAAGATCGTAGTCGTTAGTATATTGTACTAATTTATCAGCGAGCATTTTTTTTGAATATTATTTAATATTCAAATTAGACAATTTTTCATTAAATAAAATAGATTTTTTGTAACTGTTAATTCTATATTTCTGGGTAACAAATAGTCCTTTTTCAGTTCTTATAACTAACTTTTCATCTATTAATTCATTAGTTTTTCTTCTAATAGTTTCTCTTGGTAATTTTAGTGCTCTTGTAACAGCATTAATATTACTTCCCAAAGCGGTCTCCATAAAACACTCATCTGTACATGAAAATTTTTGACAATTTAGATTATTTTTACAATTCCACGTTTTTAAGTTTACACTATAAATCGCTCTTAAAATTTGAGGGTAATAAGATCTATTTCCAAATTCATGAATATCATCGATATGAATAGAATTTAGTAATTGTTCAATTTTTATAATTTTTTCAACAGAATCCACATTATGGGTATAACCAAATTGAGTTTTATGTATAATAAAATTATTATATAATATAATAATCATTATAATTTTTTTATATATATAAATGAAAGAAATTGAATTTTTAAATCCTAAATTTTTAAGATACTTCAGGGTGATAAGTGAAACGGGTAGTTTTTTATCAGCCAGTAAAGATCTTAATACCAGTCAACCTGCATTAACTAGAGCAATTAAATTATTAGAGTTTAATCTTAAAAAAAAACTTTTTTTAAGAAGTAAAAAAGGAATTACTCTTACTGAAGAAGGTAAGTTACTTTTAGATTATTCAAAAAATAATTCACAAGCGAATTTTAAAATAAAATCATTAATTCAAAATTATAAAAAAGACTTAAAGGAAGAAAAAAATGAATTTATTACAATTGGAATGCCACCAACTCTTGCAAGTTCATTTAAAGAAAATTTTATTTGGTTTATCAAACAAAATTTTTCTAATTCTAGGATAAAAGTTATAGATGAAAATTCATTTAATCTAATACAAAGTGTACAAAAAAAAAAAATTGATTTTGCTATATCAACTTTACCTTCTGATAATCCTAAAATTGATGAATTTTTTTTAATGATTGATAGATTTGGTGTAGCATTTCATCAAAATCATTTTTTTAAAGATAAGAAACAAATAGAACTTTCATTAGTACAACAACAAAATGATTATGTTTTTAGAGATCATTGTGAGTTTTTTTTTTATAAAGAAAAATTAACACAAAACAAAAACATTAGTTATTCAGAATATAAAGAAATAATTAAAAAAAGAAAATTTGAAAAAGGTTTTAAAGATGTCATTTATACTGATAATGAAATCACATCTTCTATTTGCATCAAACAAGGTCTTGGAGTGGGGGTGATACCTGAAAGTATAGCAAGAAATAACAGATTATCTTTTAGATATTTTACTGACAAAAGACTTCAAAGAGAAATATATTTTATAAAAGGCTTAAATTCAAAACCTTTAAATTTAAATCCCGAAATATTAAAAAATTTATTTTTAAATTAAATTAAGGTCGATAATAACCCTCAATATTTAAAGCACGCGCAATATTACCAGTACTACCGTCTCCACCAGATGATAAAAATAATTGAAGGGGAACTATCTGACTATCATCAGGGCCATATCCACAACTTATTACTCTATAAAAAATTCTACGGTTATTATATTGATTTGGTGTTAAAGTATCTGGTCCTTCAGTATCTTGTGGAATAAAATTATAACCATTCAATGTAGTATGAAAACCAATTCGCTGAACATAAAATTCATACCCATATCGCCCAAAATCTCTTTCAATAGCAATTGCTGCAAAGTTTTGGTTAGTTTTTCTAAATGCATAGTGAACATTGTTAGCCGTATTCGTGTAACCATGTAATGCTAAGCAATCCCCGGTAATGGATGAATTTTCAGTATTAGTAATAGTGATCGCATCGGTTCCTGATGCAGATAATTGATCTACTAGCCATAATCGTCCAGACTCTAATCCATATTCTGCCGCTTGTTGTACGGTATGTACCTGATGAGATTTAACTGAATTTGCGGAATTAAGTTGTGTAATTGCAAGCATTGCAACACTAAATGAACTAATTGCAAGTAATACCAGCATTGTTAAAGCTAATACAAAACCTTTTTTATTTCTATTAAGGCGCATCATTGTCATTAGGATCTGGGTCACAAAGATCTAACATATTCACATCTGTGTAAGTGGTATCATCAAGCACTAAATCAAAAGATCCAAAATAATTAGCACACGCTAATCTTTCAGACTCTGTACCATTGCCACAACTAATTACTGGGGATGGAAAATTTGAACTAAATTCTAAAACGTATCCTTCAGTACTAAATGGTGCAAAATTTACACCTGGTATATATAAATCATTCCACCAACCAGTACCAGATATTGCATTTGAAAATTGTGTATAATGTTCTCCTGCAGCACTAGGATAGTGTTCATTCATTTCTAATACATTATCATTCCACTTATTACCATGGAACCACCCACAACAATTATTAGGTTCATTAGATCTCCAACTTGTAAACTCACCTGGATCATCATTAGGATCAGTGTCAAAAAATATTTGACCTCTTTCAGGACCACCAGCCCACACCCATGTTCCTTCAGTTGCATTAGGTATATTATCTGTTCCAGGATTATCAGTCCCTCCAAACCAAGCAGCTACCGGATTGCCAAATTCATCTCTAATTTTATCTAAAACATAATTATTTTCTGCAGCGCTAGTAATTGTTGCCAGATAACCAGACAAATTAAAGTAAGTAGTATTTTCTGCTCGAAGTTTTGCTTGACCCCACCAAAGTTGATTTCCAGTAATTGTGGTTCCATTGTATGCACCTCTTCCATCAGTAGTATTTTCAATGTAGCAATAAAAATGTCTTGTGTTGCCAACTTGTCTTCCAATTAAATCTTCACAAAGATCTTCAAATCCTACAGCTAAAATAATTACTCTATCTTCATCTGTAAAAGTTGTACGATTATCAATTTCATCCTCTAAATTTACATAATTAATTGTTCTTATAAATCTTTGATAGTTTCTTCCACTCGCATCACCATTAATTTCTAAGATACCAGTATCCGTTTCAAAATTCACTGTTAAGCCAAGATCTGTTGCCATGTCAGTATCCCATTGTAGTCGATCTTCACCATCAGTGTAATTTTCAGAGATAACTACTCTTGCAGATGGTATTATTCTAGTATCAGGATCCCAGTTAGTTTCGTTACTTGATATTGAATAGTTTGCAAAAAGATCTTTTGAATTAGGACATTTTTCATCGCAAAGTGTGCTACTCTCAGTTAAGGGAAGGTTTCTTAAAAAAATTCTTTTTCTAAAATTTAAGTTTAAATCCTCATCATCTTTAGATCTAAAATTAATTGCAACATTAATTAGATTATCATTTTCACTATCAAATGTAGGATTTGAAAATTCTATTGTATTAATATTATTTGAAATAGGTTGCCAGTCATGAACAGCTGCATTTGAGGATACTATAATGTCATCACAATTATCTGTTCTTTCAGTTTTTTTATATAATGTGTTGGTGTCAGGTAAATTTGCAGTACCATCACCTAGTTTGTAGGTAATTTTAAATCTTAAAGCGGTAGTACCATCAAAACTAGGCCTGTCATAACAAGAACTGACCTCTGTTCCAGAGATTACTTTAACCGCATCATCAATATCAATACCATCTTGGCAATTATCCGGATCTGTAATATCGCCTCTAATTGGATGAACAAATCCTCCTCTTGCAAGGTCTCGTTCAATGACATTAAAGATCAAGTTTCCTTCTGTTTTTAGCTCACTGGTATTTGCTATTTGGCTATAGTCTTTGGAGCCTCTATCAAATAAAGCATATATTGAAATAGACACCAAAGATGCAACAAATATGCCAACTAATAACTCTATTAATGTAAATGCTTTTTTTTTTGATTTTATGAGCATACGCTTGATTGTGATAAGTTTAATGTTGCTCGTCTTTTAATTCGAGCTCTTTCAAATACCTCATTGACAGTATCCTCTGCTAATACAACTGGAATTGAATTTGTTGGACCTTCCCAAACTGTTGTTCCAGCTGGCCAATCTCTAGCTCGCATATCATAATTTCTTACATTACTATTTGGAGTATGTGTTTCAGCAGAAGTACCTTTGAGTGCTCTTTCATAAAATCTTACATTCATATCATCCATGTTGTTTGCAGCATTGGTCAAACCATTTTCTGCTTTGTATCCCATTCTTAAAACTTCATCATTAATTTCAACAAAACCTCCTAAAATTCCAATTTGAGGATTTTGATTAGTTAAGGTTTGATCAAAATTTGGGGTCTGACCAAGCCCAATTGCGCTATCTAATTGAGCTCTATTTCTTATTCCTCTTGTCAAACCAGACAAAGTATTTGTTGCGGTATTATTTGAAGTATAACTTACGTATTCACTTCCAATTTGGACATTTCCACTATTAGGAAAAATAGAACTATCCGTTAAAGTTACAGAAGTTGAACTAGCAGAAATTGCTGATGCTGTTGTGGTGTTTAAAGCTGTTACATAATTCCAACATTCATTTTCATCTTCAATATCTAAAGCATCACCGTGAGCAGAGCCTGTGTCGCCACTTGCAATTAAACAATCATCGTTATCTGCTCTTAAAACTCGCCAACGATCAACGCCTGTTGGGATCCCTGTTATCTCAAGTTCTATATCCTCTAAGGTTGCAAGATTTCCTGTTCCTAAATGAACCACCATACCGTCATGTGCTTGGTTCCAAACATATCGACCTGAACAAGTTCCATTAACGATGGCTCCTTGACAACTCTCTGCAGCATCATCAAAAACTAAAATTCTTGCATTTGTTGGAAGATTTTCAATATCAAATTGAAAATACCCACCTCCATTAGTTCCCTCTAAGACTTGTCCAATTTGACCTGTATCAGTTGTATCATTCGCGTGATTGTATTCGTCAAAAATAAACCACAAGGATAGATCGTTAGTATTTATCCGAACACCATCACATTGACCAGTCCAAACACTATTATTGCAACTTGTTGGTTTAACTCTTACATCGCTTCCAGTATACCGATATAAAAATACACTTATAACATCTGCACCTGCATAGACTTGTCTGCAAGTAGAAGCATTAACTGCAGTGCAGCTTGTTGTATCATTCTGTTCACCTGTATCATTATCTAAATCACTAAATTTTCTTGCAACTCCTCTTAAGTTATAATGTGCAACTGGATTTTCAGATCCATCTATAATTCCTGTTTCGATTGGATCAGCTAAGCCGGGGAAATTAAAGGCAACTTTGTTTGGAGTTTCATCAAATATACAAACATTAACTTTTTTTGCTAATACGGTATTATCAGTTCCATCTCCTAAAGTAACTTTAACAATGTCTCCATCGGTAACCTCAACAGATCTAACATTTATTTCACTGCCAAGCTCATCATCTAGTTGAGCTTTCCAATGATTATGCAAATCTTCAACCTCATCCGGCAAAGTAGAACAACCAGTAATTCCACTCGGAGCATCATTAACCAAGTTTAATCCATCAAAACAAGCTAGTTCATTTTTTTTAAAAGCAATAAATGTAACAGAGGTACCGTCAGCTAAAGAGGCATTGGCAATATTAGAATTAAATTCAATGGTTAAATTACTTCCTGATCCACTTACACTATCAATTACATATCTGCCTCTTAAGCCATCAATTAAAACAATATCGCCAGTTTCAGGTGATGTATCAAATCCAGTTAAATCTATTGTATCAGTTGATCCATTAAATGTTTGGTCACCATTAACCGTAATTGTTCCTAACGAATTATTTTTATGACTAACATATTCCATTATGTCTTGGATTATTAAATCCGCCAGTTGATCACGTCGATCAGCTTTTACTAAATCAGTCTGATTGTTTAAAAAAACTGTACTTGAGTTAATATAAACTAAAGTAATCATGCTTAAGACAAATAAAGCAACCAAACTTTCAATTAGAGAAAAAGCTTTTTTTAAACTAAACATTTTATTCTTCCAAAAACCCAGTTTTATTTAAATTAAAAATCACAAATAAATCTTCTCCACCAACTAATTTAAAAAATTTATCTCTTGGTGATGAACCGTCATATAAAAAACATAACTCAACATCATCATCATCTTCAGTAGTGCAATTTTCATCATCACAATCTTTTAAGGCAACTCTTTCAATAGTTTTATCATAATCAGATAAAGAAGTTAATGAGGATACAGCAACATTTGAAAAAGCATTGTCACACGTATCATCTGAACTATCACCACTTTGACAGTTGCATCTTCTATTCAAATCTAAATCTCTCCATCTAACATTGTTTGTATCGGGTTCGTACACTTTTAAATTGATATTGTTACCTGAATTTTCCATTATAATTTTATAATGCTTACCATCAGAGAATGCTTTAAATTTTATTTCTTCAATATAACTTTTTAAATTTTCTTTATTACTTCTTAGTGTTGAACCCGAATCAATTGAGGTAAAAGAGACATAACCAATGCCACTAAAAATTCCGATGATAGCAATGATAACTAAAAGTTCTATTAGAGTGATTCCTTTTTTAAAAAGCATAGGTAAATTAATACATATTTAAGGATAATTTAAAAACTTTATAAACAGGCATCATTCTAGGCGCTATTGCAAACATTGTTGAATTTTATAAAAGTAATCTAAGACCTTGATTCATTAATATATGAAAGAAAAATTATTAGCTCTTAAAGAGAAATTTCTACAAGCTTTTAGAAAATTTATGTATCCATTACTCGGTAGCATAAGTATTTCTAAGGAAAAAAGAGTAGCAATAGAGATACAACAAGACAGTATTAGTATTTGTCAATTTGATGGAAAGAACCAAATTAAGCAATTTTTTAATGAAAGATTAGAAGTATCATCTGGTAACAATATTGAAAATGCTAGTGAAATTTATGAGCAAAAAATTCATAAAATTGTAAAGAAAAATAAACTAAAAGGATACGAGGCTAACTTAATAATCCCAACATCCTATTCTAAAATTCGTTTAATCAATATTCCAGTTGCTGAAGAGGATGCGGCAAGTTCAGATGATGTAATCTTTTCAAATTTTTCAAAAAATGCACAAACTCAAGAGTTTTGGAAAAGCTATGAACAGTTAGGTGAAATAAAAGAAACAGATGAAGTAAGTCATTTTATAGTTTCTAAAAACGATGCAACCTTAGAATTGAGTGTCATTGTTGCTATTACTGACAAAGAAAAGATTTTATCCTTTAAAAATGTACTTAAAAGCTGTGGAATAAATGCAAATCTCATTGAGCCAAAATTATTCTCTATCATCAATTCAATTTTAATCAAAAAACAGGAAATTAAACCATTTCAATTTGGGATTTTAGAATACACGAACGATAAATCATATTTTGCAATAGTAAGTGATACTTCCTTCAAATTTACAGAGGTTGAAATTTCAAGATCAGATAAAGTTCTTTTAAAACAATTAGAAAAAATGCCAAGTCCAGAAGGTCCTTTTTGGTCTGAAGTATTTGAACGAAGTTTAGAAAATGTAAATTCATCAATTGAAGAAGTAAATAATGATGAAAATAATGAAATAAAAGTTAAAGAACTATATTTTTACTCAGAAGACGACAAAGTAAATAATTTTATAACAGGTTTAAAAAATAAATTTCAAGAAATAATAATTAAAGAAATTTCTTTGGTATCAGGCAATATGACTGAGCCAGAACTAGAAATTAAAGATAATTTAGTTGAGTACGATACTTTAAAAGAAAATTTATTAGAAAATAAAATAATCAAACTAAGTAAAAAAGTTCAAAAAACTTTTCCTATTACCTATATTGATATCAATAAAGCATTTCCTTTAATTGGGTCTTCTTTAAGATATTTAAATGCATTTAATGTTAAGAAAAAATTTATTCCAAAATTTCAAATTAATTTAAATCCTGAGAACTTTAAGTATCTTGAAAATAATAAAATTAAAACAAGCAACTATCTATTAAATTCAATAACGGTTGTTTTGCTATTTATCTTTTCTGGTTTGATTGCTTTAAACTTGCCTGTTTATTTTGAAAAATCTAAAGTGTTAAAACAACATCCAAAGTTGGTTCAGCAATATGATCAGACATTAAATGAAATAAAAAATATCAGTGGGAAGTTTAAAAAAATTGAAGCAGACTCAAAACTTGCTAATGAAGTTCAAAGTGCAAATAATGAATATTACAAATTAGTTAAAAACACTCCATCGATTGTTCCAGAAGGAGTAAAATTAAACAAATTAGAATTTTTAGATAATCAAGCTGTTTTCGAGGGTCATGCAGTCACTGATTACGATTTAAATATGTTTGTACAAAATATCAGAGACACCATTGGAAGGCCAGATATTACTAATTTAAATGTAGCTGTCATATTAAATGATGACACTCAGTCTGCGCCTCTTGAGCAGAATGAGAGTACTTCAAATAACAATCAACAAATTTCTCAAAACACGAGCTCGTTTAGAAATTTTAAAATTGAAGTGGATTTATAGATGATCAAAAGAGTAGTTATTAAAAGAAGAGTTGTCAGAAAAAGAGTAAAAGCAAGTGATGACAAAGTTGAAAAGTTTATTAAGCCTTCAAAAATAAAAGAAGAAAAATTTTTAAATCCAAATTCAATTTATACTAAAATGTTTATGATTGGGATTTTGATATTAGGTTTTGTGATTGGAAACTTTTTTGTCATAAAACCAACTATAAATTCAGCAATGCTTATTGAACCTGATCTTCAACAAAAAAAATCTTTTTTAGACACAAGTGAAACTTCTAAGATTGGTTTATTGAAAAAAACAAAAGAAGCCGAAGATCAATTGCAACAAATTAATCAGTCGTTTTTTTATACATCAAAACCTGATGAATTTTACACATTGTTTTCAGAAGCTGCACTTGATCATCAATTAAAGATTTATTCATTAAATAAAGTTTCTGAGGATTTCTTTAAAAGAGAAAAAAAAGATGATCCCAAGGAGTTTGATATTTTTGAAAAATATAAAATTGTTGAATATGAGCTAGTCATCAATGGAAAATTTATTGATTATCTCAATTTTATCAAAACACTCGAAAAATATGATAAAAGTTTTGTAATAACTGATTCGGTTATTGAAGAAAAAAATAATGGAATGGTTGAAATTAAAAACAAAATTAAATTGAGCTTGTTAAATACATGAGAATATATTTGTTAAAATTTTTTCTGATTTCTTCATTAATTTTGATGCCTAACATTTTACATGCAGGTCAATCTGGAGATGAAGTGGAAGAAAATAATGAATATAGTTTAGAAGTGGATAAGCCAAATAATGAGATTGACCAATCAAATGACAATCAATTAAAAATTAAAATTGTAAAGAAAGATAAAATTGTAGATCCATTTTCTAAAGATTTATTAGTTGTTAAATTATTTAGAAAGGACTTGAGTACCCCAAGTGTTTATCCCGTGTCATCAATGAAATTGGTCGGAACTATATTATCTGATGATCCTGATAACTTTGCATTAATAAAATTGCCAGGTGACGATGACCAGGTGATAGTAAAACAAGGCCAAACAATTGGTAAATTCAATGCTATTGTTAAAAAAATTGAAAAAGATTTATTAGTAATTGAGGAAAATAAAAAAATATTAACTCTGGAGCTAGATGAATAAACTTAATTATATAGCTTTAATTTTAATTGCTTTAATTTTAACTAGTTGCACATCATTTAAAGGCAATACTGGAAAAATCAAAAAAGAGATTAATATAGAAGATATTAAGAGAGAAGGGCTTACTACAGTTACCAATACCTTTAATGAGGGTCCAAATATTGGTTTCAATAATGCAATTAAACCTCGAAGAGAAATGTCTTCTTCATCCTCTGAAATAAGTTTTCCTAATTTTCCAATCTCTATAAAATTTCAAAATTCTGATTTAAGAGAAGCGTTAATTGGATTGGGTAATTTAGCAAATAGAAATGTGGTCGTTGACCCAACTGTGCAAGGAGTTTTGAACTTTTCTGTATCTAATGAACCATGGAATAATGTTATTAACGCAGTAATTGAAATGAATGGTCTAGTTCAATCTTCAGATAATAATTCTGGAATTATTAAAATCTCAGGTGGAGGTGCATCGGACCAGATTCAAATGACCGAAATATTTAACATTTTTTATGAAAAACCATCTGAAATAAAAAAACAATTAGAAGCTGTTATTGGTGGTGACCCTGTTGCTGGAGGATCAGCTGTTACCTTAATTGATAATGACAACAACCAAACTATAATTGCCAAGGGAAGTCCGTCGGATTTAAAATCCATAGAAAATATTTTAGAAAAAATTGATGTAAAAAAACCTCAAGTACTAATTGAAGCTTTTTTAGTTGAAGTGTCACCAACGTTTGCTTCTAAACTTGGAACAAGATTGGGATTAGCTAGATCGAAAACGACTGCTAGTGGTGCAACAGAGTCTATTCGAGGTGGAATAGGAACTTCTGCCGCTGACCTTGCTCTTGGAAGTGGTAGTAGCAGTGCAACAGATTTTTTAATTTCAGGCACATCTGGTCTTGGAATTTTAAGAGAAACAAGTGCAGGAGATTTGAAATTTGAAATTGATGCTTTAGAAACTGAAGGAGATTCAAGAACACTCTCAAATCCAAAATTATTCACAATCAGTGGTAAAAACGCTATTATCAAACAGGGTACTCAATTTGGGGTAACCGAGACTACAACTGCAGCATCAGGAACTACAACATCAGCAACTAAATATTTTGATGCTAATCTACAATTAGATGTAACACCAATTATAACTGGCGATGGCACAGTTATGATGGAAGTTAAAATCACAAATGATGCGGTTGATTTATCTGTAAGTCCACCAAAAATTACCAAAAAAGAAGTAGATACAAATTTGATATTGGCTAATGGAGATATAGCCGTGGTTGGAGGTATTTTAACAGAAACATTATCAGAAACTAACAATAGGGTTCCTGGTTTAGGTAAAATTCCAGGTATTGGAGCATTGTTTAGATCTAGAGCTCAAGCAGATGATAGACAGGAACTTTTGATTTTCTTAGCACCTAGGATAATCTAAATGGAATTAAGTTCTGCTGCATCAGAAAAAATTGCAAATCTTTTAGCTACCAGTGGATCATTAAGCCAAGATCGACTAACTAAAATCACAACTCAATGTGGGCCTAATAAATCAAAAATTGTAGAGGAACTATTAAAGAAACAATTTACCACTGAAGCCGATATCGCAAAAACAATTTCTAGAAGTTATTCAATTAAGCAAGTAGATTTAAAAGAGGATCAGATAAAACCAGAATTAATTAATATATTGCCAACTGAGTTTATTAAAAAAGAAAAAGTTATTCCTTTTGAATTACAAGGTGGGACTTTAAAAGTTGCCATTGCTGATCCTTTAAAGTTATCTCATGGAGCTAAACTTAAATCTTATACAAAAAAGAATGTTTTATTTTCTGTAGCAACCTTAAGTAATGTAGAACAAATTTCTAATTCAAAGGTATGGGATATACAAGTTGCGCCAAAAGAGACAAAAGCACCACCAAAAGCTGTTGTTGCAGCTGCTAAAGGCAACATTAATGTAGTTGGTATTGTAGATAAAATTTTTCAAGATGCATTAAAAGATGGAACAAGTGACATCCATATTGAAGTATTTAAAGATAATGTAGCTAAAGTAAGATATCGAAATGATGGGATAATGAAAATTCAAGAAAGTTTTGATCCTATATTAGCTCCAAATTATATGGCAGTGGTTACAAGATTAAAAATCATGGCTGGTTGTAATATTTCAGAATCTAGACTTCCTCAGGATGGTGCAATTACTGTTAAAGACCAAAGTAGTAATGGGATAGATGTTGATGTTCGTTTTAATACTGTTCCAACAAAGTATGGTGAGAGAATTTGTATGCGTTTATTAAGAAGCACAAATGTTATTGGTTTAGATAAAATTGGCATACCAATGTCTGAATTAAGTAAGTTTATAAAAGCAATCGAGTCTCCTCAAGGAATGGTATTGGTAACAGGACCTACTGGAAGTGGTAAAACTACAACTCTTTACGCTGCGCTTGCTCATTTAAATAAACCAGAAAAAAATATTTTAACTGCTGAAGATCCTGTTGAATATACAATGGAAGGCATAGGTCAAATTCAAGCGAATGAGCAAATAGGATTATCTTTTGCAAGTATTCTAAGAGCCTTTTTAAGACAAGACCCTGAAGTAATTTTAGTTGGAGAGATTAGAGATAAAGAAACTGTTGATATTGCAATTAAAGCTGCACTTACAGGACACTTGTTATTATCAACTCTGCACACTAAAGATGCTATTCAAACTATCATAAGGTTAACAAACATGGGTGTACCTAACTTTATGATCGCTGGTGCTTTAAATACTGTTGTAGCTCAAAGGTTAGCAAGAAAAATTTGTTCAAATTGCAAGGTAGAAGATTCAACTATCACACAATCCCAGTTAAAAGATGTTGGTTTTGGATTAACAGAAATTGAAACTTTGAAAGTTTATAAAGGTCAAGGTTGCAGTGAATGTAACGATACGGGTTACAAAGGCAGACAAGGAATATATGAAATTTTAGAAGTAAACCAAGCTTTAGCTGCTGCAATCATTGAAGGGAAGCGAGCACCTGAAATGTTAAAAATTGCAAAAGAAAATGGATTTAAAACAATGGAACAAGTGGGAAGAGATCATATGAGAAATGGTGTGATCACTTATGAGGAATTTTTAAGAACTATTTCATTACAAAACTAGATGTTAAATTTTAGTTACACAGGAAAAAAAGAAGGTCAGGATATTTCAGGTTTAATTGAGGCACTCAATAAACCACAAGCAATAGCCAAATTAAGAGCTCAAAAAATTACTGTTTCAAAAATTAATGAAGCTAAAGCGAATGGTTCAAGTGGTGGAGCTGATCCTGAGATTAAAACATTTTTAGGTATGCAACTTCATTCAGATAAACTGAGTGATTTAGATGTAATGATGTTTTCAAAAAAACTTGAAACTATGATGAAAGCAGATCTGCCTATAATGGACTCAATTTTGCTTGCAAGAAGACAGGCAACAAAGCCAGGCATGATTAAATTGACCAATTCAATTATCGAAGATCTAAACCAAGGTCGACCTTTTAGTACTGCTTTAGAAAAGTTTCCTAAATATTTCGATGACTCTTATGTTAACATGGTAAAAGCTGGAGAAAGTAGTGGTACACTTGCATTATTTCTTAATAAAATTGTTAGTTTAGTTGAGAAGAAATTAAAAATTATAAAAGATATAAAAGGAGC
>Ga0255755_1001950_pt1 | contig 17508 bp, 15 predicted proteins | sample 011ome_18_FD_179955 | JGI IMG/M metagenome (GOLD analysis project Ga0255755, IMG submission 179955) | Coastal salt marsh microbial communities from the Groves Creek Marsh, Skidaway Island, Georgia - 011501BT metaG (version 2) | ecosystem: Environmental > Aquatic > Marine > Intertidal zone > Salt... | reverse complement strand
TAAGACACCAGACATTGAGCTAGCTGATCAGGGTTTAGAAGCAGATCAAATTCAAAAGAAAAAAGGCAAGCGTAAGCTACGTGTTGATACCGTAGATACTGCAATGCAAACAGGTAGCTCTGCTTCCGGTTTACAAATTCCAACAACTGGAGTGTAACATGGGTGCAGTAAAGAAACCTCTTAAAAAAATAGAACGTGCTGTTAAAAAGCAAACACGAAAAGTTAGTTATGCTGTTCAAGGTGGTAAAGAAAAAGCACGTGGTGACACACCTACTGCACAAACTGCTGCACCATCCACTGCTGCTGCTAGAGACATGGGTGAAGAAATGGAAGCAGTAGTAGAAACAGAAGGCGCAGTAATGAAGAAAAGACGTAAAGGCAAGAAAGCCTTGGTCACTCAGACTGCTGCTGCTAACGTAGGTGGTGAGGGTGGCTCAGGGTTGAACATCCCTGTCACATAGGAGATCAGTATGGGTGCTTTAACATGGAACACTGGCGAAGCTAAGAAACTTATGGGCAGAGATGCTGATGATGAAGAAGAGATGATCGCTGAACCTACTGATATGATGCCTGATACTACTTCATCTGCTCCTACTATTGAACAGAGTGAGCGTATGAAAAAGTATAAAAGCAAGCTTATTGTATAAGGAATAACACATGGAACAAGACGTAGGTACAGTAGCTAAACGCTACAGCCAACTAGAAAGTGAACGAGACACGTTCCTAGAACGAGGGCGAGAAGCAGCAAGGCTTACTATTCCTACTCTTTTACCAGAGGAAGGTCATAGTAGTTCTTCTATCTATGCCACACCTTATCAGGGTATTGGAGCAAGAGGCGTAAACAACCTAGCATCAAAGCTATTGCTTGCCCTACTACCACCAAACAGTCCATTCTTTCGGCTGACCATTGATGACTTTGACCTGCAACAACTAGCAGGTGACAATCGTGGTCAGGTAGAAGAAGGACTTGCACGTATTGAACGTGCTGCCATGCAAGAGATTGAAGGTAAGTCTATTCGTGTGCCTGTATTTGAGGCACTGAAGCTACTTATCGTTACTGGTAATGCCCTTGTCTACATGCCCAAAGAAGGTGGAATGAAAGTATTCCGTCCTGACCGTTACTGCACTAAGCGTGACGCTATGGGCAACGTACTAGAGATTATTACCAAGGAGTCTATGGCTCCATCCACACTACCTGATGAAGTGAAGGACATGATCCCACCATCAGATACTCCTGTTAAGAGCTACGACTTGTACACATGCCTTAAGCGTGTGGATAACAGGTATGAAGTCATGCAGGAAGTGGCTGGTATTACTATTGAGAAGACTAAGGGTAAGTTTAAGCTAGACCAAAGTCCCTTTATTCCACTACGGTTCATCCGTATTGACGGTGAGGACTATGGGCGTGGCTTTATTGAGGAATACATTGGCGATCTACGCAGTCTTGAGGCTTTAACTAAAGCTATTGTACAGGGCAGCGCAGCATCAGCTAAGGTATTGTTCCTTGTACGGCCTAATGGTACTACAAAGACTAAAGACCTAGCTGCTGCACCTAATGGTGCGTTCCTACAGGGTGACAGTAACGATGTGTCTACCCTACAGGTAGCCAAAGGTGGTGACTTCCGTGTTGCACTAGAGACTATGCGTATGATTAACGATAGACTTGGTGCTGCCTTCCTGCTAAACTCCTCTGTACAACGTGCAGCGGAGCGTGTAACAGCAGAAGAAGTACGCTTCATGGCACAGGAACTAGAGACAGCCCTTGGTGGTGTGTACTCTATTCTATCTCAGGAGTTTCAGCTACCACTAATTAACCTACTGCTTGAGTCATTAACTAAGCAGGGTAAGATGCCACGTATGCCTAAGGAAAGTGTCAAGCCTACTGTTGTTACAGGTATTGAGGCACTAGGACGTGGACAGGACTTGAATAAACTAGCATCTTTCTTACAATATCTTCAACCGCTGGGGCCAGAAGTTATTCAGAGTGAGATGAACTTAGGTGATTACATTGATCGCCTAGCTGCATCACTTGGTATTGATACCTCAGGACTCATTAAGTCACCTGAGCAGAAACAACAGGAACAGATGATGCAACAACAAGCGCAACAAGAACAGATGGAAGCTCAAGCAGCTATGCAGATGGCACAGAGTGCTGCTCCGCAACTAGCTAAAGGGGCTGTAGAAGGTTAGGAAAAATATATGGCAGACAGTATTAACACTTATCAAGAAGAACCTGCTGAGTCACAAGAGCATATTGATGCTATGCTGGCTAAAGTAGAAGGTAGTCAACAAGACCCTGAACGTCCTGAATGGCTACCCGAAAAGTTCAATTCAGTTGAGGATATGGCTAAAGCATACTCTGCATTAGAGAGTAAGCTAGGCCAACCTCAGCGGGAAGAAGAGTCAGAGGTAACAGAAGAACAGGTAGCAGACGCTTCCCCTTCTGATATTGCTGATGCACTAGATGCAAACGGCCTAGACTTTGATGCGTTCCAGCAGGAATACGAAGAGCTAGGTGGACTAACTGAAGATGCTTATGCGGCACTAGCTGAGGCTGGTTTCTCAAAGGCAGTAGTAGATTCATGGATTGATGGACAGAACGCACTGTCTCAACAAGTCCAGTCAAGTATGTACAACCTAGTAGGTGGTGCAGAACAGTATCAAGAACTCGTACAGTGGGCAGCAGATAACCTACCCGCTGACGAGATTGATGCCTTTAACTCAACAATGGGATCGCGCGACACTAACATGATTAAGTTGGCGATCCAAGGTCTTAATGCTCGTTATCGTTCTGAGGCAGAACCTCGTCTCCTTTCTGGACAGACAAGTTCTGTGTCCTCTGGCGGGAAGTTTGAAAGCAATGCAGAATTAACTGCTGCTATGCGTGACCCCAGATACGAGAAAGACCCCGCCTACAGACAGCAGGTTGCCAATAAGTTAGCCAAGTCTAGTCTGTTCTAACATTGTTGCATGGGGTTGGGGGAATTGTATAAGAGTTCCCCCTTCCTTCTAGTTACATTACGGTGTATCTAGAAGGGATAACATCCCTAACACGAAGCTAAACATAACAAACGATTACCCCTGACCCCTTGCGAGGGACAATCTTGGAGAAAGGATGTAGTGTAATGCAGAGTGTACTTTAACTCACATTAACATTACTAAGAGGTAATTTTAAAATGGCACAAGCTGCTTCAAATCCGGCCTATAGCGTAAGCTTTCAAGGCCAGAATAACCTAACAGGTGACGTACGTGACCTGTTTCTCAAGCTGTATGCAGGGGAAGTCCTGACAGCTTATGAGGAAAAGAAAGTCCTTATGGACAAGGTGCGTACTCGCACAATCTCAAAGGGTAAGTCTGCTTCATTCCCAATGACAGGCCGTGCAACTGCTGAGTACTTGACCCCAGGAAATGAGATCACAGGTGGCTCAATCCGTGCGGGTGAGCGTATCGTCACAATTGACGACTTGCTTATCTCAAGCCAGTTCATTGCTAACATTGATGAAGCTATCAACCACTATGATGTACGTTCAATCTACTCAAAGGAAGCTGGTATTGCACTAGCTAACGAAGCAGATCGGAACGTAGCTCGTATGCTTGTTAAAGCTGCATTGGCTACTAATGCTACTGCTGCTGCTGGTCTGATCCAAGACTACAAAGCCTTCACTGAGGAAGACTTCACATCTAACGTCAACATTGGTACAGCTACTGCTGACTCTCTTGATCCAGCTAAGATTGCTAAGGCTATCTTTGATGCCAAGAAGACCATGGACATTGCTAACGTACCATCAGACAACGCTGTAGTTGTCCTTCCACCAGCACAGTACTATGCACTGATGGATGTAACTGATGGCTCTAAGCTGACATACATGAACAAAGACTTTGGTGGCAATGGTTCAGTTGCTTCAGGTATGGTTCCGTCAATTGCAGGTATTCCTGTAATCATGTCAAACCATGCTGACGTAACTAAGCTGTACACCAACTTCACAACTGGTGATCCGGCTGAGGGTGTTACTATTGACAACCAGCCACTAGCAAACACTGCTGGTTCTGGACGCACTACTCACTATGACCTTCCAACTGCTGCTGTAGATGGACGTGACATGGTTGCAGAAGCTGCTAAGTTCCGTGGCTTTGTCTTCACACCAGAAGCTGTTGCTACTGTCAAGTTGCTTGACTTGGGCATGGAGTCTGAGTACCAGATTAATCGTCAAGGCACACTCATGGTTGCTAAGTACGCAATGGGGCATAACGTCCTGCGTCCTGCATCATGTATCGGTCTTGTAGAGGTCTAAGAATATTGGGGGTAGCTTAACGGCTACTCCCTTTTTTGCTTTGGAGTATGATATGCCAGAAGTAGCAGGTAAAGAATACAAGTATACTAAAGAAGGCATTGCTAAGGCTAAGGCTGCGTCTAAGAAGACAGGCAAGAAGATGTCCTTTGGTGGTAAGCCACAGAAGCAGGTAGCTGCTATCATGGCTAAGTATGGAAAGAAAAAGTAATGACTATTACACACGCAGGAGAAACCTTTAAGGGTTTGCGGATACCTAAAAGAACGCCAAATGCCTCTAAGTCTCATGCGGTGTTAATAGGTACTACTAAAAAGCCGGAGATAATTAGGTACGGACAAAAGGGTGTTAAGACTAATCAAACAGTAGGTCAACGCAATGCATTTGAAAACCGCCATAAAAAGAATATAGCTAAAGGTGAAACAAGTGCAGCATATTGGGCTGCGAAAACTAAATGGGACCCATCCAAGACACAATCATCGTCTAAGAAATGGGTAAAGGGTAGTTAAATGGCAGGAACAAGTAAATTAGATGCAGTCAACACAATGCTATCTTCCATTGGTGAAGCACCAGTAAGTAGTTTATCCTCAGGATTGATTGAGGCTGAGATTGCAGAAAGTATCTTAGATACTATTGACAGAGAAGTACAGTCTATGGGCTGGCACTTCAACACAGAATTAAACAAAAGTTTCGCTCAGACACCAGCAGGTGAGATACTACTCCCCGCTGATATTCTTAGAGCAGATGCTACGCTAAAGGCCAATGCGCCTAATCTTGTACAGCGTGGCTTAAAAATGTACGACAGAGTTAATCACACTTTCATCGTTGGTACAAACGCTGCCCTTGATGTAGTAGTGCAGTTAGTCTTTGATGACCTACCAGAAGTAGCAAAGCGTTACATTGTATTACGTGCTACTCGTATCTTCCAAGATCGTGTGGTAGGTTCTAACACACTACATGATTTCCAAGAGAAAGATGAACAACAGGCTTTAGTCCAGCTTAAAGATTTTGATAAGGCTGCTGATGACCATAACATCTTTGACAACTATGATACCTTTAGCATTATTGATAGGCAGGGACGGAGAACAATCTAATGGCACTCATCAGTCAATCTATCCCTAACCTTATTAACGGTGTATCACAACAGCCACCATCACTACGTCTGGCTACACAGGCAGAGCTTCAAGAGAACGCTCTGTCAAGTGTGGTAACAGGATTGTCTAAGCGTCCTAGCTCTGAGCATATTGCTGATCTAGGTACTATTGCTAATCTGGATAAGGCTTTCATTCATACTATCCGTAGGGATGAGAATGAGTTTTACTCTATGGTGGTAGATACGGCTGGCACTATCAGGGTGTTTGACAAGGATGGTGTCTCTAAGACTGTCACCAATAACGCTGCCAGTTATCTGACAGGATTGACTGACCCTAGCTTAGAGTTGGCTGCTGTATCCATTGCAGATGTAACCTTTATTGTAAACAAGAATACGGTAGTAGCTCAAGGCACTACCACAAGTCCTACACGTAACCCTGAGGCATTAGTATATGTACGTCAGGCTGATTATGCCTCTACATATCGCCTAAAGCTAACTAAGGGTGGAAGCACAAGTACTGTAGAATTTGCTACAAAGTCCTCAACACAGGACAGTACTAGTGCTACACAGAATGCAGAGCGTGGTGCATCTACTGACTTGATTGCTGAGAACTTAAATACATTCTCAGGTACTGGTGTTAATACTAGTTACTATGAGAACATTACTAACGCTAGTGCTGTTACTGGTTTAACACTAACACGCTATGGCTCAGTAATTCACGTTCAGTCTACTGATAGTACAGACTTCCAAGTAGAAGTAGGTGACTCTCATGGTAACGAACACTTGCTTGTGTTCAAGGATGAGACACCAGACTTTAAGAAGCTTCCTGTTGAGGGACCAAATGACTTTGTTATTGGTGTGTCTGGTGATAACCAGAAGGCACAGGATGACTACTATGTTAAGTTCAGTAATGGTGTGTGGAAAGAAACAGTAGAGCCTAATGTCATTATTGACTTAGATAATGCTACCCTTCCACATAAATTATCAAAGCTACCTAGTGGTGACTTTCAGTTTGATGAAATCAACTATGCTGACCGTAAGGTAGGCAACGATGACACAAACCCCTTCCCTTCTTTTGTAGATTATACAATTGCTGATATCTTCTTTCATCGTAACAGGCTAGGCTTACTTGCTGATGAGAATGTTATCTTTGCTAGGGCAGGTGAGTTTACAGAGTTTGACTTCTTCCGTAAGTCAGTACTAACTATCGTAGACAGTGATCCTATTGACGTAGCAGTATCCTCTAACAAGGTCAGTATCCTTAAACATGCTGTACCCTTTAACGAAGCACTACTGTTGTTCTCTGAATTAACACAGTTCAAAGTTACTGCTGATCCTATCCTTACACCTGAAACTATTAACGTAGCTAATACTACTGAGTTTGAGGCTAGTCTTATAGCCAAGCCAGCACAGGCTGGTAAGTATGTATACTTTGCTACTAAGCGTGGTGCTTGGTCAGGCATGTGGGAGTACTTTGTAGATACTGACACTGATGTCAATGATGCTACAGAGACTACAGCGCATGTACCAGAGTACCTTAGGGGTGTTATAACAAACATTCAGGCATCGTCTAACGAAGACATGCTTATTGCTCAGGCTGCTGATGATCCTACAGCTATCTATGTATATCGTTACTATTGGAGTGGTAGAGAAAAGCTACAGTCTTCATGGTCACGTTGGGTATTTGATGGTGATGTAGTAGGTGTATCATTTAACCTGTCAGATATCTACGTTCTAATTAAACGTAGTAACAACCTATTCCTAGAAAAGATTAACTTGTCTGTAGATGATGCCACAGTGTATACTACAGGTAACTTCTCTATTCACTTGGATAGAAGGGTAATGTTGGAAACAGGTGGACTTACTACTGTACCTTATGTAGACTCTAATGTGGTATATGTAGACCAGACAGGTAAGCTTATTCCTCTTAGTGATGTAGCTGCAAAGCTAGCTAACTCTGAGAAGGTCTTTGCTGGTATTCCGTTTACATTTAAATACCAATTCTCTGAGCCTGTACTAAAGCAGGATAACAAACCTATTACTACTGGACAATTACACTTAAGAAACTATGCTGTTGTGTATAACAAGACAGCCTACTTTACTGTAAAAGTAACACCTCTTAAGCGTTCACCTTATACACGTACCTTTACAGGCCGTGTGGTGGGTAGTGGTGCTAACATACTTAGTGCTGCTGCTATTGAGTCTGGTACGTATCGTTTTGGTGTGTTAGGCCACGCTGGTGCAGTAGATATTTTATTAGAAAGTGATAACCACCTACCCTGCATCTTCCAATCAGCAGAGTGGGAAGGGTTCTTTGTCCTACGTTCAAGGAGAATGTAATGAAACTGCATGTGAGAGCAAGTACTCAAGCTGATGTAGATCATCTGGCAACAAACCTAAGACCAGAAGACACACAGGAAGTACTAGCCTCACATGGCAGTGTCAAGGTAGCACTGCAAGAAGGCTTTGATCTATCAGAAGAATGTTGGACTATTGTAGTAACAGAGACAGGCGAACTAGCTGGTATGTATGGTGTAGTTGGTCTAGATGATATGACAGGTATACCATGGCTACTTACAGCCCCTCCACTAAAGAAAGTTTGGCGGCAATTTATGCGTGACTCTCTGACATGGATTAACAAAGTAAACAAAAAGTATCCAGTACTAACCAATGCGTGTGACGCTGAGTATACAGTAGCACTCAATTGGTTAAAGTATATAGGATGCGTATTCATTAAGAGACATGACACATGGGGTGTTGGTAACAAACCCTTCTTAGAATTTGTGAGGATATAAAATGGACCCATTTACTATGATGACCATTGCTGGTGGCATAGCAGAGTTTGGTCAAGCAAGTCAACAGGCAAAGATAGATGAAGCTAGATATCAACAAAACAGAATTAATGCTGCTGAAGCACGTGATCTAAAAATACAAAGTTTAAACAAACGAGCTATTCAGGAATCAGAAGCAGCCTCTGGTCAAAAATTAGAACTAGCTATCAAAGCTCTGGAAACAGAAGGCGCACAGATTGTTGCGGCTGGTGAGGCTGGTGTATCTGGTAACTCTATAGACTTACAAAAGAAGATGACTACTGCACGACAGTTACGTGGTACAGATGTGATTAACTCTAATGTAAATCAAATCCTTGATGCTATTGATGATCAGCGTATAGGTTACAACACAGAAGCTTTAAATCGTATTAACTCTATGCCACGTGGACAGCAACCTAGTTTCCTCAAGGCTGTAGTTAGTACTGCTGCTAAGGCTTACGCATCAGAACTTAGTGTAGCTGGTAGAGGTGAAGGTAGTTACTTAGAGAGTATTGGGTTAGGTGGTCCACCTATAAAGAACATGCCCTTTAAACTTGATGTACCATCAATGGGTAGTTAAGAGGAAAACATGGCAAAACAAAGAGTACAGGTAGCCCAGCTTAATGCTCCTACACAGGCTAATTTACAGGGTGGTACTGCTCCTGTTGTTGAAACAATGCGAGTACTTGCACCAGACCAAACTCCCGAAACCCCTTTAAGTTCTTTTATATCTGCAATTGCTCCTGCCTTTGAAGCAGACGCTACTGAACGTAAAACTAAACGCTTACGTAAAGAGCAAGAGATTGCTAATGGATTAAGAAAGAAAAAAGAAAACCAGCTAGAGCAAGCACGTGAATCACTGATTGCTGAAATGGCTATAGATTATGTTAAGAATGAAAAAGATTATCTAGAATTAGAAGAATCTGAAGTTCTAGCTAAACGTCAAAAGTATCATAGTAATTATACAAACAGTCTTAGAGAAACTGGTAGATTTGATGCAGACCTTATAGATGCTTTAGAGGGTGACTTAGCCCTAGCTGATGTAGCTTTTGTTAAAGGAAAGTTTGTTCCTGCTAAGATTGATCGTAATTATCAAGAGATTGATAACGGATTAACTGACAGTATACTAGCTATCAACGCCCAAGTAGCAGCTAAAGCTATAACTTTAGAGTCAGGGGTAGAGCAGGTTGCAGCGTTACGTCAAAGCTTTCTAGAAGCACATCCAGATCGTTATCGTGATGATGCTGCAATAAATGATGTTTTAGTAAAATTAGCTGACACTGACACAAATGATCCCACTAGAGTCAATAGCCCACTTGTTGCTTATCTAAGTGGACCTGAATCAAAAAACCAACTTAACATAACACGTAACCGTGAAGTCGGTGCAAAGATTGCCAAACGTCAAGCTGCTGTTACTAAGAGTACAAAGACTGCTTTAACACAAGCAGCAGAAGATAGCTTTACCAGCGCAGTAGCTGATCAAGTTATTGCTGGTGATTTTCAAAATGTAAACACAGCTACAGAAACAAAAGCTACAGTTAATGTTGATGGTACACCAGTAACTTTTACAAAGAAGTTTTCTAAGGCTGACTTTATAGGTCAACTAGAAACTAAGGTTGCAGCAGAGCTTGAACAACTAAGCAAGATGCCTGATACTACTGACCTAGAAAAAAGAATAAAAGCTAATACTATAGCTGAGGCACAGCGTAGACATTATGCTGGATATGCAGCGTTAGGTGGTAAACCTCCCGAAGTTACAGCAGCCTTAAGAGATGCTAAAGCTTATTGGACAGGTGATATGAACCTGACTGAGAAAATAGGTGATGAGACTATACGTCCTAATCTTCTTATGGCTGAGAAAGCTTACAACCAACTAGAAAAAGTTGAACAGTATCTAGGATCAGATGGTGTGTCTTCTATGTTTGATGGTGATAAAAAATCATTAAGTATGTACCGTACAATGAAGAGTGCATTACAAGCTAATCAAACTTTTGCACAAGCTATAGATACTGCTCAGAGATTTGACATTAATAATGCTCCTAAGTTAAGTATTACTGTTGATCAAATTAGGGATCAGGTTGACTATGGTGGTCCAATTGGTTTATTTATGACATCAGATATGGCTAAAGCAGCTAATCTAGGTGCCTTAGTAGCTGATGCAGAAAACTTAGCCAGAATAAAAATGTCTACCAATCCTTTGATTACTGAACAAGATGCCATGAAAACTTCTATTGAAGAAGTGGCGGCTGATTATAAACCTATGACTATGCCAGAAGGTACAGTATTGGCTATTAAGGCAGAAAGTGGCTCTCATCAAGAACGGAATACAGTTGCCGCTGAAGAAGCTTTAAGAACGGCAATGAATAATCCAGATTTTGTAGAAGCAGTTAGTGGGCTTTATAATCTTCCTGCTTATAGACTTGTTCCTACAAGTGTATTAGGTGTAGAGAGTGTTAAACGAGTTGGTGGCTTTACTTTATTAGTTCAGAATGATACAACTAATGCTAATCAATTACAAGTGTATGTAGCTGGATTAGATAATTCTGGAAAAATTGATGCTGCAAAAGATATGTATCCAATAGGAAAGATTGATTTAACAACTATTGCTGAACAACAGAAGTTTAAATTTATTGAAGATACTTTAGGTAAGCATCAGCAAACTGTTGCTCCTATTGTTGAGTCTACTCCTGAGGATGATATTGAATTAAGTTATACTCCAACTGTTACTAAGTCTTTTGCTGAGATGACACCAGCCGAACTTCTTGAAACAGATGTAGCACAGAGCTTAGGTAAAGCTTTCTCAACAGAAAACTTTTATCTACAAAAAGCTTTAGAATTAAATGAAGCTGCTGTTAAAGGTATTGTTGACGTAGGTAAGAAAGTATTAGAGACTGTTAATCCTGTAACTGAAGCTAATGCTACAGCTACTATTATGAAGGATGAGGGTTTCTCGTATACTCAGTATGAAGATATGGGTAAGAAGTCAGTAGGTCACGGCTTACAGGTAGAATCTCTTGAGCCTGATGAACGTGCATTAATTAAAGATATTAACAATGTACAACCAGACGAATCAAAAGCTGTTGTAGCTTTGAAAGTATCTAAGATTAATAACTTCTTTACTAGTGAAGTAGATGGATTTGAAAACTTACCTGACTCAACTAAGTCTGGTGTAATTCAGATGGGCTATCAGCTAGGTAGATTTAACGTCACTAAGAAGTGGCCTAAGTTTATGGAGTCAATTAAAGAAGCTGCACAGTATGCTGAAGGTTCTGTAGAACAGGCCACTGCTCTAGCTAAAGCTAAGTTTAACATGCTTTACAATGTAGCAGAAGATGGTACTGTTAGTGCTACTAAGTGGGCTACACAGACAAAAGATAGAGCTATGAAAGTAGCTGAAGAAGTAGGAGCCAGTATTGGCGATGCTGCTACATCTGTCTTTGAGGCTGTCATACCTAAAGCACATGCCGATACTGATGTTATCCCTTCTAAGGAACAGTTAAAGGTAGGGGATATTCCTACTGCTTCTGCTGTAGCTGATATAGCCATGGCTAAGAACCCTGCTGATGCAGCTTATAAATACTACGGTATTGATGAGAACACAGAAGAGGGTGCTAAGGCTGTTAAAGGTTTCTTTGAAACAGCAGTGGGTGATTGGAATCCTAACAATCAAACAGTAGAAGAGTTTGCTACTAATCAAGCATGGTGTGCTGCGTTCTTAACACAGGTCTTACGTGACTCTGGCATTGATACAAAAGCTTTATTTGGTAAAGATAAGTTTGATCAAATACGTGCCAAGGCTTATACCAATGTAGGTACAAAGGTTGAGAATACACAAGCCAAGGCTGGGGATATTATGATTAAACAACATACCAAAGAAGAGCGTAAGAAGTATAAGCTAGGCTTTGGTCATGTAGGTATCGTAGTAAAAGTAGAGGGTGATGAGGTATTCTTTATCGGTGGTAATACTGGTGATAAAGTAACCATGTCATCTTACAACATGAAAGACAGAGCCGTAGGTATTAGGAGACTGCAAGGTGCGTCCGACATTCCTACGGAATCACTACCTTCTATGCTTCAACTAAAAGCAGGTGTGTATACTGATAAACTTGTTAAGAAAACTAAGAACTTGTTTACTAGTATGTATGAAAATATCTTTGAATAAAAGGAAAGCTTATGGCTGAAAATACCTTTGAGAATACTCTAGAAGAGATGGGGTTTGGGGGCATGTCCCCCGCCCCTACAGGTGGTAGGTTTACTAACCTTGAAATGGAAAAGGCAGCCAAGAAAGCTAAAGAAGAATCAACAGGATTTCTGAGTGGTTTTGTAAATCAACAGCTTTCTGAGGGTACTACAATATCTACAGCTAGGCTACTCAGTTCTTTTCCTGATGAAGATACTCCTTTTACTACTGATGTAGCAAAAGAAATAACAACTGGTGTCTTTGATAAAGAGCTTGTTAAAAAAATCATAGATGCTGGTATAAACAAAGGAACCTCTGCTGCTCGTAAAGTAGCCCACGAAATAAAAATAGTGGAAGATGCTCGTAAGAAAGCAGCAGAGGGCAGTGGTTCTTACTTTGCTGGTACGATGGCAGGTTATATACTAGACCCTGCTGACACTGCCGTAGCCTTAGGAACAGCCGCTACTGTAGCTTCTCTTCAGCCTCAGTTTGCTCCTGTTACTGCTCCTGTTACATTTGGCGCAGTTAAGGGATATAAGTTTTTAAGCAAACTAAATACTAATAGAAAGTGGTTACTGGCTTCTGCTGGCATAGGTGTAACAGAACAAGCAGGTCTTGAGTTACTCCGATCACAAACTGTTCATCAAGTAACAGGTGGTGACATTATGCTGGCTGCTGCTATTGGTGGCTCTGTTAATGCAGGTGTTAGTAAGTATGCTGCTTACTCATCTAAGAGAAGGCAGATACTTGCAGCCTCACAACGTAAGGCTAATGGTGAAGAACTTTCTGCACAAGATGAGGCAATCCTTAAAGCTGCTACAGATGAACAACTATCTGAACACTTTATAGCACTGGCTAATCGTAATGATGATTTTGGTACAGGTGCTGATGAAGTTGCTCAGGTAGGAGAAAGCACCACAGCAGGGGTATCTAGAAAAGATATCACTGAGATGACAGCAGAAGAGATTGAAGCTACACCTAAGCAACGAGGCTTACGTGCTTTGGTAAAGCCTAGAGGACTAGTTGCTTCTTTAGCTCCTCTTCTTAATTCTGAGGATGGGCTTACTCGTTGGCTTGGCAGGGGTTTAGCCTTAGACAGCTTAGGCACTAAGGGTGGTAAGGAAGTAGTAGGGGGTAATGCTCTTGAGACACGTGATACAATTGTCACAACTACACTTCTACCTAATGCCATAGAACTAACAAATCTCTATAAAAATCTAACAAAGTCTTTAAATCTTAGAACAAGTCAGGTAGAGGAATTAGTAGGGGATTATATGCGTAAGCCTGATCCCAATGCTCTACCAGAAATAAAGCGCATTGCTCAGATTTACTCTGAGGGTATGGATAAAGTAGCTCAAATGGCTATTGATGCTAATGCTGCTGGTTGGATTCCTGAGATGATGGGTAACATTAAAAACTATTTACCTCGTAAGGCTAATAGAACTAATGTAGCTCAGTATAGACAGGGTACAAAAGACCAGCCAGCCTTACTACCCGACATTGATGGTGATCTAAACCCAGCCTTTGTTGATCTAGTAGAAGGTGCTATCAGAAGCGAACAGAAGACTATTGTTAGAGATGTAACAAAGTCTTTGACAGCAGCAGGTAGAAAGAATGTAGACGCTGGTGTTGTCAATAACTTCATTAGAGCTATGTCACGTGGTTATGCTAAAGGCTTCTTTGCTCCTTCTAGTAACGAGTTTCGTAAGCTTGGTGATGGCATGGCTGATATGGATGATACAGTTGCAGCCCTCAAAGCAGCAGGTGTAGAAGAAGTAGACATTGAGATTATGATTGATGTTCTATCTAAAAATCTTCCTATCAAGGGTCATCCACGTACTAAGCATCGTATGCGTCTTGATGAAAACTTTGAACTACCAGTAACAGGTGCAGATGGTAGAGTATTTACTTTACGCATGTCTGACCTACTTGAACGTAATGCACGTAGCCTCTATGAGAGTTACTTATTTCAGGTAGCAGGTGCTACAGGGTTAGCTCAGAACGGTATCAATACTAATACTATTGGCTCTAATTTTGAAACCCTACTAAGTAGATTACCAACAGGTACACCTGAGGCTGACGAAGCTCGTAAGCAATTAGACTTTCTTTATAAGAGTGTTACAGGACGTATAGCCTACGATAGTAATTTGTCTCCTTTGACACAGCGAAATCTCGCACGTGTGCGTGAATATAGCTTTGTGGCAAATATGGGAATGGCAGGTATGTCTGCTATCATGGAACTTTCTAACGTAATGTTTGAGACTTCTTTTGAAACTCTGTTAAAGACTGCTCCACAGTTTAAGAACCTTATTATTGATGCTAGCACAGGCCAGCTAAAAAATAAGGTAGCACATGAAATGATGATTGCTACTGGTACAGGTGGTGATGGTATCTTAACTAAGGTAACATCTCAGCGTAACAGATTAGAGGGTGGTATAGCAGAGGGTGAAGACTTTCTTGGCTCTGGTGAAGTAACAAAACTTGATGAGGCTTTAGGTAAGGCACGTATCTTTGTGTCTATTGCTTCAGGTCTTCAGGGTGTTACAGATATCTTAAGAAGAATATCTATCTATAACTTTGCGACAGAAGTAGCACTAAAAGCTAAACGTAATGAAATAGCTTTCTCAGCCATCAAGCGTGAGCAGATGGGCATTAGTGATGAGATAGCTTTAGAGATCAACAAACAGATTAGAAAACATTCTGAATTTACAGATGGTGATACTCTAGACAATCTTAACCTTAACGCATGGGATAAGACAGAAGCAGGTCAGGCAGCAAAGAATGTATTCTTACGTGCTGCAAGGCGTGAAGCTACTCAATCAGTACAGGAAGTTAATAATGGCTCTGTTAGTTACTGGCTACGTAGTGAAGTAGGTAAGAGCTTATTTCAGTTCCTGTCTTTTCCGTTAGCTTCTATGGAACAGCAAGCAGGACGCTTGGCTGTACGTGCAGCTAATGGGGATGCTGTAGATGTTGCCAAAATTTTGACATCTGCTGCTGCCTTAGGTACTCTTATGTATATCTCACGTTCTCATATTAATTCATTAGGCCGTAGCGATAGAGAAGAGTACATGAAAGAACGTATGAAACTTGGTAACGTAGCTTTTGGAGCTATCGGTCAAATTGGTGCGGCTTCTATTGCTCACTATATTTATCAAGTTACAACAGGAGCTATGGATGGATCAACTAAATCTGTAACACCAGCAGGAGCTAGTATGTTAATAGGCTTGGCCTCAGGTATTAAAGATTTGGGACAGGCTGTAGGTGGCAATGATCTAACTGAAACAGAGATGCGTAGCTTACTCCGGCTACTCCCTTACTCTTCATTATATGGAGCAAGACAAATACTAAATGCTTCTGCAAGTCTAGTTGATTAAAGGAAAACAAATGGCTTTATCATATCAAAACTATACAGGGGATAATGCGACTACGCAGTTCTCAATCCCCTTTACATATCAGGACACTGCTGAAATCAGTGTAACCGTTGACGGTGTGGCTGAGACAGGTCTAACTTTTCCTTCTAGCTCTACTGTACAACTAACCTCTGCCCCTGCTACTGGTACGCTAGTACAGGTTCGCCGTAGTACAGACCTTACAGCACGTGCAGTGGACTTTGCGTCTGGCTCAGTGTTGACTGAAGAAGACTTGGATGATAGTAGTATTCAGGTCTTCCATGCAGCCCAAGAGTCAATAGACCGTGCTGAGGATTCAGTTCAACTAGGGACTGATAACAAGTGGGATGCCTTAGGCAGTGTTATTAAGAACGTAGGAACACCTACAGCTACTACTGATGCAGCTACTAAGGCTTACGCTGATGGCATCTCAGCAGCAGCAGCTAGTGCAGCAGTAATAGCAGCTAACGCAGCCGTTACAGCAGCCACAGGCTCTATCATCCCTGACGCTACTAAACTTGCTATCCACCCTATCGGTAGCCAGTACACTCTATCAGATGGTGTGACTACTGACTACTCAGCTAAACACTATCAGGATGCAGCAGCTACTTCAGCTACTAATGCTGGAACAAGTGAGACTAATGCTGCAACTAGCGAAACCAATGCACAGGAATGGGCTACTAAGACCACAGGCATCGTTGATGCTACAGGTTACTCAGCTAAGGCTTGGTCTATTGGTGGTACTGGTGTTACTAACACGGCTGGTGCAGGTGCTGCACAGGAGTGGGCAACTAATACCACAGGCAGTGTAGATAATGGTACTGGATACTCTGCTAAAGCCCACGCTATCGGTACAATGACACCCCTGAATGGCTCTGCTAAACAGTGGGCGTTGGGTGGTGGTCAATCATTTGATGTTTATACGACAGTTAGTGGCGGTCTGTACTCAGCACGTTACTACGCAGAACAAGCAGCAGCTAGATTTGACCAATTTGATGACACGTACCTTGGATCAAAGTCGGCAGACCCCACAACTGACAACGATGGTCAGGGTCTTCATGCTGGTGATCTGTACTACAACACCACAGACAGCGAGATGAGGGTGTATGATGGTAATACTTGGAGTGCAGTTGCACCTGATCCAAGCACAACAGCTTCTGCTGGATTTGCAATCGCAATGGCAATCGCCCTATAAAGGATAAATTATGGCACAAAATTTTAGACGATATATGCTACAGGGCGTAGGCACTACAGCGGCTGATATTCCTAATGGCACAGACTTTGACAGTTACGATACGATTGTTGGTATTCATATGACGAATACTACTAGTAATGCAATCACAGTAGACTGTTACATTTCAAACGGTGGTACTAATCACTATCTAATCAAAGGCGCACCTATTGCTGCTGGCGGTGCATTGCAGCTACTTGATGGTGGCGCAAAGGTAGTAGTCGCAAGCGGTGACAGGCTGTGGGTTAAGTCAGACACAGCAGCTTCTATGGATGCTTGGGTATCTGCCGTTGATGATATCAGTACATAAGGGAGAGAACTATGGGTTACATTGGTAATCAACAAGCACAAGGCTTTAGTAAGACTCCCCCTAAACAAGACCTAACAGGTGCTACAGGTACGACACTAACACTGTCTCATGCTGTAGCTAGTTCAGAGGCTATTGACCTATACATCAATAACGTCCGTCAGGAGCCTACTGAGGCTTACTCAGCAGCAGGGACTACAGTTACCCT
>Ga0255755_1001940_pt1 | contig 17566 bp, 10 predicted proteins | sample 011ome_18_FD_179955 | JGI IMG/M metagenome (GOLD analysis project Ga0255755, IMG submission 179955) | Coastal salt marsh microbial communities from the Groves Creek Marsh, Skidaway Island, Georgia - 011501BT metaG (version 2) | ecosystem: Environmental > Aquatic > Marine > Intertidal zone > Salt... | reverse complement strand
TCGAATTCCTCAACGGAGAATTGTAAACGCAATTTACCAAAATACAGATTGTTACCATAATGCTGTAAATTTTGAAAACTACGAAAAAGTTTGTTACCATACTTTAAAATCCATATATTACCATGGAACCTATTTAGAGAGTTTTATGTAAGTATTGTATACTTACACATGACTGACGAAAACTCGCAAAACTCGCCGAACTACTATGGGTGTAGTTTATGCGAACATTATGGTTTCAGTCAAGATGATATAATTACACATTTTAGCAGCATACACAGCGAACATACGCTAAATACTGACAATACTGACGAAAACTCGCCACAAATTCGCCACTTCTTCTACTGCAGCAAATGCAAATATAAATGTGTGAAAAAGAGCGATTATGTCAAACATTGTTCGACTAAGAAGCATAATAAGGAGGTGACAGACAACCATGAATATATATGTCATTGTGGGAAGACCTATCGACATCGACAAAGTTTACATTCACATAAGGTGTCTTGTAATACCTATTGTGAAACGTCTATTACCCCTATTGATGACGATGCATTAAAACATACAGTTACGAATAACTACCAACGTGATGATGTAACTGGAGAACCATTGTGCCAAACCGAACTCATTGTTGAACTCCTTAAACAAAACCAGGAGTTTAAGGACCTTATCCTAGAGGAAAGGCGCGAATTTCAGCAAATTATCACCGACCAGAATAAACAATTGAATAACCAGAGTGAAAAAATGATGGAATTGGCAGGCAATATGGGTAATCACAATACGACCAATAGTAATAACAACAACAAATTCAATATGAATGTGTTTTTGAATGAGAAATGTAAAGATGCTATCAGTATGACCGAATTCATCAACTCCATGAATTTATCAGTAGAAGACTTTATACAAACTGGAGAACTAGGGTTTGTTGATGGATTATCACGTGTTATGATTGAAAAGATTAATGGTATGGAATTGTGTAATAGACCTCTACATTGCACCGATTTAAAGCGTGAAACGGTATATATTAAGGACACTGAAAAATGGGAAAAAGACGAGAACAAAACCAAATTACGCAACGCCGTCAAGAGAATAGCACATAAAAATAATAGATTGCGACCAATCTGGTATGAGGAAACCCCCGATGTAGACATAATGGGTACTGAAAACTACGAAAAATTCTTTAAATATTCGCAATCCTCGCTAGGTGGATACGGCAAAGAGGAGAAAAAGTCGTTTGAAGATAAGATAATGAAGAACGTATTGAAAGAAGTGACGATTGATAAACAGATGACCTTGAACTAACAATACATTTAACAAATTATTTTAGTATGATTGAGAACATTGACATTAATATATCCTATTTGTCGAAAAACACTACAAAGACGATTCTATAGTGTATATCTATAGAATGGATCTAAGTAATTGCGATGTGTCACCGCCGTCACAACAGTGGTATTGTTATATACTTCGGAATAAGCAAGACAAATATAGCCATCTCACGTACAATGGTTCTACTAACAACCCATATAGGCGTTTACGACAACACAATGAAGAGATTTCGGGAGGGGCAGTATATACTCATGGACGCGGGGGTGGGTGGGAGATATATGCACTACTTACTGGATTTGTAGACCACAAAAACGCATTATCATGTGAATGGCGTATAAAGCATACCAATGGACGACCTGGAAAACGACCTACCGAACACTTGGGTGTTGCCGGAAGGATACGTGGTCTGAACGAAGTTCTCAAATTAGATAAATGGACTAGTAAATGTATGGTTAATAACCAAGATGTGGGTTATACTTTATACATTGCTGACGACGTCGCACATCATATACATCCGGAACAATTACCCGAAAACATACAAGTTGTACGCGGGATTCCGCCTTTTTCAAAATAGTTTATCTCTATAGAGTATAACATGAGAACAATGACCGTCAAAAAAGGCGGTAATGATATAGGCAAATACATAACACGAAAGATAACCGGTATGCCGTCAGATAACAAGATTATTAAAGATTTATTGGGCGAGTATACACCCGAGAACCCAGCGGATTCTTGGTCTCCTCACCTTGAAAAAGCAATATCAAAGGGATTCAATGTAAATAAACAAGATTTAGGGACACGTCAGTATATGGTAGACGGACAGCCAACCACACCTCTCATATGGTCGGTAGTAGGGAATAATCAGGAAGATATGTACTTGTTAGTAGACAATAGTGCGGATGTAAACATAAAGGATAACATTGGACGAACTCCATTAATGGTAGCTATTAATAAACGCCTACCTGAATTCCATATAATAGAAGCCTTAGTAAAAGAAGGCGCCGACGTGAATGAAGTAAACGACCATTATGCTTCGACCCCACTTATATCTGCCATTAAATCGGGAAATGAGAACGTAGTTAAACTATTATTAAACAATGGTGCGAATAAAGATATTATGGACGCATCAGGAAAGACAGCAACCGATTATGCAAGAGAAAGCCAGAATCTAGAAATAGACTATCTTGTATCTCCCAGGGATATACCAATTATGACAGAAGAGCAATTCAAAGAATGTGAGACCGATGCTGACGGAACCGCACCCAAATGTGGTATTTCTCTGGATGAGTTAAAACGAACCGATACGGTCAAGCCGCCAGGTAAAAACAACGTTTGTTATCATCGTTCCCACTTACAAACATGGCTAAGACAGTCTAAAACGAACCCAATGACGAAAGAGACGATTTCCGATGATTGGATCCGCGAGAACTACCCAAGAGGTTTGAAATATAACTATAATGAAACTAGAGGAGGGAAAAAACGGAAAACGAAGAAGGCATACAAGACAAAACCAAAACAATTGAAAACGACCCAACGACAGACCAAACGCAAAAAGAATCGTAAATAGACAGTTATACAAGAAAATCCATAGGTTTACTGAAACAATTTTGTGTCATTGTTCTCAATGACATAAACAATAAACGATAACCTATACAAATATAAGCGTAATGTATACTACTATGAACCGATACCAAATAGACTATGAGTTTCGTAATCTCAACGCAATACAAAAGCAGGAAATATGGAGACAAAAACAAGTTCAAATTTTTTACAAAAGCGGAAAGCCTATTTATAACATAACAGAGGCTACACAGCATATACGTTCTCATAACAATCCATATTTCTACAAAGACAGATACATAGGAGAAAACAGTTTAGAGAAGTTTACAAACGAGAACAAAGATACTTAGAGAATACGATGGAAGACTATGATATAGATTACTATAGCCAAATCTTCAAAGGTTTAAATATATCAATTATATAAATAAGATATATAAATGAGTGAATGGTTAGATGCTTCATCCAGTTCAAATAAATTAAAACAATCATATTTTCAAAATTTTATAGATGTAAGTGGCGTGGTTTCATTACGTAATAATAATAATTTGAATTTATACAATAATGAATCCACACCTGAATTTAGTATCAATTCACAAGAAATCCGCATTAGGGATAACAATATTTATTACGATATTAGCAATTCCAAATTACAATATATAAAAGACCTTACTGAAAACGTTCATGACCGGTTAGAAGACTTAATATCTAGGACACAAAATATCAGCGATGATTCTACCAATGTGATTGTTGATAGTAGTATTGAAATTAGGGAGAAAATATCTGCATTATCGGATTTGTCATTAAATGGAGACTTAACTATGACAGGTGATATGACTATTACCGGCGATACATCATTTAATGGGAATGTGGATATTTGTGGAAATTTATACGCACAATATCCAATCGCAACAATACCACCTACGGCAATACAGGGAGTTGGTTCAGAAGAAGGTAAGGTAATGGTGAGTGTTTATACATCAGATGAAATACGGTTCGACGACGATGAATTTGTGATAGTAAAAGAAGACAAGGATAAAATACAAATAACCCCTTATGGTATTTTCGTGACCGACAATGTTATTTATGGAGACGATGATTTCGCATTGTTTAAAGAAGAAACTATGCCAAAAGTAGAACAAAATCTACGATTGCTAGAGAATTTGTCTGTATCCGGCGAAGCGGTGTTCGATAACAAGGTTACGATACCTACGGTACCAATCAGTACGGACACGGATGAAGCCGCATCATGTGCATACGTGAAAAACCAAAACTATATACTTTCAACCACTCTAATGAAACAATTTTAAGCGATACAGGAGTATTTAGAATTTAATACAAAGTCTAAATACCGTTTTTACAGATATTTCTTTTCGGGAGTTTTATTATACAATGCCAAACTGGTTGGATCTTTCCAGTAGTTCAAACTTATTCAAACAGGCATATGTCAAAGGCTTTATTGATATAAGCGGAGGAGACTTGATAACTAGAACTGGTAAGTTGCTAATCCACGATGACGCAAGTTTAAATTCAAACTTATATGTAGCCGATAAACTAAATGTTGGTATTGAAGACTATATCTCTGATTATTATTTAGATGTTTCGGGCGACGCACGTGTTTCAGGTAATTTTGATATAGGAGGTACAGTTAGCTTTACTAATGTTGCTTTTGGAACTGAAACTGATTTTTCATCAAATGTTGTAATGAGTAAAAACGTAACAATAGGTGAAAAGACCATCATGAATGGAGACGTTTCTATGAATGCGGATGTAGATATAAGTGGTGATTTAGTGGTAAGAGGTAATCTATCTGTATTCCAAACACAAACCGAAGAAGTCATACATACGACGAGTGTTATTAACGAATATGCTCTTTTAATTAAAGAGGATTTATCATTAAACGGAGAACTATTAGTTTCGGGAGATGCGTCGCTAAACGGCGAATTATATGTCGCTGATGCAGCTACATTGGGTAGCACTTTGAAAATAAATGATACGTTAACCGTGTCGAAAGCATCTACATTAAGTTCCACTTTGGATGTTGCCAAGGCTTCCACTTTGAAATCTACTTTGAACGTTTCCAAGGCTGCCACATTAAGTTCCACATTGGACGTGACTGATGCTGCTACCATGGGTAGCACGTTGAAAGTAAATGATACGTTAACCGTCTCCAAGGCATCCACACTAAGTTCCACTTTAGATGTTGCCAAGGCTTCCACCTTAAAATCTACTTTGAAGGTTTCCAAGTCTGCCACTCTAAGTTCTACTTTGGACGTGACTGATGCTGCTACCATGGGTAGCACTTTGAAGGTAAATGATACATTGACTGTATCTAAGGCATCTACTCTAAGTTCCACATTAGATGTTGCTAAGGCTTCCACTTTGAAATCTACTTTGAAAGTTTCCAAGGCTGCCACCTTAAGTTCCACATTGGATGTGACGGGGGCTTCTACCATGGGTAGCACTTTGAAGGTAAATGATACATTGACTGTATCCAAGGCATCTACTCTAAGTTCTACCTTAGATGTTGCCAAGGCTTCCACTTTGAAATCTACCCTGAAGGTTTCCAAGGCTGCAACATTATCTTCCACATTGGCTGTTACTGGTTCTTCCACCATGGGTAGTACATTGAAGGTAAATGATACGTTGACCGTCTCCAAGGCATCCACTCTAAGTTCCACTTTGGATGTATCTAAGGCTTCCACATTGAAATCTACTCTTAAGGTTTCCAAGGCTGCTACTTTAAGTTCTACTTTGGATGTATCTGGTGCTTCCACTATGGGTAGCACATTGAAGGTAAATGATACATTGACAGTTTCTAAGGCATCTACTCTAAGTTCTACTTTGGATGTATCCAAGGCTTCCACATTGAAATCTACTCTGAAGGTTTCCAAGGCTGCCACTTTAAGTTCCACGTTAGACGTAACTGATGCTGCTACTATGGGTAGCACATTGAAGGTGAATGATACTTTGACTGTATCTAAGGCATCCACTCTAAGTTCAACTTTGGATGTTGCCAATGCTTCTACATTGAAATCAACATTGAAGGTTTCCAAGGCTGCAACCTTAAGTTCCACATTGGCTGTTATTGGTGCTTCCACGTTGAAATCAACATTGAAGGTTTCCAAAGCCGCAACTTTGTCTTCCACATTGGCTGTTACTGATGCCGCTACTATGGGTAGCACATTGAAGGTAAATGATACTTTGACCGTCTCCAAGGCATCTACCCTAAGTTCCACTTTGGATGTTGCCAATGCTTCCACATTAAAATCTACTTTAAAGGTTTCCAAGGCTGCAACCCTAAGTTCAACATTGGAAGTCACTGGTAAAACAACATTACAAGATGACGTATCAATGAACGCAGATGTTGATATTAGTGGTGATTTGGTAATCCGTGGTAATTTGTCTGTATACCAAACAACTGATACAATGACTGTTAATACAACTGTAAATGATTATACATTAATTGTTAGTGAAGACATCTCATTAAATGGAGAACTTAAAGTATCTGGCGATGCTTCATTCAATGGAGATTTATATGTCAAACAAGCAACTACGCTAGCTTCTATCTTGGATGTTGCCAAGGCTGCAACTTTGAAATCAACATTAAATGTTTCCAAGGCTGCGACTTTGTCTTCCACATTGGCTGTTACTGGTGCTTCTACCATGGGTAGCACATTGAAGGTGAATGATACTTTGACTGTATCTAAGGCATCTACACTAAGTTCCACCTTAGATGTTGCTAAGGCTTCCACATTGAAATCAACATTGAAGGTTTCCAAAGCCGCAACATTGTCTTCCACATTAGCGGTTACCGGTGCTTCCACCATGGGTAGCACATTGAAGGTGAATGATACTTTGACTGTATCTAAGGCATCCACTCTAAGTTCTACTTTGGATGTTGCCAATGCGTCCACTTTGAAATCAACATTGAAGGTTTCTAAGGCAGCAACCTTAAGTTCAACATTAGACGTAACTGATGCTGCTACTATGGGTAGCACTTTGACCGTCTCCAAGGCATCCACTCTAAGTTCCACTTTGGATGTTACCAAGGCTTCCACATTAAAATCTACCTTGAAGGTTTCTAAGGCAGCAACATTATCTTCCACCTTGGCGGTTACTGGTGCTTCCACCATGGGTAGCACTTTGAAGGTCAATGATACTTTGACCGTTTCCAAGGCATCCACCCTAAGTTCTACTTTGGATGTTGCCAATGCTTCCACATTGAAATCTACATTGAAGGTTTCCAAGGCAGCAACATTATCTTCCACATTGGCGGTTACTGGTGCTTCCACCATGGGTAGCACTTTGAAGGTAAATGATACTTTGACCGTCTCCAAGGCATCCACTCTAAGTTCTACTTTGGATGTTACCAAGGCTTCCACATTGAAATCTACCTTGAAGGTTTCCAAGGCAACAACATTATCTTCCACATTGGCGGTTACTGGTGCTTCCACTATGGGTAGTACTTTGAATGTAAATGATACTTTGACTGTATCTAAGGCATCCACTCTACGTTCCACATTGAAGGTTTCCAAGGCAGCAACATTATCTTCCACATTGGCTGTTACTGGCGCTTCTACTATGGGTAGCACTTTGAAGGTAAATGATACTTTGACTGTATCTAAGGCATCCACTCTAAGTTCTACTTTGGATGTTGCCAAGGCTTCCACCTTGAAATCAACATTGAAGGTTTCCAAGGCTGCAACTTTAAGTTCCACATTGGCTGTTACTGGTGCTTCCACCATGGGTAGCACTTTGAAGGTAAATGATACTTTGACCGTCTCCAAGGCATCCACCCTAAGTTCCACTTTGGATGTTGCCAATGCTTCCACATTGAAATCTACATTGAAGGTTTCCAAGGCAGCAACATTATCTTCCACATTGGCTGTTACTGGAGCGTCTACTATGGGTAGCACATTGAAGGTAAATGATACTTTGACTGTATCTAAGGCAACCACACTAAGTTCTACATTGAAGGTTTCCAAGGCAGCAACATTATCTTCCACATTGGATGTTACTGGAGCGTCCACTATGGGTAGCACGTTGAATGTAAATGATATTTTGACTGTCTCCAAGGCATCCACCCTAAGTTCCACTTTGGATGTTGCCAACGCTTCCACCTTGAAATCTACATTGAAGGTTTCCAAGGCAGCAACATTATCTTCCACATTGGATGTTACTGGAGCGTCCACTATGGGTAGCACGTTGAATGTAAATGATACTTTGACTGTCTCCAAGGCATCCACCCTAAGTTCCACTTTGGATGTTGCCAAGGCTTCCACATTGAAATCTACATTGAAGGTTTCCAAGGCAGCAACATTATCTTCCACATTGGCTGTTACTGGAGCGTCCACTATGGGTAGCACATTAAAGGTGAATGATACTTTGACTGTATCTAAGGCATCCACTCTAAGTTCTACTTTGGATGTTGCCAAGGCTTCCACATTGAAATCTACATTGAAGGTTTCCAAGGCAGCAACCTTAAGTTCAACCTTAGACGTAACTGATGCGGCTACTATGGGTAGCACTTTGAAGGTAAATGATACTTTGACCGTCTCCAAGGCATCCACTCTAAGTTCCACTTTGGATGTTTCCAAGGCTTCCACATTGAAATCTACATTGAAGGTTTCCAAGGCAGCAACATTATCTTCCACATTGGAAGTTACTGGTAAAACAACATTACAAGATGACGTATCAATGAACGCAGATGTTGATATTAGTGGTGACTTGGTAATCCGTGGCAATTTGTCTGTATATCAAACAACTGATACAATGACCGTTAATACAACCGTAAACGATTATACATTAATTGTTAGCGAAGACATCTCATTAAATGGAGAACTTAAAATATCTGGTGATGCTTCATTCAATGGAGATTTATATGTCAAACAAGCAACTACACTATCTTCCAGTTTGGATCTTGCCAAGGCAGCAACATTGAAATCAACATTAAAGGTTTCCAAGGCAGCAACCTTGTCTTCCACATTGGCTGTTACTGGTGCTTCCACCATGGGTAGCACTTTGAATGTCAATGATACTTTAACCGTCTCCAAGGCATCTACACTAAGTTCCACCTTAGATGTTGCCAACACAGCAACATTGAAATCAACATTAAAGGTTTCCAAGGCAGCAACCTTGTCTTCCACATTGGCGGTTACTGGTGCTTCCACCATGGGTAGCACATTAAAGGTAAATGATACGTTAACCGTCTCCAAGGCATCCACACTAAGTTCCACCTTAGATGTTGCCAATGCTTCCACACTGAAATCTACATTGAAGGTTTCCAAGGCAGCAACATTATCTTCCACATTGGCGGTTACTGGTGCTTCCACCATGGGTAGCACTTTGAAGGTAAATGATACGTTGACCGTCTCCAAGGCATCCACATTGAAATCTACATTGAAGGTTTCCAAGGCAGCAACATTGTCTTCCACATTAGCGGTTACCGGTGCTTCCACCATGGATAGCACATTGAATGTGAATGATACTTTGACTGTATCCAAGGGATCTACTCTAAGTTCCACATTAAAAGTTTCCAAGGCAGCAACATTGTCTTCCACATTGGCTGTTACTGGTGCTTCCACCATGGGTAGCACATTGAAGGTGAATGATACTTTGACTGTATCTAAGGCATCCACTCTAAGTTCTACTTTGGATGTTGCCAAGGCGTCCACGTTGAAATCAACATTGAAGGTTTCCAAGGCTGCAACCTTGTCTTCCACATTAGCGGTTACCGGTGCTTCCACCATGAGTAGCACATTGAAGGTGAATGATACTTTGACTGTATCCAAGGCATCTACTCTAAGTTCCACATTAAAGGTTTCCAAGGCTGCAACATTGTCTTCCACATTATCGGTTACCGGTGCTTCCACCATGAGTAGCACATTGAAGGTGAATGATACTTTGACTGTATCCAAGGCATCTACTCTAAGTTCTACTTTGGATGTTGTCAAGGCTTCCACATTGAAATCTACTTTGAAAGTTTCCAAGGCTGCAACCTTAAGTTCCACATTGGCTGTTACTGGTGCTTCCACCATGAGTAGCACTTTGAAGGTAAATGATACATTGACTGTATCTAAGGCATCTACTCTAAGTTCCACATTAAAGGTTTCCAAGGCTGCAACATTGTCTTCCACATTGGCTGTTACTGGTGCTTCCACCATGAGTAGCACTTTAAATGTAAATGATACTTTGACTGTATCTAAGGCAACCACGCTAAGTTCTACTTTGGACGTTGTCAAGGCTTCCACATTGAAATCTACTTTGAAAGTTTCCAAGGCTGCAACCTTATCTTCCACATTGGCTGTTACTGGTGCTTCCACCATGGGTAGCACTTTGAAGGTAAATGATACATTGACTGTATCTAAGGCAACCACACTAAGTTCCACCTTAGATGTTGCCAATGCTTCCACTTTGAAATCAACATTAAAGGTTTCCAAGGCCGCAACCTTAACTTCCACATTAGACGTAACTGATGCTGCTACTATGGGTAGCACATTGAAGGTGAATGATACTTTGACTGTATCCAAGGCGTCTACTTTGAACTCTACATTGAAGGTTTCCAAGGCTGCAACCTTAACTTCCACATTGGATGTTACTGGAGCGTCCACTATGGGTAGCACATTGAAGGTGAATGATACTTTGAGTGTATCCAAGGCATCTACCCTAAGTTCCACTTTGGATGTTGCCAAGGCAGCAATATTGAAATCTACATTGAAGGTTTCCAAGGCTGCAACCTTAAGTTCCACATTGGATGTGACTGGTGCTTCCACCATGGGTAGCACATTGAAGGTGAATGATACTTTGACTGTCTCCAAGGCATCCACACTAAGTTCCACTTTGGATGTTGCCAAGGCTTCCACTTTGAAATCTTCATTAAAGGTTTCCAAGGCTGCCACGTTGTCTTCCACATTGTCGGTTACTGGTGCTTCCACCATGGGTAGCACTTTAAAGGTAAATGATAGTTTGACCGTCTCCAAGGCATCCACGCTGAGTTCTACATTGAAGGTTTCTAAGGCTGCAACATTATCTTCCACATTGGCTGTTACTGGTGCTTCCACCATGGGTAGCACGTTGAATGTAAACGATACGTTGACCGTCTCCAATGCTTCCACATTGAAATCTACATTGAAGGTTTCTAAGGCTGCCACATTGAAATCTACATTGAAGGTTTCTAAGGCTGCCACCTTAAGTTCAACATTGGAAGTTACTGGCAAAACAACATTACAAAATGACGTATCAATGAACGCAGATGTTGATATTAGTGGTGATTTGGTAATCCGTGGTAATTTGTCTGTATACCAAACAACTGATACAATGACTGTTAATACAACTGTAAATGATTATACATTAATTGTTAGTGAAGACATCTCATTAAATGGAGAACTTAAAACCTCTGGCGATGCTTCATTCAATGGAGATTTATATGTCAAACAAGCAACTACAATAGCTTCTATTTTGGATGTTGCCAAGGCTGCAACATTGAAATCAACATTAAAGGTTTCCAAGGCTGCAACATTGTCTTCCACATTAGCGGTTACTGGTGCTTCTACTATGGGTAGCACATTGAAGGTGAATGATACGTTGACTGTCTCCAAGGCATCTACACTAAGTTCCACTTTGGATGTTTCCAAGGCTGCAACATTGAAATCAACATTAAAGGTTTCCAAGGCAGCAACATTGTCTTCCACCTTGATGGTTACTGATGCTTCTACCATGGGTAGCACATTGAAGGTGAATGATACTTTGACTGTATCCAAAGCATCCACTCTAAGTTCCACTTTGGATGTTGCCAAGGCTTCCACATTGAAATCTACTTTGAAAGTTTCCAAGGCTGCCACCTTAACTTCCACCTTGGCAGTTACTAGTGCTTCCACTATGGGTAGCACATTAAAGGTGAATGATACATTGACCGTCTCCAAGGCATCCACCCTAAGTTCCACCTTAGATGTTGCTAAGGCTTCTACATTGAAATCTACACTGAAGGTTTCTAAGGCTGCCACTTTAACGTCCACATTGGCTGTTACTGGTGCTTCCACCATGGGTAGCACATTGAAGGTGAATGATACTTTGACTGTATCCAAAGCATCCACTCTAAGTTCCACTTTGGATGTTGCCAAGGCTTCCACATTGAAATCTACTTTGAAAGTTTCCAAGGCTGCTACCTTATCATCTACATTGGATGTTACAGGTGCTTCCACCATGGGTAGCACATTGAAGGTGAATGATACTTTGACTGTATCCAAGGCATCTACTCTAAGTTCCACGTTGAAGGTTTCCAAGGCTGCCACCTTAACTTCCACATTGGCTGTTACTGGTGCTTCCACCATGGGTAGCACATTGAAGGTGAATGATACTTTGACTGTATCCAAGGCATCTACTCTAAGTTCCACTTTGGATGTTGCCAAGGCTTCCACATTGAAATCTACATTGAAGGTTTCCAAGGCTGCCACATTAACTTCCACATTGGCTGTTACTGGTGCTTCCACCATGGGTAGCACATTGAAGGTGAATGATACTTTGACTGTATCTAAGGCATCTACACTAAGTTCCACCTTGGATGTTGCCAAGGCTTCCACTTTGAAATCAACATTAAAGGTTTCCAAGGCTGCCACCTTAAGTTCCACATTGGCTGTTACTGGTGCTTCCACCATGGGTAGCACATTGAAGGTGAATGATACATTGACTGTATCTAAGGCATCCACTCTAAGTTCTACTTTGGATGTTGCCAAGGCTTCCACATTGAAATCTACTTTGAAAGTTTCTAAGGCTGCCACATTAAGTTCCACCTTGGATGTTACCGGTGCTTCCACTATGGGTAGCACATTGAAGGTGAATGATACATTGACCGTCTCCAAGGCATCCACCCTAAGTTCCACCTTAGATGTTGCTAAGGCTTCTACATTGAAATCTACACTGAAGGTTTCTAAGGCTGCTACCTTATCATCTACATTGGATGTTACAGGTGCTTCCACCATAGGTAATACATTGACGGTATCCGGTGCTTCCGTATTGAAATCCACACTGAAGGTTTCCAAAGCAGCTACCCTATCATCCACATTGACGGTATCCGACGCTTCCGTATTGAAATCCACATTGAAGGTTTCCAAAGCAGCTACCCTAACATCAACATTATCAGTATCCGGCGCGTCTACTATGGGTAGCATATTGAAGGTGAATGATACATTGGCTGTGTCGAAAGCAACCACACTAAGCTCCACATTAGACATTGCAAAGGCATCCACATTGAAATCTACACTGAAGGTTTCTAAGGCTGCTACCTTATCATCCACATTGGATGTGTTGGGAGATTTTACTTTAGGTAACACATTGACGGTATCCGGAGCTTCCGTATTGAAATCCACATTGAAGGTTTCCAAAGCAGCTACCCTATCATCAACATTGACGGTATCCGGCGCTTCCGTATTGAAATCCACATTGAAGGTTTCTAAGGCATCTACCCTATCATCAACATTATCAGTATCCGGCGCTTCTACCATGGGTAGCACATTGAAGGTGAATGATACATTGACCGTGTCGAAAGCATCCACATTAAGCTCCACATTGAATGTTTCTAAGGCTGCCACCTTAAGTTCCACATTGGATGTGTCGGGAGCTTCTACACTGGGTAACACATTGACAGTATCCGGTGCTTCTGTATTGAAATCCACATTGAAGGTTTCCAAAGCAGCTACCCTATCCTCAACATTGTCAGTATCAGGTGCCTCTACTATGGGTAGCACATTGAAGGTGAATGATACCTTGACTGTATCCAAGGCATCCACATTGAGTTCCACATTAGATGTATCTAAAGCGTCCACGTTGAAATCCACATTGAAGGTTTCTAAGGCTGCTACACTATCCTCTACATTGTCAGTGTCCGGCGCCTCCACATTAAAATCCACACTGAATGTGTCTAAGGCAGTTACATTATCTTCCACGTTAGACGTATCTGGTAATTCAACGTTCAGTGGTGACATTTCATTGAATGGTAATTTGAATATGGATGGCGACTTAACCCTCACAGGCAATTTGTCAGTTATTCAACTTGATAACAAAACGATTATTAATACAACTGTTAATGACTATACGTTAATTGTTAGCGAAGACATCTCGTTGAATGGAAATTTAAAGGTTTCCGGAGGTTCAACATTGAACGGAGAGTTATATGTGGATAATACGATTACTGTATCTGGTAACATAATACCGACGAATCATTTAACATATGACATCGGAAGTGTCACCAAATCATTCCGTGACATTTATATGTCGAATGGAACAATGTACAATGTAGATTCCTCTGGAAATGCGAATTCTATGTCAACCGACCAAGGCATTCTAACCGTAACCTATACGGTCAATCCCAACTCTGAAAATCAGGTTGATGTCCTTCATACACAAGTTGATAGTGTCGACTACAGAACAGGTCTGGGTGGATTATTATCAACTGACGCGTTGTTTACATTAGATATTAGTGGTAATTTACGAGTTAAGGAAGATGTATCACTAAATTCAACCTTACATGTAGGTAGCGCGTCTACTATGGGTAGCACATTGAAGGTGAATGATACATTGACTGTTTCAAGCGCAACTACTTTAAGTTCCACATTGGATGTGTCAGGAGCTTCTACTCTGGGTAACACATTGACGGTGTCCGGTGCTTCCGTATTGAAATCCACACTCAAGGTTTCCAAAGCGGCTACCTTAGCTTCTACACTGTCAGTATCCGGTGCCTCTACCATGGGTAGCACATTGAAGGTGAATGATACTTTGACTGTATCTAAGGCATCAACATTGAGTTCCACATTAAACGTTGCCAAGGCATCCACCTTGAAATCCACACTGAAGGTTTCCAAGGCGGCTACCCTAGCTTCCACATTGGATGTGTCGGGAGCTTCTACTCTGGGTAACACATTGACGGTATCCGGCGCTTCCGTATTGAAATCCACATTGAAGGTTTCCAAAGCGGCTACCTTATCTTCTACATTGTCAGTATCTGGTGCCTCTACCATGGGTAGCACATTGAAGGTAAATGATACTTTGACTGTATCTAAGGCATCAACATTGAGTTCCACATTAGACGTTGCAAAGGCATCCACCTTGAAATCCACACTGAAGGTTTCCAAGGCGGCTACCCTAGCTTCCACATTGGATGTGTCGGGAGCTTCTACTCTGGGTAACACATTGACGGTATCCGGTGCTTCCGTATTGAAATCCACACTCAATGTTTCCAAAGCGGCTACCCTAGCTGCTACATTGACGGTATCCGACGCTTCCGTATTGAAATCCACATTGAAGGTTTCCAAGGCTTCTACCTTATCTTCTACATTGTCAGTATCCGGTGCTTCCACAATGGGTAGCACATTAAAGGTGAATGATACATTGACCGTGTCGAAAGCATCCACGCTAAGCTCCACATTGGACGTTGCAAAGGCATCCACATTACGCTCCACACTGAATGTTTCTAAGGCTGCTACCCTAGCTTCCACATTGGATGTTACGGGGGCTTCCACCATGGGTAATACATTGACGGTATCCGGCGCTTCCGTATTGAAATCCACATTGAAGGTTTCCAAAGCAGCTACCCTATCATCAACGTTATCAGTATCCAGCGCGTCTACCATGGGTAGCACATTGAAGGTGAATGATACATTGACCGTGTCGAAAGCATCCACATTAAGCTCCACACTGAATGTTTCTAAGGCGACCACCTTAAGTTCCACATTGGATGTGTCGGGAGCTTCTACACTGGGTAACACATTGACAGTATCCGGTGCTTCTGTATTGAAATCCACATTGAAGGTTTCCGAAGCAGCTACCCTATCCTCAACATTGTCAGTATCCGGTGCCTCTACTATGGGTAGCACATTGAAGGTGAATGATACCTTGACTGTATCCAAGGCATCCACATTGAGTTCCACATTAGATGTATCTAAAGCGTCCACGTTGAAATCCACATTGAAGGTTTCTAAGGCTGCTACACTATCCTCTACATTGTCAGTGTCCGGCGCCTCCACATTAAAATCCACACTGAATGTGTCTAAGGCAGTTACATTATCTTCCACGTTAGACGTATCTGGTAATTCAACGTTCAGTGGTGACATTTCATTGAATGGTAATTTGAATATGGATGGCGACTTAACCCTCACAGGCAATTTGTCAGTTATTCAACTTGATAACAAAACGATTATTAATACAACTGTTAATGACTATACGTTAATTGTTAGCGAAGACATCTCGTTGAATGGAAATTTAAAGGTTTCCGGAGGTTCAACATTGAACGGAGAGTTATATGTGGATAATACGATTACTGTATCTGGTAACATAATACCGACGAATCATTTAACATATGACATCGGAAGTGTCACCAAATCATTCCGTGACATTTATATGTCGAATGGAACAATGTACAATGTAGATTCCTCTGGAAATGCGAATTCTATGTCAACCGACCAAGGCATTCTAACCGTAACCTATACGGTCAATCCCAACTCTGAAAATCAGGTTGATGTCCTTCATACACAAGTTGATAGTGTCGACTACAGAACAGGTCTGGGTGGATTATTATCAACTGACGCGTTGTTTACATTAGATATTAGTGGTAATTTACGAGTTAAGGAAGATGTATCACTAAATTCAACCTTACATGTAGGTAGCGCGTCTACTATGGGTAGCACATTGAAGGTGAATGATACATTGACTGTTTCAAGCGCAACTACTTTAAGTTCCACATTGGATGTGTCAGGAGCTTCTACTCTGGGTAACACATTGACGGTGTCCGGTGCTTCCGTATTGAAATCCACACTCAAGGTTTCCAAAGCGGCTACCTTAGCTTCTACACTGTCAGTATCCGGTGCCTCTACCATGGGTAGCACATTGAAGGTGAATGATACTTTGACTGTATCTAAGGCATCAACATTGAGTTCCACATTAAACGTTGCCAAGGCATCCACCTTGAAATCCACACTGAAGGTTTCCAAGGCGGCTACCCTAGCTTCCACATTGGATGTGTCGGGAGCTTCTACTCTGGGTAACACATTGACGGTATCCGGCGCTTCCGTATTGAAATCCACATTGAAGGTTTCCAAAGCGGCTACCTTATCTTCTACATTGTCAGTATCTGGTGCCTCTACCATGGGTAGCACATTGAAGGTAAATGATACTTTGACTGTATCTAAGGCATCAACATTGAGTTCCACATTAGACGTTGCAAAGGCATCCACCTTGAAATCCACACTGAAGGTTTCCAAGGCGGCTACCCTAGCTTCCACATTGGATGTGTCGGGAGCTTCTACTCTGGGTAACACATTGACGGTATCCGGTGCTTCCGTATTGAAATCCACATTGAAGGTTTCCAAAGCGGCTACCTTAGCTTCCACATTATCAGTATCCGGTGCCTCTACCATGGGTAGCACATTGAAGGTGAATGATACTTTGACTGTATCTAAGGCATCAACATTAAGTTCCACATTAGACGTTGCAAAGGCATCCACCTTGAAATCCACACTGAAGGTTTCCAAAGCGGCTACCCTAGCTTCCACATTGGATGTGTCAGGAGCTTCTACCATGGGTAACACATTGACGGTATCCGGCGCTTCCGTATTGAAATCCACACTCAAAGTTTCCAAAGCAGCTACCTTAAGTTCTACATTGTCAGTATCCGGTGCCTCTACCATGGGTAGTA
>Ga0255755_1001926_pt1 | contig 17623 bp, 18 predicted proteins | sample 011ome_18_FD_179955 | JGI IMG/M metagenome (GOLD analysis project Ga0255755, IMG submission 179955) | Coastal salt marsh microbial communities from the Groves Creek Marsh, Skidaway Island, Georgia - 011501BT metaG (version 2) | ecosystem: Environmental > Aquatic > Marine > Intertidal zone > Salt... | reverse complement strand
GCATTCAAATTGACAAAAGAGTCAATTCCTATGAAAATAGCGACCTCGCTGGATGATAATTTATACCATTTGAGTCAAAATGATTTACAAACGGTTTGTTTTGACTTGTATCCAGAAATGCGAGAAACCTATGAATGGATGTCGCAATTTGGGCAGATTAAGATGACTGGTAGCGGTTCAGTCCTGTTTTGCAAGTTAGATGAAAATCAGAAACTTGCCCTTAAAACAGTCCGTAAACCTGCTAAAATTACACTTTTCATGGTAAGGGGTTTATCGATTCATCCTTTCTACGCAATCGATTAATTGGGGAGTCGCCAAGCTGGTTAAGGCACAGGGTTTTGATCCCTGCATGCGAAGGTTCGAATCCTTCCTCCCCAGCCAACTTTTTGGGAGGCAATATTGAACACAAAAGACCTCATGGTATTTGCAGGCAGTGCGAATCTCCATCTTGCAGAAAAAGTCGCTGAACATCTAAATATTAAATTAGGTAAGGCAACAGTCGGTCGCTTCAGTGATGGTGAGACCATGGTTGAGTTATTAGAAAATGTTCGAGGCAAAGATGTTTTTGTGCTTCAATCCACGAGCCACCCCACTAACGATCACCTCATGGAGATTATGGTGATGGTTGATGCACTTCGTCGCTCCTCAGCCGCGAGAATTACTGCTGCCATTCCCTATTTAGGCTACTCAAGACAAGACAGAAGGCCACGTTCTGCTCGCGTTGCCATTACCGCAAAAGTTGTTGCCAATATGCTAACTAGCGTGGGTGTTAATCGACTTTTAACGATGGATCTTCACTCTGACCAAATCCAAGGTTTCTTTGATATCCCCGTGGATAACATTTATGCCACCCCCGTTTTACTCGAGGATCTCATGAAAAAAGCTTATGAGAGCTTGGTTATTGTCTCACCCGATGTTGGTGGTGTCGTAAGGGCGCGTGCCTGTGCAAAAATTTTAGGTTCAGATCTTGCTATTATTGATAAACGTCGGCCGAAACCAAATGTATCTGAAGTGATGAACATTATTGGCGACGTTGCCAATAGAACGTGCGTCATTATTGATGATATTGTTGATACAGCAAATACACTATGTGAAGCAGCATCGGCTTTAAAAAAACAAGGGGCTACACATGTCGTAGCGTATGCTACCCACGCCATTTTTTCTGGCGATGCAATTGATTCAATTAACGCTTCTGAGCTTGATGAAATTGTAATTACTGATACAATTACGCTTCGCCAAAATTTGAAAAAATCAAAAAAAATTAGGCAAGTATCAGTCGCAAAAATTATGGCAGAGACCATTAGGCGTATTAGTCATGAGGACTCCGTGAGCTCTCTCTTTATGGACTAATTTTTACAACAGATACATTTGGTCGCGAATGTATTTTAAATTGGAGTATTAATAATGAAAATTGCAATTAAAGCCAACGAAAGAATGGTTCAGGGAACGGGTGCGAGCCGCCGTCTTCGCCATTCTGGCAAAATACCAGGAATTCTTTATGGTAATCATAAGGAGGCCAAAAGTATTGAATTTGACAACAAAGAATTACTTTTAAAGTTCAGGCATGAAGCATTTCATGCGTCAATTCTTACCCTTGAACTCAGTGGGGAAAAAGAATCTGTCATTCTTCGTGACTATCAACTTGATCCTGTAAAAAATAAATTATTGCATGTCGATTTTCAAAGAATTAATGAAAAAGAAAAATTACATGTAAAAGTCCCATTCCATTTTGTCAATGAAGAAACCGCCCCAGGAGTGAAACTCGAGGGTGGAATTGTTTCGCACATCATGACTGAAGTTGATATTGCCTGTTTGCCAAAAGATCTTCCGCAGTATATCGAAGTGGATCTAGGTGCGCTTAATATGGGTGAATCAATTCATTTGTCAGAGATTAAAATTGCAGAAGGTATTGAACTGACCCCCTTAACTCATGGTAATGATGCTGCAGTGACCTCAATTACGAAACCAAAAGTTGTTGTCGAAGTTGAACCAACAACTGAGGGTGATGAAACGCTTGAAGCAGGTTCTGAAGAAAAGAGTGAATCAGAAGGTTCCGAAGAAGCAAGTTCTGACTCTGCAAATGAAAGTAGCGAAAGCGAATCTTAAGAAATTTTCATTAAATTTAGCCCTCTTTTCGAGGGCTTTATTTTTTTATGTATAAAATCAAACTTTTTGTTGGGCTCGGTAATCCAGGGGAGCAATACGTTGAAACGCGGCATAATGTTGGTTTTTGGTGGATTGACTTTATTGGTCAAAATCATAAATTGTCGCTTAAAAACTCAAAAAAATATTTTGGGGAATTTTCTAAACATAATGAGGATGGAGAAGTTTTTTTTCTAAAACCCTCAACATTTATGAATGACAGTGGCAAGTCTGTGCAGGCCTTAGCAAAATTTTATAAGATTGAACCTGAAGAAATATTGGTAATTCACGATGAATTAGATATACAACCCGGTACAGCAAAACTCAAGTTAGGGGGAGGTCATGGAGGTCATAACGGGCTGAAAAGTATTCAAACCTCTCTTGGTTCAAATAATTTTTGGCGCTTGAGAATTGGTGTTGGCCATCCAGGTGATAAAAGCAAAGTTATTGGATATGTTCTAAATAAACCATCCAAAATTGAAATGCAATTAATTCAGGAATCAATCATAAATAGCTATAAAGTTTTTTCTTATATTATGTTGGGGCAATTTGAAAAAGCCATGCTAAATCTTCACTCGGTAAATTAAATGGAAAAACTATGAAATGTGGCATTGTTGGACTTCCTAATGTCGGCAAATCAACGCTTTTTAATGCAATAACTAAGTCTGGCATTGATGCAGAAAATTATCCATTTTGCACAATTGAACCTAACATAGGAATTGTTGAGGTACCCGATGAAAGATTAGAGGCGCTTGCAAAAATTGTTCAGCCAGAAAAAATACAACCAGCTATAGTTGAATTTGTAGATATTGCAGGACTAGTGGCCGGTGCATCTAAAGGCGAAGGGCTAGGTAACAAATTTTTAGCGAATATCAGAGAAACTGATGCAATTATGCATGTAGTCAGATGTTTTGAAGATGAAAATATCGTCCATGTTGATGGAAAAATTAATCCTATAAATGATATCGAAACAATTAACACAGAACTTATACTTTCTGACATGGAGACTTTAGATAAAGCAATCCTGAGGGAATCAAAAAAATCAAAATCAGGTGATAAAGACTCAAAAAGATTATTAGAGATTTATAAAAAAATCGAAGATAGTTTTAATGATGGTTTACCAGCTAGTGCGATTCAATTTGATAAAGATGAATTATTACTTATTAAGCCGCTTTGTTTAATTACGATTAAGCCCATTATGTTTGTGGCTAATGTCGATGAAAATGGATTCGAAAATAATACTTTATTGGATGAAGTTAAAAAATTTGCTGATAAAACTAAAGCACCTGTTGTCGTAGTTTGCGCTAAAATTGAATCAGAAATTTCAGATTTGAATGATGACGAAAAATTAATTTTTTTATCTGATCTAAACCTGGCAGAACCAGGTTTGAACAGAGTCATAAAGAATGCATACTCTCTATTGGGTTTACAAACTTACTTCACAGCGGGGGTCAAAGAAGTTAGAGCATGGACCACAAAAAAAGGAGCGAGTGCGCCAGAGGCTGCTGGGGTAATACATACAGATTTTCAAAAAGGATTTATACGCGCTGAAGTGATAAATTATGATGATTACATAGCCAACAGCGGTGAACAAAAATCAAAAGCATCTGGAAAAATGCGATTAGAAGGTAAAGAATATATCGTTCAAGATGGCGATGTAATTCATTTTAGATTTAACGTCTGATTATTCTTTGACTTATTAAGTTTTAAAAAATATAATCACACGCTTATTTCGTCTTGGTGATGTAGCTCAGCTGGTTAGAGCGCAGGATTCATAATCCTGAGGTCGAGAGTTCAAGTCTCTCCATCACCACCACTAATTCATTTAAAATCAATCACTTATAAATAATATTAATCTTAAATAGCAAATTTTAAAAAGTATAATAAAGTATAATAAATTTTATGAAAACTATTTCAGAAGAATATAGAAAGTTACAACAAGAGTTACATGAAAATCCCAATTACGGAATTGCCTCTACTCATTTTGCTCCAATAGTCTCAGAGATAATTAAAGTTTTTAAAATAAATAGTCTTACAGACTATGGTGCAGGTAAAAAAAGATTATTTGAATCTCTTGAAAAATTAAATAATATTCCAAAAGAATATTTTCCATATGACCCAGCATTTCCAGAATATGGTGAACCAAAAGAAGCAGATCTTGTGTGTTGTATTGATGTCTTAGAACATATTGAACCAGATCTAGTTGATAATGTTATAAAGGAGTTATCCTTAATAACAAAAAATATTGGTTTTTATACTGTTCACATGGGTCCCGCTGGAAAAGTTCTTTCAGATGGGCGAAATGCGCACCTCATTCAAGAACCAACATCATGGTGGTTAGAAAAATTTATTAATTATTTTGATATTATTCGTTTAATGGAACACCAAATGATGGGTAATGGTTTTTGGTTAGTGGTCAAACCTAAGAAAAATACCTACTGATTATGCCGCAGGATTCATAATCCTGAGGTCGAGAGTTCAAGTCTCTCCATCACCACCAAATTTATCTATTATAATCAATTAGTTATATAAAATTTTCAAAACTGACCGTCACTTAAACTTAAAATGGATGGTTAATATTTTTATTCTTAGTTATCTCAAAATTATTAATAGTGTAAAAGTCATGCGATTCATCAAAACTTATAAGAATATGTTCTGTAATTTTATGTTTAAATCCTAAAAGAAACTCTATCCATGCTTCATTAAAATTATTAATAATGTTTTTACCTTTTTTTGATTTAAAACAATAATTTTCAGCATAAAATAATTTTCTATTTATCCTTTTAGACCTTAAAAGGTAAAGTTTTTTGTGATATTCGATTTCGGTATTCATTGTCATCAAATATATGTTTTCATAAAAGTTTAATATTTGATCAATCAATGATGGAACTTCTTTATAGTATTTTTTTACATAATTTAGATTTGTAAAATTATCAGCATCTTCACGAGTTTTGAAGTCTAATTCTTTGTTATCAATATGAATATTGAATAAATCAAAATGAACAAGTAGATTTTCGGGAGGATTATTTTTGTCTATATAATTAAAATTAACTAGAGAGATTATATTTTGATTCTCTAATAAAGATTGAGTATTAATCTTCCACTCATCATTCAAAGAATAAGGATGAGGATTAAAGGATAAGAAACAATTTTCTTCAAAGAATGGGTTTATTTTATTTCGCAAACAATAATCAATAAAAGTTGATTTTCCACAACCTTTAACACCCGCAATAATATATAAATTCATAAATAATTTATTCTTATAAATATCAAAAAGTACAATAAAGTATAATATTTATATGAAGAAAAATGTTTTTAATTTTTATACATTAGAAGAATTAAATCAAAAAGAAACAGTTAATGAAATAGTTGATTGTTACGTTCACGATGATGTTCATTTTAAAATGTTATGTGCTAATAATGATTGTGCGGTATCTCGAAGATTTTTTTGGAATAATTGTTACGAAAAAAAAACATTGGATTTATGGACCGCATTATGTCAAAAAATAAATAATAAAATTATTTTAGATATAGGTGCCCACACCGGGGTCTACTCTCTTAGTGCCACCAAATCAAATAAATCTAATGAGGTTCTCTCTTTTGAACCTTTTTTTATGAATTATGCAAGAATGAGTACAAATTTTAAAATAAATAATTTAAATCCTAAAAATTTATTCATGCTTGCCGTTGGTGATGCTAATAAAAATAACAATCTTAAAATTAATACAAATATTCATTATCTTTCATCAGGTGGTTCAATAGTTGGAAAAGGTTCTTATGAATTACCGATTCAAGAAATATCATTAGATGCTTTTATAAAAAAAGAATATAAATCAAAAGTCAGTCTTATTAAAATCGATGTTGAAGGATATGAACCAAGTGTGCTTAAAGGTGCGGTAGAAGTAATTAATTCATCATTACCACTCATCTTCTTTGAATGTAATCAAGAACATGTGGCAGATTATTTCAACTCTGAAATGTCTTTAAATTATGACTTTTTTGAGATTAACGATAAATTAGGAACTATTAAAAAAATTTCAAAGTTAACATCATCAAAAGATTATTTTTTGCACAATAGAATTGCCGTTCCAAAAAAAAATAAAGAACTAAAAAAATTTTTTGGTGATTTAAGTAAAGAGGTCATAAAAAATTAATTACGTAAATAATTTTGCTTTTTTTTGGGTTGGCGAGGATGTTGAGATTCCCACTTACCTTGTTAAATCAATCAATAATACTTATTCAAATAACGTAAACATATTCATGCTAACCGATAAAAAAACTGCTTTTATTCACGGTGTAACTAAATCAATAAGATCATTACTTCCTAAAGACATTATGCTTGCTAGATTAAAAGCGTACAGCCAATTAAAAAATAATGAGCAAGTTATTTTTCTAGATGCAGACTCACTGGTGACTAGTAAAATTAAAAAAATATCCACTATTAAAAAATTCGCCTTATTTCGAAGAAAAAAGCAAGGACTGGAAATAAATTGTAATTATCCGGAATATTACCCAGAATTTGTTAACAAAACGTTTGATGAAATGATGCCTTTTCTGTTTGGTCTAATTGTTACCGAGGATATTAATTCCTCTAAAAATTTCACGTGTATTTTGAATGTTGCAAAAAAATTACCACCAAGATTTCATAGGTGGTATGGAGATCAATTTGCATTAAAAATTGCTGCAGATTCAAAACAAATTAACTTTCAAGAATTTAATTTTGATGATTATGTTGCCACAATAAGAGATGAATCCGATTTGACAGAATTATCAAAGCCAATAGTGACATTCAAAGGGAAATGTTCCAAACCCCTAATTAAACTTATTTATAATAAAATTTTTGATAATTAAATCTTGGAAAATGTTAAAAAAAAATTAGAGCTTGCATTTCAGTTACATCAAAAAGGCAGTTTAAAAGAAGCAAAGAAAATATATGCAGAAATAATTTCGGAAAATGCTGACCATTCAGAAGCGCTCATGCTTCAAGGAACTCTTTTCATTCAGTTAAATTTATTAGTGGATGCTGAAAAAAGTTTATTGAAATCAATTCAAATCAATAATGATCACTACTTGGCGCATCAAAATTTAGGTTTAGTATATATAAAAAATGATAACTGGAAAGAAGCATTACAATGCCTAACTAGAGCAATTCAACTTGCTCCCGAGAATTTCAATACCTTGTATTATCGAGCAAAGACGTTAATTGAATTAAATTTGTTTGATGCAGCGATGATAGATTTAAATAAAACAATTAGTTTGAATCCAGATTTTGCTGAAGCTTATCATAGTCGTGGCATTATTTTTTATAAACTTCAAAACTTCAACGAAGCTAATCTAGACTTTAAAAAATCACACAGCATAGATCCTAATTTTGCGGACAATTATTTCTACTTTGGTTTGATTGCCATAGATCTTAAGTCTTGGGATGAGGCCATTCGGCAACTAAATACTGCCATTAAAATTAATAGAGATCATTATAAAGCTTACTATAATTTAGGAAATACTTTTATGGCGCTAAATAATTTTGAAGAAGCAAAAAAAAATTATTTTAAAGCTTATTCTATTAATACTTCTAAATGGTATATAAATTACAATCTTGGGATCATGAACTTAATTCAAGGAGATTATAGTCTTGGCTGGAAGATGTATGAATGGCGAAAAAATAATGAAAATTTTAAAACGCCTAATATTTTATTAAATATCAAGAATTATAAGGGTGAGAAAAAAGGTAGATTATTGGTTTGGGCGGAGCAAGGTATTGGTGATCAAATTTTCTATTTATCTATGCTTCAAAACCTTCCTAATACATTGAAAATTGAAGTTGTTCTCGATGAAAGATTAAAAAAACTTTTTGAAAGATCATTTCCAAAAATTATTTTTAAATCTGATGAGACAAACTATAAAAAATATGATTTTGCAATTTTATCACCTAGCTTGGGCATGCTTTATAGAAATAAAATTCATGATTTGAGAAAATATGCTGTTCCCTATTTGCATGCAGATTTAAGATTAACTCAGCAATATAAAAAGAATTTTTCTGCTATTAATAAAATTACTTGCGGTCTCTCATGGTCTAGCAAAGACTCCAAAAGTTCAGAAAGAAAAAGCCTCACTTTAAAACAACTCCTTCCTAAAATTAATTCCGAAAGATTAAATTTCGTTGATTTACAATATGGTGATACGGACGCAGAGATACTAGATCTTAAATCCTCTTTTAATATTTCTATTCAATCCGATTCAAAACTTGACAAATTTAATGATATCGATAAATTAGCAGCACTCATTGACGCATGTGACATCATTATTACTATAGGAAATATCACGGCACATATTGCAGGAGCGCTCGGTAAAAAGGTTTTTTTACTTCTTCCTTATGGTTATGGTGTCAACAATGTATGGTATTGGCAAACAAATAGTGAATCGAATTGGTATAAATCTATAACAATTATTAGGCAAAATGAACTAGATAATTGGGAACCAGCAATTGCACAATTAACTAAACACTTGAGTATTTATCTAAAAAAATGAAAGTATTTGGAATTTTAAGGAGTATTATTTCTGCTTTTTTTGGTGTCCAAAGTAATGCAAAATTACTTAAGGATGATGAGTTTGTTGAAAAGTATGGAATAAAATATTTTTTAATATTTGGATTTTTTCTTGTTATTGTCTTTTTAGTTACCCTCTATACTATTGTGCATTTTATTTTAGGCTCTAATTAATTTTTTTAAAGGGTTTACGGCAATCAAGTTCGTTGGTATAGCATTCCATCTGCACAGACTCTCTCTGTAAAAATTCTTTTATAGCCTCTCTAAACCTTTCGTCAGCTATGTAATGGCAAGAGTAAGTTTCAAACGGTTCAAATCCTCGGGCTAACTTGTGTTCTCCTTGGGCGCCCCCTTCGAAGAATTGTAAATTATTTTCGATACAATATTCCTGTCCTTGGTAATAACATAGCTCAAAATGTAAATTTGGAATATATTCAATAGCCCCCCAATACCGACCATACAATGTATTGTTATCAATAATATTAAAAGCTGCAGCAATATTTTTTTTATTACTTTTAGCTATAATTATTAATAAACGATCCGGTATTTTTTTATATAACTCATTGAAAAATTCTCTTGTTAAATAAGGTCGTGAATGATGTTGAAAATAAGTATTACAATAACATTCATAAAAAAACTCAATATCTTGTTGCTCAATCTGAGAACCAGTTTTCTGTAATATTTCAATATTGGTTTTTTTAATTTTTGCTCTTTCTTGTCTTATTTTCTTTCTCTTATTATGTGACAGAAAAGAAAGAAAATCCTCAAAACTTTTATATGAGTTATTTTTCCATTTAAATTGCACGCCTTTTCGAGTCATCCATCCTTGTTTCTTAAATAATAAATGGTCATTCTTATTTAAAAATAAAATATGGCATGATGACAAATGATTATTTTTTAATATAGCTTCAAGACCATTTAACATTTGTTTTTTAATAGTTTCATCATTGGCCAAAACTCTTTGGCCGGTAAGTGGAGTAAAAGGCACTGCACATAAAAGTTTTGGATAGTAATTTAATCCGTTTCGATGAAAAGCATCTGCCCATGCATAATCAAAAACATATTCACCATAAGAATGTTCTTTAATATAAATTGGCATAAAGCCTACTAATTTTTTATTCTGTAATGCTATTAAATAAAATGGTAGCCATCCTGTTTTATGTCCCACTGAAGCCGAAGCCTCTAACGATTCGAGAAAGGACGGCGTCAGAAAAATACTGTTGGAGTCAAAAAATTGGGGGTCTTTTGGAATGTCGTTGAATGAGGTAACACATGTGATTTCGAGCATATCACTAGCAGTTTACTTAAAAAGCGAAGTGAATTAAAGCGCGGTTTTGTTTTTAATGGATTTAACGGGTGATGTGTCTTGAAGTGCTGCCTCTGATTTTGTTTTTTTCTTATCGTTGGATTTAGCGTATTGAGGTTTAGAATGGTCTTTCGCCAATAATGAAATTTCATCCAAGGAAATGACATTATCATTATTAATATCAACTTCTCTAAACTGCCTTGCTACTTGCGGCAAGCATTGAGTGGTTTCAAATACATCCAAGGTATCATCACTGTCAGTATCACAGGCATAAAAACGAGTTTCTACGCTATCTAGCATTTCACGACGTTTTTGCTCGTAGCGCAAGGAATTTTCTTCGTTTAACTTTGAATATTCAGTGAGCGCCTCGCGAATTTCATCCAAATCTGAGGCTTCTTCGATATTTTGATTAACTTCCCTGTAGTTGTCACCTTTTACATCAGCAAAGGCAGAGCTTATTGAACTCAAAAGTAAGATAAATAAAGAAAAATATTTTAAATGCATTAAAATTACACTTTTACTAAGGGTTAAACAGTATCCTAATAAATTGTAAACGTAATATTACAAAAAAATATGAATTTGTTAATGAAATGTTACATTAAAATCTTGTTAATATGAGAGTATAAAAGTAGAAGAGTTCAAAAATGAGCGAAAAAAATAAACAAGAAATCGTTTTAGTTGATGATGACCCGAAAATTCGCGATTTAACAGCGAAATACCTTAGGGACCAAGGCTTACATGTGTGTACAGCTGAGGGAGGCAAAGCACTTGATAAGGTTTTAGAGCAGAAAAAAATTAGTCTTATTGTGCTTGATTTAATGATGCCAGACGAATCAGGGCTTGCAATTTGTCAGAGGCTTCGTGTTAACAATGTAGCAATTCCAATCATTATGTTGACTGCCAAGGGAGATGAAGTCGATCGAATAGTTGGCTTAGAGATGGGGGCGGATGATTACTTGCCCAAGCCATTCAACCCAAGAGAGTTGCTTGCAAGGATCAATGCAATTCTAAGAAGGCAAACTAATGTTGATGCTGAAAAAAAAGATTTAGCGCAAATCATCAAATTTGGGGACTTCATTTTTAACATTAATAATCGCAGCTTAACTAAAAATGGTATTGAAATCTCTATCACAACTGGTGAATATGATTTGTTGAAAGTGTTTACCGAGCGTCCAAAACAGCCTCTATCGCGTGATCAGCTAATGCAGCTGGCCAAAGGAAAGGAATTGGATGTTTTTGACAGAAGCATAGATGTGCAAATTTCTAGATTAAGAAAAATTATTGAAAAAGATCCTAATAAACCCAATTTTCTGCAAACAAAATGGGGTTATGGCTACATTTTTAATCCAGATGGGAAATAGATTTTGAAGCTACTGCCTCAAACGCTACTTGCACGTTTTATTCTGCTTATATCCGCGTTGCTATTAGTAGCTCAAATTACCTCCTTAAAAATTTTTGATTACTTTGAGCGTGATGTCAGGGCACAAGCTTTAGCGAAAGAAATTAGCACTGTTGTTAATTTCACGAAAGCTTCAATTGAGGCAGCTGCAAGCAACAAAAGATTAAAATTATTGAGTGAATTATCTGGTTTGGGCGATGTAAGTATTTACCCCGCCTACTATTTTGAGCCATTAGAACCGATACCAGAGGATCCTTTTTTGCAACTGGTTGTTAAAAAGATAGCTCAACAACTACCTGTTGGTACCTTGATTACAGTGAACCACTATGATATTCCGGGTATATGGGTTAGCTTTGAAATTGACTCCGATCTGTTTTGGTTAGTGATGCCACGTACATTAATTGATCGTCCTTTTCCATGGCATTGGATAGGCTGGGGTGTTGTCATCTTTAGCCTTGCGGTTGTCGGTGCTTACATTGCAACAAAAAGAATAAGTATGCCGCTTAGTAGATTAAGCCGTGCTGCAGAACAAATAAAAAAGGGGGGTAAGGTTCATCCGCTACCCTTAGATAATGTTGTTGAATTTAGTGAGGTGAGTGAGGCGTTCAACGAAATGTCAGACAACTTATCAAAAATTTCAGAGGAAAGACGATTTTTACTGGCGAGTGTTTCTCATGATATTCGCACCCCTTTGACTCGTCTTCGGATCGCCTCAGAAATGCTTCCCAATCAATCGCATGAAATCAAAGAAAGCATGGAACAAGACATCCAAGAAATTAATGAGATTATTAATCAATTTCTTGATTTTGCTCGAGGATTTGAAGATGAGCCTGTGGCCCCTGTCAATTTAGGAAAATTTTTAAAAGAAATACAACGTAAACATGCGCGTATGGGCCAGAATTTTAAATTAAAAAAGAAGAATATACGCTCAAATATACCAAAAAAATTATTTATTGACCTAAGGTTATCAGCCTTCCAGCGTTGTCTCGATAATCTTATTAATAACGCCTTCTTCTATTCCAAAGGTAATGTTGAAATGCAAGCCACCTTATTTGAAGAAAGTTTTTCAGTAAGCATTATTGATGATGGGCCTGGTATACCTGAACAACAAAAAGCGAAATTACTCAAACCATTTGAGCGCGTGGATGAAGCCAGGGGAAATATTGGGGGCAGTGGCTTAGGACTCACAATAGCTGATCGTATCGCAAGGGCACACTCAGGAAAACTAGAGTTAATAAATTTAAAAAAAGGCGGCCTTGAGGCTAAAATTACAATACCTCTTAATTTGGGTTAAGCAAACCAATTCAATTTAGATCTTAGCCTAACAACTTCGCCAATAATGATAAGTGCTGGAGATTTGATTCTTGCCGTTTGAACTTTTTTACTAATATTTTTAAGTTCCCCGCAAACGACTTTTTGCGTGATCAAAGTCCCACTTTCAATCACAGCCACTGGCATTATTTTTGACATACCATGCTCTATCAACTTGTTAACGAAATCTGGCAAGCTGAGTAATCCCATGTAAATCACTAACGTCTGTTTCTTTGCAATAAGTTTTGGCCAATCAAAAACAAGGGTGCCATCTTTTAAATGCCCTGTGAGAAATAAACAGCTTTGTGCATAATCACGATGGGTAAGCGGAATTCCTGCATATGCTGAAATGCCATTCGCAGCAGTAATGCCAGGCACCACTTGAAAATTTATTTTATTTTTTAATAAACTTTCAATTTCTTCGCCGCCTCGACCAAAAATAAATGGATCGCCACCTTTCAGTCGCAACACAGTTTTCCCCTCTTTTGCATATTTTATTAACAATTCATTTATTTTATGTTGCTCAATTGTGTGCTGATCTCTTTTTTTACCTGCATAAATCTTATCTGCATCCCTCCGAACCAATTCTAATATTTCTTTTGACACCAAATTATCATAAATGCAAACATCACATTTTTGCATCAAATGCAGCGCTCTAAGCGTGAGTAAATCCCTTTCTCCAGGTCCAGCCCCTACCAAATAAACTTCCCCTGTTTTGTATTTTGTTACATGATGAATAATGTCTTTTAAATTTGATGGCGATGGTTTTTTTACAAGCTGTATTTTTTTTAGGACAGATTCATTATCAAAAAAAGATTCCCAAAATAATCTTCTTTTTTTCAGTGATTTAAATTTACTTTGGATATCAAGCCTTATTCTTCCAGCATATTGAACGGCAAAAGAATAATAAGAAGGAATCAGTGTTTCTATTTTTTCCCGTAACAGTCTTACCAGGACCGGTGCTTTACCAGCACTGGATATAGCGATTACTAAAGCATCACGCTCAACGATGGATCCCATAGTGAAAGTACAAAGTTTTGGTTGATCCACAACATTGACTAAAATCTTATGATGTCGTGCAATTTTTGATATGCGTGCATTTAATTTTTGATCGTTGGTTGCTGCAATTATTAAATCATAATTAGTGATATCATCATCTCTGAAAGCCCTTTGATGAAATATTAATGAATGTTCAACAATTAATTGCTTTAGCTCTAGACAAGCACTTTTTGCAATCACCGTGATATTTTTACCAGCCTTTATTAACAGGACAATTTTTCGTAAAGCAATGTCTCCGGCGCCAACAACCAGGACTGATTTTTCTTTCAAATTAATAAAAATAGGAAAATTATCCATTACGAAATGTTACTCCAATGAGCTGTTAATACCTAGAATGCAATATTAGTTTTTGAGTAAAAAAGTTATAATGACTAAAATTAATCGATAGAGAAAATGAAAAAACAACTTTACCTTAAAACCTTTGGCTGTCAAATGAATGAATATGATTCTGACAAGATTGAACAGCTGCTTGACGAGCAGAACGGTTTGACATTAACAGACTCGCCTGAGCAGGCCGATCTAATTATATTAAATACCTGTTCAATTCGTGAAAAAGCGGAAGTCAAAGTCTATAGTGATCTGGGTCGCTACAAAAAATTAAAGGAGATTAATCCTAATCTTCGCATCGCAGTTGGCGGTTGTGTTGCAAGCCAAGAGGGTGCAAATATAATCAAGCAATCCCCCTATGTCGATATGGTTTTTGGTCCACAAACACTTCACCGCCTTCCTGAAATGATAAAGCAAAGGGAGTTGCAAGGAGTACCTCAAATTGATATTTCTTTTCCCGAAATTGAAAAATTTGATCAGTTACCTGCGCTAAAAAATACAGGGCCAAGTGCCTCAGTCTCAATCATGGAAGGTTGTAGTAAATATTGCTCTTTTTGTGTGGTGCCCTATACCCGCGGAGAAGAAATCTCTCGACCATTAGACGAGGTTATAGAGGAAATTATTCGTTTAACACTTAATGGTGTTAAAGAAGTTACATTATTAGGACAAAATGTGAATGCCTACCGAGGATTAATGTCTGATGGAAAAATTGCTGATTTTGCCACACTGCTGGAATATGTTGCGTCCATTGATGAAATCAAACGCATCCGTTTTACTACCAGTCATCCAAATGAAATGACAGACAGTTTAATCGATTGTTTTAAGAGTATTGATAAGCTGTCAAAGTTTCTCCATTTACCGATTCAGTCTGGTTCAGATCGCGTCTTAGCAGCGATGAAGCGAAACTATACAACTTTAGAATACAAATCAATTATTCGAAAATTAAAAAAAGTATGTCCTGAAATAACTTTAAGCTCAGATTTTATCATTGGATTTCCAAACGAGACTGAAGAGGAATACAATCAAACCAAAAAAATACTGCAAGAGATTAATTTTGATTATAGCTTTAGTTTTCTTTACAGTCCCCGCCCTGGAACGCCGGCCTCTTTTATCAAAGATGAAATATCAAAAGAAATAAAAGAAAGCCGATTAAAAGAATTTCAAGAAATAAATAACAATCAGGGCAAAGAATATACAAAACAAATGATGGGAACAAAACAAAGAGTTTTATTTGACAGCCTATCCACGAAGCAAAAGGGCTACATGAAAGGCAAGACTGACAATAATCGTGTCGTTGAAATAGAATATGATAAAAACTTTTTTAATGAGCTAGTAGAAGTACAAATAAAAGGCTTTATTGGTAAAAATTTATTAGGTATCCCAATTAATGAAAATTAATTTAACCTTACCTGATAGTAATAATAAACGTTTAGCAAATCTATGTGGCTCCTTGGATGAAAATTTAAAGCAAATTGCAAATAGTTTTGAAGTTTCACTGAAAAGAAATGGTGCAAAATTTATTTTTGATGGAGAAGAGAAAAAAATAAAACTTGCATCAAAATTTATTCAAACTTTCTATGAAAAATCGATTAACCCAATCATGCCAGAGGATATACAATTAGGCTTGGTTCAGTATCAAAAATTGCCTAATAGCAATGAAACTCAATCGATACAATTATTAACCAAAAAAAATGATATTCAAGGGCGCACTCCAAATCAAATTAAATACCTTGATCGAATTCAAAATCATGACATCAATTTTGGCATAGGTCCGGCAGGAACTGGGAAGACTTATTTAGCAGTTGCTTCCGCAGTCGATGCGTTGAATCGTGAGAAAATAAAACGTATCGTTTTGGTAAGGCCTGCCGTTGAAGCCGGAGAGCATCTTGGTTTTTTACCGGGTGATCTTGCACAAAAAGTGGACCCTTATTTAAGGCCCCTTTATGATGCACTTTATGATCTGGCTGGCTACGATCTAGTCACTAAGCTTTTTGAAAAAGGCATTCTTGAAGTGGCTCCGCTCGCTTACATGCGTGGGCGCACTCTTAATCAAAGTTTCATTATTTTAGATGAAGCGCAAAATACCACGCCAGAGCAAATGAAAATGTTTCTTACGCGCATTGGCTTTGGCACAAAAGCCGTTATTACTGGCGATGTCACGCAAATAGATCTTCCCAAAGGCCACTTAAGTGGGTTAATTGAAATTCAAAAAATTCTTAAAAATGTACCAGGTATTGAATTTACTTTATTTAAATCAAAAGATGTTGTTCGGCACCCGCTTGTACAAAAAATTATTAATGCCTATGAGAATTATCAAGAAAAATAAATGACCAATCAAGCTATATCGCTATCTATTCAGGACAACGTCAATAAAAAGAAATACTTAAAGAAAAAAGATGTGTTGCGTTGGTTAAACTATTTAATCAAGACTGATTCTTCTATCACAATAAGAATAGCGCAGCTTAATGAAGCTAAACAATTAAATTTTACTTACCGAAAAATTAACAAAGCAACCAACGTACTGTCATTTTTAATTGCTAGCAAACCACTGGTTGGCGATATTATTTTATGTCACGACATAATAAAAACAGAGGCAAAAGAGCAGAAGAAAAAGTTACGTGACCACTACGCTCACTTAATAATTCATGGATGCCTGCATCTTTTAGGCTATGATCATGAGTTAGATGCGGATGCAAATAAAATGGAGAAGAAAGAAATTAATATTTTAAAAGCAATTGGAATTACTAACCCTTATCTGGTCAAAAATTAAATGAAAGATAAAAAAGCGAAATTAATAAAAAAAATAAGGCGTTTTTTATTTAAGCCTAAAAATAAAAAGCAAGTTTCTGAGGTTCTAAAACTGGCCTTTGATCAACATCTCATTGACTCTGATTCACTAATGATGCTTGAAGGAGTGATGAATGTCTCTGAGATGCAGGTGCGTGAGATTATGATCCCTCGCTCACAAATGGATGTCATTGATATATCAAAAAAACCTGATGAATTTATTCCTTATGTTATTGAAACTTCGCATTCACGTTTTCCCGTTATTGAAGAAAATGTAAATGATGTGATTGGTATTTTATTAGCCAAAGATCTTTTAAGATTTAATGCAGGTGAAAACTTTGAGCTTAGGGACAGGCTAAGACCGGCAATTTTTATTCCCGAATCGAAGCGACTTAACGTCTTATTAAAAGAGTTTAGAAAAAATCGTAACCATATTGCCATAGTCGTTGATGAATATGGCGGGGTATCGGGCATGGTTACCATCGAAGATGTCCTCGAACAAATTGTAGGGGATATCGAAGATGAATATGATTACGACGAAACTGAAGACAATATTATTGAAGAGAAAGAAGGTCATTTTAGAATAAAAGCAACGACAGAATTAGATGATTTTAATGAGTTTTTTGGCACAAATTACAGTGACGAAGAATTCTCGACTATAGGTGGGCTGGTTACGCATAAATTTGGCTACCTACCTGAAAGAGATGAATCCATTGAATTTGATGGTTTTTTAATAAAAATTCTCCG